>OMNT01000913.1_pt1 | contig 29806 bp, 26 predicted proteins | sample 1672551 | NCBI WGS metagenome assembly OMNT01 (sample SAMEA3136698, study PRJEB25190) | human gut metagenome | reverse complement strand
TTGATCTGCTGAAGAAGCTTGGACGTGTAACCGTTTCATGGTCGATCAACACACTGGATGAAAATTTCAAGAACGATATGGACTCTGCTTCGAGCATTGAGCGGCGCATCGCTGCTATGAAGCAAGTATATGATGCAGGTATCCGTACAGTCTGTTTCGTATCTCCGGTATTCCCCGGCATCACGGATTTTGAAGCCATCTTTGAGCGGGTAAAGGATCAGTGTGATCTGTTCTGGCTCGAAAACCTCAATCTTCGGGGCGGCTTCAAGAAGACGATTATGGATTATATCGCCGGAAAATATCCTGACCTTGTACCGCTTTACGATGAGATCTATAACAAGCATAACCGCAGCTACTTTGAAGCGCTTGAAGTAAAAGCTGAGGAAATGGCTAAGAAGTATGATTGTCCCTTTGTGGATAATGAAATGCCTTATGGCAGAGTCCCGCAGGGACATCCGGTGATCGTAGATTATTTCTATCATGAAGAAATCCGTGGGACAGAGAATACCGGAAAAAGAAATCGCTAACTTTCAGTTTGACGAAACTGAATCCGAAAAACATTAGGGCGCAGATGAGATAGAATCCTTTGCGTCCTTCCTTTTTACTCAAGGGTTGACATCATTGCGTTATTGCAGTTACCCTTGTACAATGTAGTTAGAAGAAAGGGGTTGAGCCTATGAAGCTGGTATTAAAGATATTGGCACTGCCGGTGCTGTTCGTTGTAAAAGTGATTTGCGTTCTTGGAAATCTGCTTACAAATGTTGTGTCCTATGTGATTGGCTTACTGCTTTTGGTTATTGGCGGCTCTGCGATTTACTGCATTGTAAAGGCTTTGTGGCAGTCCCTGCTTATCCTTGTGGTTCTTGGAATTGCGACAATAGCAGCGGTGTTCTTGCTCGTCTGGGCTGTTATGAAAGTCGAGAATATTGGAGAAAGTCTGGGAGCATTTATCAGGTCGTAAGATAATATCAGAGGAAAGTCACCGACCGGTGGCTTTTTCTTTTTGGGAAGGAAGTGATGGGAATGGCAGCAACAAGATTGATTGCGCTCCATGTGAATAAGGGAAAGACGGTCGCTCAATGTTTAGCAGACAGAACCGACTACTCACAAAATGCCGCAAAAACCAATGATGGCGAATTTATCAGTTCCTATGAGTGTGATCCAAAGACAGCAGATGAGGAATTTCTGCTTTCCAAACGGCAGTATCAGCATATTACCGGCAGACAGCAGAAGAACAATATCATCGCATACCAGATACGCCAGTCCTTTAAGCCGGGAGAAATTACTCCAGAAGAAGCGAACCAGGTCGGCTATGAAACAGCGATGCGATGGACAAAGGGAAAACACGCTTTCATTGTTGCGACCCACATCGACAAATCCCATATTCACAACCATATCATTTATAATTCGACCTCACTGGATGGCACACGGAAATTCAAAAACTTCTTCCTTTCTGGTCTGGCAGTTCAAAGACTTAGCGATATGGTTTGCCTGGAACACGGTCTGTCCATTATTACTCCCAAGCCGTATCGGGAGCGTCAGAAAAGAACCGTTTATCCCAAGAAGCGTACCCAGCGTGACGAATTATGTGATGCGATTGATGCGGTGCTGAAGCAGAAACCAAAGAGCTTTGATGACTTTGTTCAGGCTCTGGCTAACATGGGATTTGAGTTCAAGGATGGAAAACAGCCTGCGTTCAAGGGAAAGAATCAGAAGCGTTTCATTCGGTTGCGTTCTCTGGGCGAAGGATATAGCAAAGAGGAAATTCAAGCGGTTATCTCCGGCAAGAACCTGCACAAATCAAAAGGCAGCTCTGCCAAGGCTCCTTCCCCGAAGCAGTTCCAGATGCTGATTGATATTCAGGCTAAAATGGCTGAAGGCAAGACGATTGGGTACGAGAAGTGGGCAAAGAAGTTCAATCGAAAAGAAGCTGCCCGTACCGTCATTCTTCTGAAAGAAAAAGGTCTGGGCAACTACGACGATCTGACTGCTCATATTGAAAATCTGTCTGCCCGGTTCGATGCTCTTTCTGATTCTATCAAGGCCGCAGAGAAGCGAATGGTTGAGGTTCAGGCGTTGCAGCAGCACATCAAAAATTATCGCAACACAAGGCAAATCTATATCGAGTACCGCAAGTCTGGATATAGCAGAAAATTCTTTGAGGAACACCGTCAGGAAATCACAATTCATAAAGCAGCGAAGCAAGCCTTTGACGAATTGCAGATTACAAAGCTCCCCTCCACGCAATCGTTGTATGAGGAGTTTCATCAGCTGGCAGTCCAGAAAAAGCAAGACTACGCTGAGTACCGTCAGATCAGAAAAGAGAAAGAAGAATTGATGATTGCCAAACGGACGGTTGAAACGATTCTGAATATCGACAGACAGAAAGAGCAGGAAAAAGAAAAAGAGAAAGAGGAAAAGAAGAACTTCCGTTAAAGCAAATAGCCACGGTCTGCACTCCCCTAAAGGGTGCGGATCGTGGCTGCTTTTTTGCTTTTCGACTTCGGTGCTTTCAACCATGGGCAAATTTTTATTCTACTGTTCTTTTGGAAACGATTGAAAATCGTGTAGCCATCATCGGCAGATGATGTTCAAAGGGGATTGGGGATGCTTCCCCAACAAGCAAATTTGCGAAGATTGCACCGAAGGGAAAATCGAGAAAATGAGTGAACCTGTACAGGTTTACACTGCTTGCCAATTTGTAACGATGCGAATTACAACGAAACCCATAGCGAATTGAATAAATCAATTCCGTTTTGACTTTTCCATAAAAACATGGTATTATTTATGGTGTTTAACTGTGTTTGGGAACAAGTGAAAACTTTGAAAAAGATGAAAGGTATGGCAATGAATTACAATAAATTATGGAAATTGTTGATTGATCGTAACCTGATGAAAAAGGATTTAATCCAGATGGCAGGCATTACAACAAACGCAATGGCCAAAATGGGAAAAGGCGGCGATGTCTCAACCCAAGTATTATCAAAAATCTGTAAAGCACTTGATTGCAAGATTGAAGATATTGTGGAAGTCGAAAAAACAATTGATAGTCCATAATATTGGACACATGAAATGATATGATAATAAGTAGAAACAACGAATGGAGCGACCAACGATGTGGTGCAAAAATTGTAATATAGAAACGAATGAAGAATTGTGCCCCGTCTGTGGTACAAAGACAATAGAGGATATTCCAACCGAAGTGTATTGGTGTGATGCCTGTGAAATTCCGGTTCATCAGGAAATCAAGCAGGCGAATAAAGGAATTTGTCCTCTTTGTTGCAAGCCTATGAAATACATGGCTGCTGATTTACGGCCTGTATTTCCAGAAGAAAGACTTCTTTTGGAAATTCTCCTGGATAAGGCTCCTAATGAATATGTGGAGAAGTCGGTTTGGGCATCAAACAACAGGTATTATATAAATGGAAAAGCAATTTCATTGCCAAGCAAGTTTTTTCAAGAAATGAATGTTGACCGAATTGTTTGCGCATTAGAAAAGCACAAAGAGGAAAATACATATACATATTTCAATAATCATATTGCACGTTTTGTAAAAGCTAATCAGCAAAGATTGGATTACCTTAAGGATGAAGCGTTTGCCTTTATTCACGAAGCAGTAAAAAAGTTTGATGAAGAACATATTGTTCTTTCGTTTTCGGGCGGCAAAGATTCTACGGTTACAGCCGATATTGTTATTAAAGCATTGAGCAATCCGAGCTTAGTACACATTTTCGGCAACACGACATTGGAATTTCCATCCACAATCGAATATGCTGAACGATACAGAGAGGAACACGATCAAGCGATTTTTCAAATTGCAAAAAATAGAGAACAGAATTTCATGGATGTATGCGAAGACATAGGGCCACCTGCTCGAATGATGCGCTGGTGCTGTTCTATGTTTAAGACAGGCCCGATTACAAGAGTCATCAACAGCTTGTACAGGAACCAGCAAATTCTTACTTTCTATGGAATCAGAAAAGCAGAGTCTGTTAGCAGAAGCAAATATAATCGAATTGAAGACGATGCGGAGTCTGTAAAGATTCAGCAGCAAACTGTAGCATCTCCCATTTTCTTCTGGAAAGATCTTGATATTTGGCTCTATATCCTTGCAGAGAAGATCGACTTCAATGATGCGTACCGACTTGGATATGATAGAGTTGGTTGTTGGTGTTGCCCTAACAATAACCAGCGAGCGCAATTTCTTTCCCGCATTTATATGCCGGAACAATCAAAAAAATGGCGTGAGTTCTTAATCAGATTTGCAAAGAAAGTTGGTAAGCCCGATCCAGAAGTATATGTGGATACTGGAAAATGGAAAGCCAGACAAGGCGGAAATGGGTTGGCTGCTGCGGGTGATGTAAAGATTAAATTTACAAACTGTACCACTGAAGATCATGCAAAAATTTACCGACTGGTTCGTCCATTTGATGATGAACTGGTGGGTATGTTTACCCCGTTTGGAAGAGTTGCACCAGAATTAGGACAAAAGCTTTTGAATGAAGTGTTGGTTTTGGACACAAAATCGAACGTCCCGATTTTATCTATTCAGCCGTTTGGTCAGGATGGCTATGAGTATGCAGTTAAGGTTAGAACAATGAATGTTGCTGACCACGACTCGCTTCAACGAATGGTTGGATACCAGATAAGAAAATTCAATGCTTGCCGTAAATGTTTGAAATGTGAGTCGCTTTGTCGTGCGGGAGCAATATCCATTGTGGGCGATAGCTATTACATTGATCCCAAGAAATGTGTTCATTGTAAGATGTGTGTTACCCCCAAATATTTGGATGGCGGTTGTATGATGGATAAATATTTGAGAACGAAGTAACTACATTTGGAGGAAAAACAATGGCAATGAAATTTCGTGCCCATGATACATTTTTCATCAGAAAGGGTTGGCTTAATAAAGGAATGAAGTATGTCAACTTTAAACCTGATGTTTTTGTAGATAAAGAAGAAAATCCGATGGATGTATTGGGAATTGGTTCAAACATGGTAAAAGCACTGCGCTATTGGTTACAGGCAGTAGGATTGACACAAGAACCTAATCACGGTCGGAGAATTCAAACATTTACCAGGTTCGGAAAATGTATTTTTGAAAATGACAGATATGTCGAAGAACTTGGAACACTTTATTTGCTTCACTACAAGCTTGTATGCAACAAGGATGAAGCAACTGCATGGTATTATTTCTTTAATGAATTTTCTATGTCAGAATTTACAAAAGAGGATTTTGTTGCAGCACTTCAAAATTATGTACTGATGAGCGATGGTGAAGCGAGTGTTGCACTCCGTTCACTGAATGATGATTTTGCGTGTATTGTAAATACTTATCTTCCTCGTTATAAAACCAGCCAGAAACACATTTCTCCTGAAAATAATATTGATTGTCCATTTGGGGAGCTTGGTTTGATTGACGTTCTAAACAAAGATAAGAAAATTTATAAGAAGTCGATTCCAGCCCCGGAAAGCTTTAATCCTTGGGTGATTTTGGCTGTGATTACCGATCAAGCTCATGGCAGAACAGAAATTGGATTGAATGAGTTACTAACAGCACAGTGCAATATTGGCCGTGTGTTCAATTTGGATGCGATCACCATGCTGGATGTTTTGCATCAGGTAGAGAGATTAGGCGAGATTAAGATTATTAGAACAGCTGGTCTGGATGTGATCCGTATTCTTAACCAAAAAAGTTTCCAGGAATGCGTCGATACTTATTATGCAAACATCGAAGAATGAAAGATTAGGAGAAACCAGAAATGAGTAAGATGATTTCGGTCGCTTCAGGGTTTCAGTATTCAGTAAATATAGGATACGACTTGAACAACGAAGATAAGCTAAAAAATTTTATACCGACTAAATCAGCACTGGAGCTTCTGGAGGACATTCTTCTGAGTACAAATCCGTCATCTACTGAACGTGCAAGGATTTTGATTGGAGCTTATGGCAAAGGCAAGTCTCACATTGTATTGATGATCCTTTCAATGTTGATGAAAAAAGACTTGGCTTTGTTTGAGAAAACACTTCCTAAGCTCAGAGAGAAAAAAAGGCTCTATCAGTGTGTAAAGAATTACTATGAAAGCGACAATAAAATTCTGCCAGTAGTAATTAGTGGCAGCAACACCAGCCTCCCGCAAGCGTTCTTGCTTGCTTTACAGCGTACACTTGCGGAAAATGAGATGCTGGATATTATGCCGGAGACAAACTACAAGGCAGCTGTTGCAGTCATTGATAGGTGGAAACGAGAGTTCCCGGAAACCTACAAACAACTGCAAAAAGAAATTGATGAGCCTGTATCAAGGTTTGTTATAGCTCTTGAAAATTACAGTATTACGGCATACGAAAGATTTGAGAGAATTTATCCTAAGTTAACCGCAGGTAGTGTGTTTAATCCATTCCTGGGATTTGATGTCGTCGAGCTTTATGAGGGTGCAGTCAAAGGACTTCGTAAAAAAGGCTATACTGGCATTTATGTCGTATATGACGAGTTTAGCAAATTCCTTGAAGCCAATATTTCTGAAGCATCAATGAGCGATACAAAAATGCTTCAAGACTTTGCCGAAAAATGCAATCGAAGTGGTAGCAGTCAACTTCATTTGATGCTTATTTCCCATAAGGAAATCGCTAATTACATTGATAATCTTCCCAAGCAAAAAGTTGACGGTTGGAGAGGTGTATCTGAGAGATTTGCACACATTCATCTGAATAACAATTTCTCGCAGACTTATGAATTGATTGCTTCAGTTATTCAGAAAGATGAAGATTTATGGGGGCAGTTTTGCAACGAGAATTCCGCAGGTTTTCAAAATATCAAACAGCGGTATAGCAACCATCCTATTTTTGCGGACACCACCAGAGAAGAAGTTCGGCAAGTTATTTTTTCATGTTATCCCTTGCATCCAGTGTCAACTTTCGTATTGCCACGGCTGTCTGAACGAGTTGCACAGAATGAAAGAACCTTGTTTACATTTCTTTCTGCAAATGGAGCATCAACGCTGCCTGCATTTTTGGATAAATACGAAGATGATGATTTTGAAGTTATTACTCCAGATTGTATTTACGATTACTTTGAACCCCTACTCAGAAAAGAGGTTTACTCAGGCGATCTGCATACAGTCTACCAGTTGACGAGTGTTATCCTTTCAAAACTGGAAGAAAACTCGCTTGAGAGTAAGATTGTTAAAACAATCTCCTTAATCTATATCTTAGAACAATTTGAAAAGCTCAAGCCGACAAAGGATGAGTTGGTTGGGATTTATTCTGTGAGTTATACAGTCCCTGAGATCGAGCAAGCAATCGCAAACTTGATCGATAAAGAGTACGTTGTATATCTTAAAAGAAGCAACAATTACTTGCGTCTAAAGCAAACATCCGGCATAGATATTCATAAGACTATTCAAGATATGGTGGCATCATTAAGTGGGAAAATCTCGGTAAAAACAACACTTAACGAGTCCAATTTTGATAATTATGTGTACCCATCCAGATATAATGACGAACGTGAAATGACCAGATATTTTGCATTTGAGTTCATTGATGAGGATGAGATTTCTGATGGTGTCGATTGGACGGTAAAAAGTGAAAAAATTGATGCAGATGGTGTAATCTATGGCATTATCCCAAAGAAAGGATCATCTATTGAACAGCTCAAGAAAACCGTTCTGAACGCAAGTCAGGGTTTCAATAGGCACATTTTCATTGTTCCCAAGAAGTATACCGAAATTGACAGTATTGTACGGGAATTCAATGCTGTAAAAGTTCTTAGAGATCGAGCCGCAGACGACAAGCTCTTATTTGAGGAATATGAGGTCGTGTATGAGGATTTACGGGACATTATTGTTTCGTTTATCAACTCCTATACACACCCTGAAGCATTCAAATCAAGTTACATTTACATGGGTGAAGAACGAATTATCGCCCGCAAAGCTGCCCTGACAGGTTTGATGTCAGATATTTGCGATGATGTTTATTCTAAAACACCTATCATCAATAACGAAGCAATCAATCGTAACGAAATCACATCCATTGCTACAAATAGCAGAAACAAGATCGTTGCGGGATTGCTCCGCAATGAGCTTGAGCCAGCATTGGGATTGACTGGATCAGGACAGGAAGTATCTATAATGCGTAGCACCCTGGTTCGCACAGGTGTACTTGTAGATGAAAATGGATTGCCAAGAATTGAATTGAAGCCAGATGACATACTTCTGACGAATATGTTAGATACCATCGTTGACTTTCTATTGGCAGCCAGAGAAACTGGGAAAGCAAGTTTTGCTGAGCTATACCAGAAATTGACAGCTCCTGCATACCATATTGGAATGCGTAAAGGGTTAATTCCGATTTACTTGGCGGCTGTTTTCCATGAGTATAAGCAAGAGATCATTATTCAGGATAGGTTTGGTCAAGTTCCGCTTAATGCCGATACCTTAATCCAGTTGAATTCTACCCCGGATATGTTTGAACTGACCTTCCTGGATTGGAACCCGGAAAAAGAGAAATTCACACAGACTCTGGCTGAGATTTTCTCTGAGTATGTCATTGATGCAGAGCGAACAGCTAATTCTTATGATTATGTTGTGGCAGCTATGAGAAGATGGTATATGTCGTTACCCAAATACACGAAGGAACTAAAACGAACTGCAAATGGAGAAAGAGTAGATAAACGCTATACTTCGTTTATCCGTATGCTCAAGCAAAATATGGGCGGCCATGCGTTCCTGTTTGAGAAGTTACCTGATGTGTTTGGTTATTCGGCAAAATTCAATCTTGGTCTAACAGAAAATGTTTCAGCCACCAAGAACTACTTCGACAATGCTTTGCAAGAACTCAAGCAGGTGTTAATTCAGAGAGTTAAAGAGATTTATTCTGCTCCTTGTAGTCAGGAAAAACTGAATATGACGTCGTTGTGTTCAGTAATTACAGATTGGTGTGAGTCTTTAGATCAGAAGGTCTTTGAACAGCTTTTCTCTGATGGAACGGAAAAATGTCTGGGCTTGTTTAGAACGATAACAAACGACGAGGATACGTTTATTTCAAGACTCGCAAAAACTGTTACAGATTTGAGATTGGAAGATTGGGACGAGTCTACGGTAACACGATTTGTAGACAGCTTGAAGCGTTATAAGGATACTGCGGAACAATATCATGCAGAGAAAATTGACACAGCAGAAACTGCTACAACCACCTATCAAATCACTTTCGCTGAGGATGACGGTAAAACCATTACAAAAAGATTTGATAGAATTGAATGTAGCAAGCGAGGAAAGCTGTTGTTCAATGCGATTACCGCAGATATAGAGTCTATGGGTCATGCCATTTCTGAGCAAGAAAAACGGCAAATCTTGGTTGATATTCTCAAGAAATTATGTTAAAGGAGGGGCGTAATGGCTTATTTCGATAATGCAGCAACTACATTTCCAAAGCCTGAAGCGGTATACTCATATATGGATCAATTTTATAGGGAAAGTGGTGCTAATGCTGGAAGGGGTCATTACGGAATGGCTCAGAACGCTGGAAATCTAATTACAGAAACCAGATCTCTCATTCAAACATTATTGCACTGCCCTGCTAAGCAAGTCATTTTTGTTCCGACGGCGACAATAGCCCTGAATATTATCATTCAGGGCATGATTTGCAAGGGTGTGAAAAATGTATATATAAGCCCTTTTGAACATAATGCAGTTACACGCACACTGCACCACTTCACTCAAAAAGGCACTATTTCTGTACATCAACTCACTGTATCACATGACCTTCAATATGATATGGAAAGGATTAAGTATCAGTTTGATGCGACACCGCCTGATCTTTTGATTGTAAGCCATGCAAGCAATGTATGCGGGCTTATTTCGCCTGTTGAGGACTTGTGTGAGCTTGCAAAAAGATACGATGCTACTACGGTCATTGACATGGCTCAAACGGCAGGATTGGTAGACTGTAATATTGGATTGAGCGTTATTGATTTTGCAGTTTTTGCAGGACATAAAACGCTCTACGGGCCGACTGGAATTTCCGGCTTTGTTATGAAACCGGAATTTGATTTACCAGCTATATTCTTTGGTGGGACGGGATATGATTCAGCAAACCAGAAAATGCCAAACAGTTTACCTGAAAAATTTGAGATGGGTACAATGAATATTGCTGGTGTGGCAGGACTAAATGCTGCATTGAAGTGGAACCTCTCAATGGATCGTAATGAAATTTTAAGTAAAGAACGCAAAAATCGCAATGAGTTGCTGAGTATCCTGGAAGATTATGATTATATTAGAGTGGTAGGAAACGTTGATAAATGTAATTATGTAGGGATTGTATCTTGCCTAATTCACGATATTAGCAGTGATAGTGCTGGTATGATTTTTGATAAATGCGGTGTTGCCGTAAGGACAGGATTACAATGTGCCCCTCTTGCTCACCAGTTTTTGGGGACATATCCGGCTGGCACTATTCGCTTAAGTCCTGGTTACTTCACTTCTGATGAAGATTTTGAAAAACTCCGTGAGACGCTGGACTATATCGAAGACAATATGTGAGGAGGTTTCTTTATTGCTAAACGAACATAATGTGAAAACTGAATATCGTTCTCTGATCGATAACGTGGTGCAAGATTTTTATGTTCCGTTGCTTCATGACGCAGTCTCATATAAAAGAGCTGTTGGGTTCTTTTCTTCAACATCGCTTATTGAAATTTCAAAGGGCATCGCAGAAATGGCTCGACACGGCGGAAAAATCCAGATTGTAGCATCTCCATATTTGTCTGAGGAAGATATTGATGCTATCAAAAAGGGATACGCAGATCGTGATGAAATAATTGAAACAGCTCTATTAAATCAGCTATCTGATGAGAATACGGATTATTATTCTATGGAAAGATTGAATTTGCTTGCAAATTTAATCGCAAATGGTATCTTGGATATTAGAATTGCGTATACCGAGGGAAAAAACGGAATTGGTATGTACCATGAAAAGATGGGGCTAATTGAGGATGCCAATGGCAATAAAGTTGCTTTTTCAGGTTCGATGAACGAGTCCGCAACGGCTATGTCCATAAATTATGAAACGATTGATGTGTTCAGAAGCTGGATCAGTGAAACAGAGAAAGAAAGAGTAACTCTGAAGGAAAATGCGTTCTATTCAATCTGGAATGACTGTGAACCCAATATCCATGTGATGGAATTTCCCAAAATATCGCAGGCATTGATTGACAAGTACAAGAGGACAGAACCTAACTTCGATATTGATAACGATCAGTTCAATCCCAAAAAGCGAATTTCTAAAAATGATTGCTCTGATATGACATTGGAAAACCCTGTGGGTGCAAGAATTCCCCGCTCAATCACTCTCCATGATTACCAAAAAGATGCTATCACAACATGGGTAGGTGAAAATTATCGAGGCATTTTTGATATGGCAACTGGTACTGGCAAAACATTTACTGGCTTGGGTGCCATTGCTAAGTTATCAGAAGATCTGAATGATGAGCTGGCGGTTATTATCGTTTGTCCATATCAGCATCTGGTTGAACAATGGGTGGAAGATATTGTGAACTTCAATATTGAGCCTATTATTGGTTATAGTAGTTCTGCTCAAAAAGACTGGAAAAAAAGGCTTGCTAAAGCGGTTCGAGATCAAAAACTAAGACGAGATAAACGATTTTTCTGCTTTATTTGTACAAATGCAACTTTTACAAACGCTTATGTTCAGGAACAGATTACAAAGATAAGAAGTTCCGTGCTATTAGTTGTTGATGAAGCACATAACTTCGGAGCCAGAAGCCTTTCTCGTTTTCTTGATGATAGATTTACATATCGTCTTGCACTATCTGCGACTCTTGAAAGACATCGGGATGAGGAAGGAACCGCAGCACTTTATAATTTCTTTGGAAAAAAGTGCATTGAGTATTCACTCAAACGTGCGATAGATGAAGGAAAGCTGACTCCATATAAGTATCACCCTATTCTTGTTCATCTCAATGATGAAGAATTGCAAGTATATGAGCAGCTGTCGCTGGAGTTGTCTAAGCACGTCAAAAAAGGGCGCAATGGCAAAATGAAGTTGGATAGCTATGGTGAAATTCTTGCAATTAAACGCTCACGAGTCGTTGCGGCTGCTTCCGAAAAACTTGATAAGCTCAGAGAAGCTATTTTACCGTATAAGGAAGATCACTTCCTTTTGGTATATTGTGGAGCAACAAATGTCATCAAACCCGGCTCAGATATATCAGGTACGGACGAAGAAGATATAAAGCAAATAGAAGCGGTAACAGGTATTTTAGGAAATGAGTTAGGAATGAAGGTTTCTAAGTTTACTTCCGAGGAAAGTATTTCCGAACGAGCTGCTATAAAAGAGCATTTTAAGAATGGCGATGATTTACAAGCGATTGTGGCAATAAAATGTTTGGATGAAGGTGTGAATATCCCTGGCATCAAAACTGCTTTTATTTTAGCAAGTACAACAAACCCGAAAGAATATATACAACGACGGGGGCGAGTGTTAAGAAAATCCCCGGAAACCGGGAAAGAGTACGCAGAAATCTATGATTTTGTAACTTTGCCAAGGCCGCTTGATGAAGTTTCTGGGCTTACACAGGAACAAATGAAGCGGGATCTTTCGTTGGTAAAAAATGAAATGACACGAGTGAAGGAATTTGGCCATTTGTCAATGAATTCGATGGTGGCAACGCAGTTGCTGTGGGATGTTTGCGACTGTTATGATATTCCGTATGACTTTGCCGAAAGCGGAGAGGAGGAAGAATATGGATTTGCCGAATGAAAATCTTGACCGCCGTGTGATTGAGAAGCTAAAACGCAAAATTGTTATTGCAGAAAACACAAATCTGCGGACAAAGAATAAAAGCGATCAACAGATGGTTCAAGACATAAAGAAATGGATTGAGGAGGAAGTTACATGCTGCTCCAAACGATAGAACTGCAAAATTTCAGACAGTTTGTAAATGAAAAAATTGATTTTTCAACTGATCCCGAACGCAATGTTACTCTAATCATTGGCGAAAATGGTACGGGTAAGACAACCTTTGCCCAGGCATTTTTTTGGTGCTTTTATGGTGAAACCGATTTTAGTGATAAAATCATTCTGAACAGAAGCGTAATTGAAAAAATGACTCCCGATCAAAAGGAAACTGTGCGTGTTGCAATTCGTTTAACGCATGGAAGTGCAGAGTATGAAATTATTCGTACTCAAGAATACAAGAAAGCATATACCAATCGTGTTACAGCTGCAAACACTGTATTAAATGTTCAGGTTAAGTCAGCTGACGGTAACACCCGTTACCTAAAACCGTTAGAGTGTGAGTCTGCAATTCAAAATATTTTGCCGAAAGAACTTGCGAATTACTTCTTCTTTGATGGTGAAAGAATTGAGAAGATGAGTAAGGAGATTGCAAGTGGCAGAAAAAGTAGCGGCTTCTCTAATGCAGTTGTTGGACTTACTGGACTTAAAGCAACCTTGGCAGCCTTAGATCATTTGTCTCCAACGAGAACTTCATCTGTCATGGGAAAACTTACCTTGGAGTATAGAGGAGACAGCGATGGAAAGATGCAGCAGCTTACTAAGCGCATTGGTGAGCTGCAAGATGAGTTAGAGCGCATCACTGTTCGACTTTCAGAGATTGATGATGAAATTGAGTCAGCTACTACATCACGAGCTCAATTTGAACAAGACATTAAGCAGTTCGCTGACGGCGAAAAATTGCAAAATGAGCGTGAACGGCTTCGCAGGGAGCTGGCAGATGTTAAGAGAACAAAAGCAACCTTTGTTAAAGATATTTGCAAGGCTTTTAACGATGGTATGCCGACATTCTTTGGGATTTCGATGGTCAAAGATGCACTTGAAGTCCTTTCTCATAGCGACTTTAGTGGGAAGGATATTCCCGAAATGCACGCAAAGACAATTCAATTTCTGCTAAAAAGAGGAACTTGTATTTGCGGAACGCATCTTGATCCCGGAACAATTCCATACAACAAAGTGATGGAACTTATGGACTATCTGCCACCACAATCCATTGGAGTTACGGTTGGACAGTTCATCAAAGACTCTCGTATGAAGTATTCACGAGAAAATGATCTTCTTCAGCAGCTTAAAGATAAAATGGCCCTTATTAGCACGCAGACAGATAAAGTTGAAGAATTGAAAGAAGACATTGCACAGATTTCGGATAAACTGGATGGAGCTGATGTTCGGGAGCAAGTTCGAAAAATCAATGGTCAGATTACTGCGTGTACAAAAATCATTTCGGCTCGCAAGGATGAACAGAAGCGTCTGCTTATTCGTCAAGGACAATGCGAGGAGGAAAAGAAACAGAAAGAAAATAGACGATCCGAACTTTCTCTCCTGGATAAAAACAATCAAAAGATTGAGCTGTATAAGGCTTACACTCAGCAAATTTATGATGAGTTACTTGCCGAGTATAAGGAAAAGGAGAAGAATGTCAGAGAGCGTCTGGAAAGATCTATCAACGAGATTTTCAAATCAATTTATGATGGCGGTTTGTCTTTGTCAATAGATGAAAAGTACAATATTTCTGTTTACGTTACAGATTTTGAGGGTGGTGTAGAAACTTCTACTGCTCAAAGCATTTCTGTTATTTTCGCCTTCATTTCCGCAATTATCAAGATGGCAAGAGACAACCAGGTCGAAAATGGCGATGAAGCCTATTCTGAACCCTACCCACTTGTAATGGATGCTCCGCTTTCTGCTTTTGATAAGAGACGAATTAAGGCAATTTGTTCCGCTATCCCCGAAACTGCTGAGCAGGTTATTATCTTTATCAAAGATACAGATGGTGAACTGGCTGAGGATTATCTCGGAACAAGAGTTATGAAACGCCACTACTTTGAAAAAGTTGACGAGTTTAATACACATTTGCGATAAGGAGGTGTTTTTATGTTCGATAAACAGTATCGTTTTACAGGTACTCATGCAATGATGGTAGAAGCATTAACCGCCGTTTTTGATGAAGATGCAAAGGCTAAGTTGTTTGTGCGAAATCTGGATGTCTATATAAATGCACCAATGGTTGGCTTTTTGTTCCATCGAAAAGGCACCAAGAACACGGAAGGTAATACTCCAGACCAGAATATCTTCCCGGAGCAGATGATTAACAATTCCGATCAGCTTAAATACATACTCAGGATGATTCTGCTACTTGATACGGAATATGAGGCAAACGAGGAGCAACGATTAGATCGTGCTTTCCGCAATTTTGGAAATAACGAGGATGATATGTCCTTGTTTGACTCCTATGTTTTAGGGGGTGTAGAGGTTCTCTACGAAAAGCTCATTTCCGGGGTCAATGATCCAAACGAATATATAGACCGAATGTATGATTTTGTCGAGGATTTCCATGAGAAATTCAATTACGATGTAAATCAGGAAAGCATTTTGAAACTCTGCCGAGCAAGTAATAAAACGAAGTAAACCAAGATGGAAGAGGTATAGGCTGTGTCTGAATTACTAACGTGCCAGGAAAAGTTGATAAAAGAAGCTGAAAGAAAGGGCTATTTGACTTTCGATGACATCATGGACATGGCCGACACCTACAATCTTTCGGTTTCGGAAGTTGATAAGTTAAGTGAATATATTCAAATGCGTGGTATCATCGTATATGAAGATGCTCCTGAAACGAAAGCATTTGAAGAAACACTTGAAGATTATAGTCGGGTAGATTATGATGCAATCTTCAATGAAATCATTACAAGTAGCCCGGATTTAGAGAAGATTGTAAATGAAGTCAAAAAGCTCCCACCTCCACAATATGGAGAAGTTCAAACACTTTCAATGCAAGCAGCTAACCAGAATAGCTATGCAAGAGAACGACTTGTAACTATACATCTCAGGCTTGCGCTTAAAATAGCATTATCGACTGCTAAACAGTACAAATATGATTTCTCTGATGCAGTATCAGCAGCATTCACAGGACTACTAATTGCAGTAGATCGCTTTGATCCAAATGGATTTTCAACGTTCCAATCTTATGCGTCGTCGTGGATTTATCAAAATATTATGAGAGATTGTGTGCCTACGTGGATGGAGTATTATTTTCCTGTTCACTACAGAGATAAAATCTACGCAGTTTTAGATAAGTGCATGAAGTTCTATGGCGAAATTCCAGAGCAGAAAGTATCACAGACATTCCTTTTAGATGCGGCAGATGAAATGGACGTCACAAAGGAGCAGGTGTTAGAGTATCTGAATGCTGCAAGGCTGCAAATGCACGGAAAATTTGAGCTTGATGCAGATATGCCAGTGGATGTGATAAAATGCAAAAGAAACATCAGGAATTTTGACGCATTAGAAACATACGAAACGGACGAAGATGTTTTTTGTTTAGCAGAAGTGTTGGTGGAACCAGAGACTATTTGTGGAGGAAGTCAAGATCCATTAGAATGTGCTTGTGAGGCAGACCTAAAGGCGCAAGTCGCAAAAATGATTGATACTCTAAAAGAACGTGAAGCGGAAGTAATAAAATACCGATTTGGCTTCATGGATGGCAAAGAGTGGACACTTGAGGAATTGGGAGGGAAATTTGGCGTTACACGAGAAAGGATTCGCCAAATAGAAGCAAAAGCAATAAGGAAGCTTAGACACGGTAAAGCAGGAAAAATAGTCAAAGATTTCATCTGATAAGTAAATAGAGGTAAAAAGTCCACCAGTTATGATGCATTGCGCATCGTACTGGTGGACTTTTTCTGTAAAGATATAAAAACAGATATTCATATATCGCCGTAACTAATGTCGTTATCGTAGGCATGAAGATCTTCTTTCAGGAAATCTGCTTTACGAATATACATCGAATTTACCAGCTCTCCTTTTTCGTGGAGCAGGCTGAATTTGTAGTCTAATAATGCTGCCGGTACATAGAGCATTTTAGCCGTTTCAAAAAATGTGTGTTCCGAAAGGCATTCCAGGACTTCCCCATCTTCTAACAGAAGCTCCGCCGCAAAGAAGTTTGCTTCATTTTCTTCGATTGATCTATCATCAAAAACTTCCATTTCTTGAAAGCCGTGCATCATGGCGATTTTTGTATGCAGGACAGCGTGTCCTAATTCATGTGCGACTAATATACGCTCCAGGATACCGTTCACATTGTGATCTATCACGATATTCTTTTGTCTGGACTGGTAATAGAAGAAGCCCTTCAATTTCTTCTGTAAATCGTAATAGTGGATTTTGATACCTAACAGCTGACATAGCTCGTAAGGGTCTCTGGTGTGATATTTTCGCACAAGCTTATCGACAGTTTCAATGATATGCTCTGCCGTTTTCATTTGCTTCACCTCCGAATCGCACACAGAAAACATATTCTGTGCTTGAGGATTTTACTCTTTATCTTTATGCTTTCTGTATTTCTTCGGAGTGTACTTTTCCCGTGCTGTTTTCTTAGAGTCCATATAAACTGACATAATCGCCTGGAAGAATACATCTTTTGCGTCCTCGTCCAATTCTCCACCGGCAAACAGAGAATTTACACGACCCAACACTTCCTGAGCTTCTTTTGCTCCTTTTGAACCGAAGTTTTCCTTTGCCTCTAAAATAAACATATCCTGATCTATATGGCTCTGGCTATCCGTTTCAGATTCGTCCAAAAGATAGGACACAGAGATATGCAGCGCTTCAGCAAGTTTTCTGATGTTGCTTTTTCTGGGGAGTGTTCCGAGCTGCTCATAGGTGTAAAGGGATCTTTCGGAAATGCCGGTCATCTGGGCAAGCTCCGTTTGAGATAGGTTCATAGCCAAACGAGCTTCTTTAATTTTTTCTCCAAATGTCATGGTAGTATCCTTCCTTTCAAAAAATATTTATTCGTAACTTCCGATTATTTGTTGACAAACTTCTGGAAAATGCTATAATGAGAATCAGAACAGAAGTTTTAGTTCCACTTAATTATATATCGGAACTTTTATAAAGTCAAGAACTTCCGATTTCACTTCTGTTATTTTAATCAAATATCGGAAGTTATAGTCATTCTTGTCCCATGGTATTTGTTTCCCTTTAGCCAAGTGACAGGAGTTAGAAAGGAATTCTTATTTTATGGATTAGGCTGAAAGGAGATTCTGAATGAGCAGATATAATACACTGGTATTAAGCAATATTCGAATGCTTTGCCGGATGCAGAACATTGACGAGAAGGTTCTGTATGAAAGAGCAAAGCTGATTTTATCCATATATCGAGAGGTGTGCTGGTCTACCATTGATCGTGCGAATGATGTATGTGATACCCTTATTTGTACTTACGGTGACAGCTTAGATGGTGCATTGATTTATCTGGAGAACTTTGCTCCGGATGAAGCGAGAGAACGATTTGAAGAACGCATTCGCAGCTTATTTGAGACAAAGTGGATCATTGAACTGGTAGATATGGCTATGTTGAAAATCAGAGAATATCCAGATAAAGGCGCTCTGTACTGTGAGATTATCTCAAAGGCATATCTCAACCGCTTCAAGTACAGGGAATCAGAAATGCTGGAGGTTTTGAATATGGAACGCAGCACCTACTATGACCGAAAGAAAGAAGCGATACTGTTATTTGGTCTGTCACTTTGGGGAACAGCCATTCCTAAATTGAAAGATTTCCTGGAAAGTGCCAGGGAGGAAGAAGCCTTGTGTTATTGTGAGTGCTAAGGCAGGATTTTAGTCCGACTAAAATCCGATGAAAATACGACGGTTTCCCTACTGAAAGTCCGACTTGTTCAGTGTTAAAATGGCTATGCTGGGAGATAGCGGCATAAAATTGAATAGAGAGAGTTACGCCTCGTGCCTGTAATGGGTACGGGGCTTTTTTTATACCTGCCTATCTTCCTTCATTTTAACACAAAGGCATGAACGAGAGCTTGGAGTAATTTACTCCGGCTCTTTTTTTATGCCTGCAAGGAGGACAGGCAGATGGCAAAGGGCATTGCGAATCGGGCACGATCTCCTCCCTCTGTTTTTGATTTTGCAACTTCACAAATTCAAGAACACGGAGGAACGAAAATGTATTACGACTTGGTTGAAAGCGGAAAAAGAATTAAAGCCTTGAGAAAGGAACATGGGCTTACACAGGAACAGCTTGCGGAGCAGTTAGGTGTTGCCGCAAACACCATTGCACGAATTGAAACCGGCAACAGAGGTATCTCTATTGATTTGGCAATCGAATTGGTTGTGCGCTTTGAAACAACCCTTGATTACATATTTTTAGGACGTGAATAACCTCAAAACTATACCTACGAGGCAATAAAAACTCGCATGAGGAACAGGTACAATTTAGATACAGCCAAAGAAAATCGGCTGTTTGATCCTTGAAAACTGAATACACAGTCATCGAATACGTTCCTGTTGCCGGTGCGAGAGCATCAGCCACATCAGCGGTACGCCGTGACGTATCGGACAGAGAAACAGAACGACTTTCTTCTATAAATTAAGCAGTTGTCTCTCTCCCGATGCCAGCGATCAATACTGGCTTGTAAATATTGGGTTGCTCCCAATACGGCCATGAAAGCAACAGGATTAAAGATACTTCTCTACGGAGCTGGCGGAGAACCCGGCAGAGGTTAGATTCCTATGGAACTGATTCGCAATCAGTCGTTCGGTGATTCCCTGAGGGCGTAAGCCCTCTTTCCCAGGGGTGCGTGGCAAATATGGGACACATAGACTTTTGGACTGACTGCCTGATTCCTTTCGGGCAGTCAGTTATTACATACCCAACGAAAGGAGGTCATGGCACATGATGAAAGAAAATTGGGTATATTGCCGTGGTGATATTTATTGCGCCAATCTGGACCCGGTAGTTGGGTCAGAACAAGGCGGCATCCGTCCGGTTATCGTCATTCAGAACGATACCGGTAATAAACACGCTCCCACATTGATTGTGGCAACGGTCACCACCAGAATCCATAAGAAAGCGAATATGCCGACGCACTTTGTTATTTACGACAATCCTGCATTCAAAGAAGCGTCCGTTGTTCAGTTAGAACAGATTCGCACCATTGATAAAAGCAGGATTGATAATTACTTAGGTAAGGTAACGCCCCGTGAAATGGTAGCGATTGAGAAAGCCTTATCCGTCAGTCTGGCAATGGAGCAGCTGAAAAAGCGTCCCACAAAACATAAAGCAAAGAGAACGAAGGAGTGAACATAAATGTTTGAAGAAAGAATCGCTGCCATGAATCAGCGCACCGAAGAAGCGATGGCTACTAACGCAGTTCAGTTTGATAAGAGAACTTATACGGTTGATGAGATTCAGGATATTCTGGGCATCAGCAGAACCAGTGCATACAACCTTGTGAAAAAGAAAGTTTTTCACAGTGTCCGCATTGGCGGCAGCATCAGAATCTCCAAAAAGAGTTTTGATGAGTGGTTGGATCATCAAATGTAAGATTTGTCAAGGGTGTCGTACAACCCGGCGACAAACTTCAAAACATATTGAGAGTTCGATAAAATGTAGCCATGACAAGAAACACATGGCTACATTTTTTACATAGGAGGTTGTACGATGGCGGAAATGAGAAAACGCACGAGTATGTCTGTTCCGGAAATGGGCAGGATGCTCGGTCTTGGTAAAACGGAGTCATACTGGCTCATTAAGAAGAATTACTTCAAAACCATTCTTGTCAGCAACACCATGAGGGTGATGATCGACAGCTTTGAAGAATGGTATGCCAATCAGTTCAAATACCAGAAGGTCGATGGAACCCCTCCCGGCGAGGAACTGAAGAAAACTACATATTCAATGGAGGAGCTTGGACAGCGCCTTGGGCTGAAAGAAGCGACTGCTTACGAACTGGTTGCCAAAGGGCATTTTGATGTGGTCGATGTCCTGGGCAAGCGCAGAGTGACAAAGGAGAGCTTTGAAAGATGGTATGCTTCTCAAACCGATTACCGCACGGTAGAGGATCAGGAACTGGATGCAGATATTATGGCATCCACCTACGGTCTGCCGGAAATGGCAAGAATGCTTGGGGTACATCGTCAGACCATTTACTATATCGTTGCCAATGAAGATTTTGAGCTTATCAAGGTTGGCAGGTATAAGCGAGCTACCAAAGAGAGCTTTGAAAAATGGTATCACAATCAGACCCGCTACCAGTTAGCGGAAGATAGACAGGAAAGGAGCTGATTACATGGCATCTATCGTTAAGAGAAAAAAGAAGTATTCTGTGGTTTATACATACACCGATGAGAACGGCAACAAGCGTCAGAAGTGGGAAACCTTTGAAACGAATGCCGAAGCAAAGAAAAGGAAGTTGCAGGTTGAATATGAGCAGGAGTCCGGAACCTTTATTCCCCCTTCCGCTAAAACCGTCAATGATCTTTTGGATGAGTATATGTCAATCTATGGTGTGAACACCTGGGCGATGTCTACCTATGAAAGCAGAAAGAGCCTGATTGCAAACTATATTCGTCCCCTCATCGGTGATATGAAGCTGGAGGATGTCACGCCGAGAATCATGGACAAGTATTACCGAGATTTGCTTTCTGTCAAAGCGGTTTCTTCTAAGTATGTAAAAGCCCGTACAGAATATCTGACTCCGCATACTGTCCGAGAGGTTCACAAGACATTGCGAAATGCTTTCAATCAGGCGGTCAAGTGGGAATTGATGACCAGAAACCCTGTGGAGCACGCTACGCTGCCGAAAGAAGAACACAAGACCAGGGACATCTGGACAGCAGAAGTGCTCCAGAAGGCTCTGGAAGCCTGTGACGATGATATTCTTCGTCTGGCTATTAACCTTGCCTTCTCCTGTTCCCTGCGAATGGGCGAGCTTCTTGGGCTTACCTGGGACTGTATTGACATTTCCCCTACCAGTATTGAACTTGGTCAGGCAAGCATCTTCGTTGAAAAGGAGTTGCAGAGAGTAAATCGTGAAGCGATGGCAGATCTGGACGGTAAGGACATCATGTTCAAGTTCCCGCCGACCTTCGCCAGTACGCATACCGCATTGGTTCTCAAAACTCCTAAGACCAAAACAAGTGTCCGCAAGGTGTTCTTACCGAAAACCGTAGCGGAAATGTTGGTACAGCGAAAGGCTGACATCGAAGAACTGAAAGACCTTTTCGGTGACGAGTTCGTAGACTTCAATCTGGTTTTCTGTTCTTCCAATGGCAAGCCGATTGAGGGGCAGGTTATCAACCGTGCTTTCAATAAGCTGATTGAGGAGAAGGGACTGCCGAAAGTAGTTTTCCATAGTCTCCGACATTCCAGTATCACTTACAAACTGAAGCTGAACGGCGGCGATATGAAATCCGTTCAAGGCGATTCCGGTCATGCACAGGTCAAGATGGTAGCGGATGTTTACTCCCATATCATCGACGATGACCGCAGACTGAACGCTGAAAGAATGGAAGCTGCGTTCTACTCAGGCAGACAGGCAACGCCTGAACCGGTTCAACCAGCCGCAACGGAAAGCTCCGCTGATGATAAAGAACTTCTTCTGAAGCTTCTGCAAAATCCGGAAATGGCAGCACTCCTGAAGTCGCTGGCAAAAACATTATAGTAACTGCAAGGGCAGATCCTTTTACATAGCTACAATAGCTGTAAAAGGGTCTGCCCTTATTTTTTTGTTATGGAGGTCAACGAGTATGGATAGAATCTTTATGGACGAGTATTACGAGCATCTGAGAGCTGACAATATCGAGGCATTTTCCAAGGAACGGAACGACGAATATGTTGGCCGAGCCGAGGAATACGAAGTAGCGAAGTCGGCATTGCTTGAAGGATTGGGACTTGAGCATTTGTTTGACCATAGCCATGAACTGACTCCGAAAGAAAAAGAAATATGGATGCTGTTCGATAGGGTTTATGTAGCAGAGCTTCTGGCAAGGGACGCTTTTGCCAAGGGTGCTTATATGCTCGGTGCTGAGGATAGAGAGATCATGCTGAAATAAAAAAAGACCTGCTTCGGCGGGTCTAAATTACATAGAATCATTGAGTCTGAAAAAACCTTTGAAATTCTTAATAATGCTGGTTGAAAAATCTATTTTGAAATGATATATTAAACAGACTAAGATGGTGTCTAAAGACATCAGCGCCTCCGCACGAGAATGAATAGGATTTCCTATCATTTCGTATCACGAGAAGTTACATAGAGGAATTTACTTGCACTTGCAACGTCCACCGAAAATCGAAAGCCTTGCTAATTTCGAGCCAATTGGACGGTGTAAAATCCCTATGAAAATGCTTATGAAGCGTAATACCAGATAGGATTTGAAACAGTGAAAAACCTTGTATTTCCAAGGATTTTCTTGCACTATATTGCATTTGGTTTCATCGTATCGGGTCTACTCCTAAGCGGCAGGCCGGAGGTTCGACTCCTCTCAGGGACACCAGAAAAGCCCGAAGGTATTCTGCCTTCGGGTTTTTTCGTCAGGTGTGCCGTTCGCGCCGGATTCTCGGCTCTCCCTTTGGGAGAGCTGGCATTTGCGAAGCAAATGACTGAGAGGGCAAGGCGCTGACAGGGTTCGTGTCAGGGTAAATCTTCAAAAACATGCTAGCTGGCATAAGCCCTCTCTGTCGCTGCGCGACAGGATAGGGTTATTGCTTTCCCTTTTGAATGCCGTGTACCATGCGCAGCAGCGGCTTTTCCGGCACGAAGCGAGACAATGCCGTGCCGAGCTTGGTGGAGATGCCCGGAAGGATGAGCAGCTTTCCGGCGAGCGTCTGGCGCACGGCGATGCGCGCGACGCGGCGGCTGTTCATCGCCTTGACCGAAAATTTGCTGATGCCTGCGGCGGCATTGAATTCCGTGTCAACGGGGCCGGGACACAGGCAGCTGATGGTGACATGGCTGCCGGAGGCGCGCAGTTCCTCATAAATCGCTTCGCTCAGGCGAACCACATAGTTTTTGGATGCATAATAGGTAGACAGCATCGGACCCGCCAAAAAACCGGCAGAGGAAGCGACGTTTAAGATAGCACCGGCATCCTGCTTGATGAAATCGCGCAAAAACAGCTTGGTTAAAATATGCACCGCGCGGATGTTGACGTCAATCATTTCCAGCTCGCGGTTAAGCTCTGTGGAGCTGAAATTGCCGAACAGACCAAATCCCGCCGCATTGACGAGCAAAGAGACACCCTGTGCGCGGGTCTGCTCGTGCAGCCAGATACAATTTTCTTTTTTCGAGACATCGCAGACATAAATGCGGCACGGCGTCTGTAATTCTTTGGCGAGTGCTTCCAGACGGTCGCGGCGGCGGGCCGCAAGCAGCAGGCGCCAGCCCTGCCGGCTCAGCTCGCGCGCAATATCGCGCCCGATGCCGGAGGATGCACCGGTAATCAGTGCTGTTTTCATGAGCAATCCCTTCTTTCGAGAATCAAATTCTGCTATCAGTATAGCATAAATGAGAACGATGTGCATCGGCTGTATATTTGACGAAAAAACGGTGCAAAACTATGTGCAAAACAGTCAATATTTCGCCATATGGGGAATTCACAAATTATTCACAGAAAAAATGGCGCTTTTTCTTGACAACGGGAAAACAGGGTGCTATCTTATATTTAGCACTCAGAGAGGTTGAGTGCTAACACTCGAAACAAGACAGTGCCAAGGCACCCGGAGCACTTCAGGAGGTGGAGACCGTGGAGCTATCCGCACGAAAGAAATTGATTTTAAAAACTGTCATCAATGACTATATCCGCACGGCGGAGCCGGTTGGCTCCAAGGCGCTCGCAAGCCGTCCGGAGCTTCGATTCTCCTCCGCCACCATCCGCAATGAGATGAGTGAGCTGGAAGAAATGGGCTATCTTGAAAAACCGCATACCTCCGCCGGACGCATCCCGTCCCCGGCAGGCTACCGGCTGTACGTCGATGAGCTAATGGGACGAACCGATTTGAGCGTGGCGGATGTAGACCGCATCAATTCGGTCATGAAGCTCAAAGTCAAAGAACTTGACCGCATGGTTTCAGAGGCCGGTAAGCTGATCTCGAACCTGACCGATTACACAACGCTCGCCGTTACACCGTATATGCAGCGTGTGACGATTCGAAAGTTCCAGATCATCGCCGTCAGTCCGCTGGATTTTGTCATCGTCGTCGTCACAGACAGCGGCGTGGTCAAAAACAAAATGCTGCGCACGGCAACGCCGGTCACGGCAGAGGAAGCCGAGCTGCTGACGTATGTGCTCAATCAGACGCTGACCAATATCCCCATTGATGCGATTACCCCGCAGAGATTTGATATTGTCCGTCGGGCAGCCGGTGTGACCGCCCTGCTGGAGCTGGTTTCCCAATTCCTAGATGAGGTCATCGAGGAGTTCAGCAGCCAGAAGATATTCTTACAGGGTGCTTCCAAGCTGCTGGCGTATCCGGAATATCAGGACGCCCACAAGGCGCAGGAGCTTCTGGATTATATCTCGGATGAAAGCCACGTGCCGGCGCTTCGCACGTTTACCCGCGATATCGACGGCGTGCGCATCACAATCGGTCCGGAAAACGGCACCGATGGCCCGCTGCAAACTGCCAGCATGGTCTATGCGACCTACAACATCGGCAGCATGGGACGCGGCTTAATCGGCATTGTGGGTCCGACCCGTATGGATTACGCAAAGCTCTCTGCGAGACTCGCGCTGTTCTCCAAGGGTCTGAACCGATTGATCTCGGAGACATTCTTTGATGACGAACAATAGGAGGAAGACCATGAATACCAACGAGAACAAGCAGGAGACCGCAGAGCAGGAAAACACTGCAGCCGAAGAGGCGGCAGCGAAGGATACCGCGGAACAGGCTGCTGAAGATACAAAAGCGCCAGAGGAAACAGCAGAAGAAAAGCTGCAGAAGCAGCTGGATGAGCTGAATGACCGCTATATGCGCATGGCAGCTGAATATGATAACTACCGCAAGCGCGTCGCAAAAGAGCGCGACATGATCCGCTCTGAGGCAACCGGCAAGGCGCTGAGTGCCATTTTACCGATTTACGATAACTTGGAACGTGCCCTTGCACAGGAAACCGAAGATACGGAATATAAAAAGGGTGTGGAAATGACTGCACGGCAGTTTGAATCCGCACTGGACTCGCTCGGCGTGGAGATTATCTCCGCAGAGCCGGGCACGGAATTTGACCCAACCGTTCACAATGCAGTGATGCACATGGAGGATGAGTCGCTGGGAGAGAACTGCATCGCAGAGTGCTTCCAGAAGGGCTTCCGCCACGGTGACAAAATCATCCGCACCGCAATGGTCAAGGTCGCAAACTAATTTATCTTTGTAAAATATTATCTTTGATATAGGAGGAACATATCATGGGCAAGATTATCGGTATTGATTTGGGTACTACCAATTCCTGTGTTGCAGTTATGGAGGGCGGCGAAGCCGTTGTCATCCCGAACAGCGAGGGTGCAAGAACCACGCCGTCTGTCGTTGCATTCAACAAGCAGGGCGAGCGCATTGTTGGCCAGACCGCAAAGAACCAGGCTGTTACCAACGCAGAGCGCACCATCATTTCCATCAAGCGTCACATGGGTTCTGACTACCGCGTTACGATTGACGGCAAGCAGTACTCCCCACAGGAAGTTTCCGCAATGATCCTGCAGAAGCTGAAGGCTGATGCAGAAGCATATATCGGTTCTCCGGTAACCGATGCAGTTATCACCGTACCGGCTTACTTCACCGACGCACAGCGTCAGGCAACCAAGGATGCTGGTAAGATCGCTGGCCTGAATGTACAGCGTATCATCAACGAGCCGACTGCCGCAGCACTGGCATACGGCGTAGATAAGGAAAATGAGCAGAAGATCATGGTATACGATCTGGGCGGCGGCACGTTCGATGTTTCCATTCTGGAAATCGGTGACGGCGTTGTAGAGGTTCTGGCTACCGCAGGCAACAACCACCTCGGCGGCGATGACTTTGACCAGCGCATCATCGACTGGATGGCTTCTGAGTTCCAGAACGCAAACGGCATTGACCTGCGCAACGACAAGATGGCAATGCAGCGCCTGAAGGAAGCTGCTGAGAAGGCAAAGATTGAGCTGTCCGGTCTGAACACCACCACCATTTCTCAGCCGTACATCACGGCTGATGCTACCGGCCCGAAGCATCTGGAACTGACCCTGAGCCGTGCTAAGTTCAACGAACTGACCCGCGATCTGGTTCAGGCTACCATGGGCCCGGTTAACCAGGCACTGAGTGACGCTGGTCTGTCCGCAGGCGAGCTGTCCAAGATTCTGCTGGTCGGCGGTTCCACCCGTATTCCGGCTGTACAGGAAGCTGTTAAGTCCATCACCGGCAAGGATGCATTCAAGGGCATCAACCCGGATGAGTGCGTAGCTGTCGGCGCAGCTATTCAGGGCGGCGTACTTGGCGGCGAGGTCAAGGATGTCCTGCTGCTGGACGTAGCTCCGCTGTCTCTGGGCATTGAGACCCTCGGCGGTGTATGCACCAAGCTGATCGAACGCAACACCACCATCCCGACCAAGAAGAGCCAGGTATTCTCCACCGCAGCTGACAACCAGCCGTCCGTAGAGATTCACGTTCTGCAGGGCGAGCGCGAAATGGCTGCCGACAACAAGACACTGGGCCGCTTCACGCTGGACGGCATTGCTCCGGCACGCCGCGGTGTTCCGCAAATCGAGGTTACCTTCGATATTGATGCAAACGGCATTGTAAACGTATCTGCAAAGGATCTGGGCACCGGCAAGGAGCAGAAGATTACCATCACTGCTTCCACCAACCTGTCTGATGATGAAATCAACAAGGCAGTTGAGGATGCTGAGAAGTTTGCTGAGGAAGATAAGAAGCGCAAGGAATCCGTAGAGATTCGCAACAACGCAGAGCAGCTGGCATTCCAGTGCAAGAGCACGCTGGATGAGCTGGGCGACAAGATTGACGCAGCAGATAAGTCTGCCATTGAGGCTGAAATCGAGAAGGTAAACGAGGCTCTGAAGGGCACGGATACCGACATGATTAAGGCAGCAGCAGACAGCCTGACTGCAAAGTTCCAGGAAGTTTCCGGCAAGATTTACCAGCAGGCAAATCCGCAGGGCGCACAGGGTCAGGGCTTTGACCCGAACAACTTCGCTGGCGGCGCACAGGGCGGTCAGCAGACCGGTGCAAACGGCGAGCAGTATTACGATGCTGATTTCAAGGACGTTTCTGACGACAACAAGTAAGATGCAATAAAAAATACAGGGGCAGGCAGGTTGGCAAAACGACCTGCCTTGCCCTCTGTATCTTTCTATTTTTATACCCCCATAAGGAGGGTCATGACATATGGCTGATAAAAGAGATTATTATGAGGTGCTTGGTGTCAGCAAGGGAGCCACGGATGACGAAATCAAGAAGGCATACCGCAAGCTGGCAAGAAAGTACCATCCTGATTTAAATAAGGATAATCCGGAAGCTGCGGAAAAGTTCAAGGAAATCGGCGAGGCCTATGAGGTATTGTCGGACTCCGAGAAGCGTTCCCGTTACGATCAGTTCGGCTTTGCGGGCGTAGACCCGAATTATGGAGCAGGACAGGGAGGCGCAGGCTTTGGCGGCTTCCAGGACGTCGATCTGGGCGATATTTTCGGAAGCTTCTTTGGCGGCGGCTTCGGCGGCGGTTCTTCCCGCACCAATCGCGCCAATGCACCGCGTCAGGGTGAGTCCATTCGCCGTACCGTGATGCTTAGCTTTGAAGAAGCAGCATTTGGCTGTGAAAAGAAGATTCAGATTGAACGCACGGAAAAGTGCACCGAGTGCGGCGGCACCGGCGCAGAAAAGGGCTATACACCGGAGACCTGTTCGAATTGTCATGGTTCCGGTACTGTGCAGCAGACGCAGAGAACGCCATTCGGCGCGTTCTCATCTACCGGACCGTGTCCGAATTGTCATGGCACCGGCAAGATTATCCGCAAGCCGTGTAAGAAGTGCCGCGGCACCGGTCAGGAGCGCCGTGCCCGCACGCTGGAAGTTAAGATTCCGGCGGGCATCGACGAAGGCCAGAGCATTGCACTGCGCGGACAGGGCGGTGCCGGCGTCAACGGCGGCCCGAACGGCGATGTTATCATTACGGTTGCCATTCGTCCGCATCCGCTGTTCCAGCGCGATGGCTATGATGTATGGTGTGAGGTGCCGATTTCCTATGCACAGGCTTGTCTGGGCGATAAGCTGATTGTTCCGACCATCGACGGCAAGGTAGAGTATACCATGCCGGCAGGCACGCAGCCGGGCACCGTGTTCCGTATGCGCGGCAAGGGCATTCAGGCAGTCAACGGCCGCGGCCGCGGCGATCAGTTCGTCAAGGTGACGCTGGAAGTGCCGAAGAATCTGACCGAGAGCCAGAAGGAACTGCTGCGTAAGCTGGAAGAAAGCGACAATCCGCAGAACCACCCCAATCGCCGCTCGTTCAAGGACAAGATGAAAAATCTGTTCGGCAAGAAGTAAAGAGTAATATCTGAATAGAACGCAAAAAACTCCCGAAAGGGAGTTTTTTTGTGCGTATTTTTATCTTGTCTCTCCCCTTGGGAGAGATGTCGCGCAGCGACAGAGAGGGCTAGGCTCCCTCTTTGAGGGAGCTGTCTTGCCGCCTTGCGGCAAGACTGAGGGAGTTTTACAAATTGACAAGATACGCATGAGATTTGCTCTGGTGCAGACTTGTTCGCGTGCTGCTCTCTCAGTCATTTGCCCTGCAAATGCCAGCTCTCCCAAAGGGAGAGCCAAGAAGCCGGTGCGAACTGTACGCTTGACGAACCAAGTTAATTCGTATACGGACTTGCTCGCGTGCTGCTCCTTCCGTCACGGCTTGCGCCGTGCCACTTTTCTCAAAGAGGAAGGCTTTGGTTTTACGCACAGACCAAACTTGTCTCTCCCTTTGGGAGAGATGTCGCGCAGCGACAG
>OMNT01000910.1_pt1 | contig 29881 bp, 23 predicted proteins | sample 1672551 | NCBI WGS metagenome assembly OMNT01 (sample SAMEA3136698, study PRJEB25190) | human gut metagenome | reverse complement strand
CTTTCTGTCCAATCAGGTCACCTAATGCTTATTTACGTAATGAGTCCGTGCTCCCGAGCAAGTTCTTCGTTCATAACTGCAATTCCTATATTCCACATACTGATTGTTTTCCTGAGTTGTTTCTTTAGCGTATCGTTCAATGCGCCAAGCCAATCGATCTTATGTGTAGGAATTACAAGGACAAACTCATGACATGGGTTTTGCCCGTACCATTTTCACCAATAAAAATATTTAATCCCGAGGATAGTTCGAGATCAAGGCTTTCGAATACAGTAACGTTTTCCAAACGAATTTCTTTAACTGACAAACCTTCACATCACCTCTCAACGCATTAAAAAAGAATATACCACCATTGATCCTATTATATTCAAGAAACTAAGAAATAGTAAGGACTTTAAACAACGGCAGAGATGAACAAGATTAAGAAGATGTACCAATGGGATCAAAAGCGCGCAATTAAAATACGAAAAGCTGCAATGACACACATCGCTTGTGCAGAAACAACTGAGATTTCATAGTCCTTGGAAAGACGGCGTGAATTGTTAAGCCACGCAATCGTTCGTTCGACGATCCAGCGATTCGGAAGAATATGCCAGCCATTAACGAGCTTCTCAACGATATCAACACCGCGATTCAGCTTCTACGCTGCTGCCTTTTCAAATGTCTTCCGATAGCTGGCATCCGCACAAAAACGTTGTATATGGACGGATGCTTCCCGATCGCACGCTCCGCGACCGGAATCCCTGATTTTGTATCATGAATGTTCGCTGCATGAACAATAACTGCAAGCAAATTGCCCATTGTATCGACTACAATATCCCGCTTGCGTCCTTTTGTTTTTTCCCACCGTCAATACCGCGTTCTTCTGCTGCTCCTGTCGTTTTCAGGCTCTGTGAATCAATGATCCCATAGCTTGGCGCAGCTTTTCGGTTGTCTTCTTCACAAGTGATGTTCACCAGTGCCGTCAGGAGATTCTCCCACAACCCACTTTTGACAGCGGCATGATAAAAGTTGGATACCGTCGTATATGGAGGAAAATCATGCGGTAAACTATGCCATTTGCAGCCGTTATCTACCAGATACAGCACAGCATTGACCAATTCCCGTTTTTCCCATTTGTTTTTGTTCCGGGACGGGGAAAGAAAGGCGCTATGACCTTCCACTGACTCCGTCAGGTCGCTTGCGTATTTTGGACGCTCATTCTTTATAATTATTCTTGTATTTTATCACTTTTTTACTTATTGGTACAGCTTCAGAAATTTTCTAAAAAGTCGATTTCCATTCGGATGCATCGGTTTCAATCATAATTATATCGATAAATTGTGAATAAACCTATTGCGTTGCCATGCCCACAAAGAAATTATCGAATCATTCGTGTCACCGGATAATTAGAATGACTACTACGACAAGAAAGCAATCAGCCCGTTTACTTCGATTGCGATTTTACATCCAATATGGTGATAGTTTTTTTTGATCGCGTATTGACTTTGGTCATAATATCGACTACAATATTATTGTATTCTCATACCGAGGTGAGGAAATGGATTTTATGGCTGAACTCGCCGTCATTGCCAAAGAGCACGGCGGCATTATTGATACAAAAACTGCGGCAGAGCATGGCATCTCAAAAGCTATGCTCTACAAGTTATGCAAAAATGATAAGATCCATCGGATTGTAAAGGGGCAATACATTCTGCCTGATGAGATGCAGGACGAACTGCTTTCCATCAGCAAGCGCTCTGATCAGATTATCTTCTCCCATGAAACCGCACTGTTCCTCCACGGAATTTCGGATCGGACGCCCTTTGAACATACCATCACCGCCCCCTCCGATTGCACTCCTTCCGCTGCCATCAAATCAGAGTGCAAGGTATATTACATCAAGCCGGAGCTGTTTGAGATGGGCAAGAGTTCGCTACCCACCCCTGCAGGCAACATGGTTCCTGTCTATGATCTTGAACGCACCATCTGTGATGTGATCCGTAGTCGGAACAAGCTGGGGACGGAGACTTTTCTTTCTGCGCTAAAGATGTATGCCGCCAGCCCGAAAAAGAATTTGAATAAACTGAACACATACGCCACGCAGCTGAGAATCGCCAATGTGCTGCGGCAATATTTGGAGGTACTACTGTGAGCAAAGCAATGAGTTTGAAAGCTCGAATCCGCAATATCGCCAAGCAGAAAAATATTCCTGCACAGGTGATTCTGCAGAACTTTATGTTTGAGCGACTGCTGGTACGGCTGTCGGCTTCTGAATACAAAGAGAAATTTGTGCTGAAAGGCGGCATGCTGGTGGCGGCCATCGTGGGTCTGGACAACCGCGCCACCATGGATCTGGACGCCACACTAAAAAATCTGCCCCTCACCCCGGAGGCTATCCGAAGCGCATTGGAGCAGATTTGTGCCATCCCGATGGATGATGATGTGACATTTGAGGTCGGTACGATTTCTCCCATCCGTGAGGATGACATTTACGGCGGCTACCGCGTGGCAACGATCGCAAAGTTTGACACGCTCCTGACCCCGTTGACCATTGATGTGTCCACCGGCGATGCCATCACGCCCCATGCCATTCCGTATCTGTTCACTGAGATATTCGACGACGAGAAATCCTTTGAAGTGTGGGCCTACAACATTGAAACCGTTCTGGCAGAAAAGGTAGAAACGATCCTGCGCCGCAGCGTGTTCAATACCCGGCCCAGAGATTTCTACGACGCCTACATACTGGCCACAACCCAGACCTACGATAAAGCGGTTTTCTCCGAAGCACTGGCCGCAACAGCTGCTCACCGGGGAACCACAGAACAGATTACCGATGTGCCGGAGATCCTGCACAATATCGAAACCAGCCCCGCACTGCGTAATATGTGGGAGAAGTACCGCAAGCAGTTTGCTTATGCGGAAGGAATTGCTTACGAAAAGATTGTTGAAGTTATTAAAAAGTTGCTTGATTAATGGACATAAAGTCGAATCATTTTGCCAACTCCTCAAAAGCGGGCTTAAAGCGTTTCATGATCCGCGCGGCGACAACATCCAGCTTTTCATCATCGGTTAAGTCGATATAGTCGTCGTTGTCCATATCGATGAGCAGATACTTGGGACGATTATTCTTAAAAATAACGGCTTTGCCTTTGGCGTCTGCGATGCGGGTGGCACGGGAGAAGTTCTGATTGGCTTCGGAAACGGAAAGAATGGTGTTGGTATCGATCATCATAGACATCCCTCCGATTCATAGCATAGCAGAATATTAGGTAAAAATCAACCTATTTTGTTGGAAGAGAAAAGAGAATAACAGCGACATGTCAACGCCCGCCGGAAAACGGTCCATCTCCCTATTCCGCTTCGCTTCCCGTCTGGTCCATCGCCTGTCCGCCGCCATGCCTGACAAGCGTACCTTTATGATGGCTGCATTTGCCGCATGCCTTCTTCACACAGCGCTCGAAAAACCAGACAGACATAAGGCCGCCCGCGCCTGAAAGCAATCCCGGCGTGGGCGGCTCTTTGCCTGTCGATTGTCAACGTTTGTCCTTCGGTTATTCTTGCTCCAGCTTGGCGTCCACCAGGCGCTCATACTCGTCTACCATCTCGCTGAAGAAATCCAGCGCCCGCTGATAGGTTTCCTCGTCCAGGGGATCGACACCCGCGATGGCAAGCAGTTCCTCCGGAGACCCCGACGCCCCCAGCTTCAGGAAAGCAAGGTAATCCTCCACAGCGCGATCTTCGCCGCTGGTGATCCGCTCGCAGATGGACGCGGCATAGGCGACGGAAGTTGCATATTGATACACATAATAATTGTAATAGAAATGCGGGATGGAAGCCCATCCGTAACGGCTGTCCGGGAAAGACTCAATCGTGTCGCCGCGATACTCCTGATAAAGCTCCGTCCACAGGTCGCTAAGCGCCTCGGCATCCAGAGCTCCGCCGCTTTCAACCGTCTGGTACATGGTGTCCTCAAACTCGGCATACAGCGCCTGCTTGAAGAAGGTGCCTGAAAACATAGATAACATGTTCTCCAAATAGAACATCCGTTCATCCTCTGTGGCGGCATGCTCCATCATATAGCTGTAATAGAGCAGTTCATTGGTCGTAGAGGCCACTTCCTGCGTAAAGATGATGGGCTCCGCATAGATCGATTCCTGATTATCCTTGGAATAGCTGCTGTAAATAGCATGACCCAGCTCATGCGCAATGGTGCTGACATCCGAAGAATATCCCAGATAGTTGAGCTGCACAAACGGCAGGAATTCTTTTCCCATGGAGAATGAAAACGCGCCCGTCAACTTTGTATCCGTTGGATATACATCCACATGACCGCTGTTGATGATTCGGTCGTAGTAGCTTATATATAAATAGGCAATTTCGCCAACACGAACACTTAATTTTGCCGTCGTGGTTACGTTCAAAGAAAGCGTTGCCGTGATTGACATATAATTACAGGCGTGGTACAATAAATACGAAAATTTCTTGGTTACAATTCTCATTGAGTGAGGCAGATAAGGGACAAACCAAGCGGCCTGTTTTGCTTGAGATCAGGAGCCTGGCGATGAATGCGATGAAGGAAGCAAATGGAAAAGGCATCCAGAGAAACGCATGGTTATTCGGCAAGACACGGTTTGGTGCAAGGTATGCGCAACTTCCCATCTTGCAGAGACAAGACAGCTAATCGAAGATCTCCATTGGTCGGAGCAAAGGGGAAAGAGGTGGTCTGTTTAGGATGGAAAAACAGATCACGCTGTTTGGCGGCCCTGTTTTAGAGAAAGTAGGCGCATAGAGAACACGCAAACTTTTTCAATATACAGACTGTCAGTTTCACGCATGTCAGGCGTTCTATGGGGTAAGTCTGGCATGGAAAGGCCGGGTGATGGTGAAGATGGATTGCCTGCATGCGGGAAGCTTTGTTTTGCAAAGCGGTTTTTCAGGAAACTGAACCTGCATTCAAACCGCAGGATGACCGTGTAAGCGCATCCTTGGCGGATTGAATGTTTTTTGTGGTATGTGAAAATGCAAAAAGAACGGTTTGAACGGATAAAGGCAGGTGCCTCTTTAATGCCCTTCCCTGTTCTTTTGGCAGGCTGCGAGATCGAGTATGGGATGGAAGGATTGATCTGGAGATGAGCAATTATTTAAAGCCATCATTGGATGTTGGTACGATCATCAGAACAAATCAGGGTGAGACTTTTCAAATTCTATCGTTTATCGGAAGCGGGGGGCAGGGCGAGGTTTATCGTGTAAGGGGTGCAAATAGGGAGTATGCACTCAAATGGTATTACGCCGATCGTTTTTTGAAGAGAATCGACGCATCCGCTTTTTACAAAAATCTGGAAAGAAATGTAAACGCGGGTGTTCCTTCGTTGACTTCAGGCAATACCGCAACACAATTCATTTGGCCGCTGAAAGTGGTTCCGAAGCAATATAATTCTTATGGATACATCATGAATCTGTTTGAACCTGGATATGAAAGCATGAAGAATATATTGCTGGGTCGCCATAAGGATGAGAAAACAGGGAAAAACATCCCCATCCGTTGGAAAAGTTGGGAAGCCGTTATCAATGCATCGCTGAACATCGTTCAGGCGTTTGAGATTCTTCACAGCCGGGGTCTGAGCTATCAGGACCTCAATGAAGGTGGCATTTCCATCAACCCGAACAATGGTGATGCCATGATTTGTGATTGCGACAATGTCTCCCCGGATAAGACCAATATGGGTATTCGCGGCGTGATGAACTACATGGCACCCGAGGTTATTTGCGGAGTTTCGCTGCCGAATGTCCGCACGGATGCGTATTCATTGGCCATTATTCTTTTTAGGCTTTTTTTCTACAATCATCCTATGGAAGGCGTTAAGAGCATCGCCATGCGCTCTGATGAGAGCAGAAGCCGGCAGGAGATCGATTTGGACATTTACGGAAGACATCCGCACTATTGCTTGGATGTGAACAGCAACGTAAATCCACCGGCAGAAAAGCATAAGGATGTACGCAGACTGTGCGCGGAATTCCCCAGGGTTCTCTTTGAGGCCTTTCAGCAGGTGTTTACAGAGGGAGTACAGAACCCGGGCAAACGCTTGACGGCTACAGAATGGCGCAAGGTGCTTTTGCAGGTGAGGGACAGCCTTGTCATGGTGCAGGGAAGAGAGCAGTTTTACTTTACGCCTTATGCCAAGAAACTGCCCGAAAATGCTAGGGTGCTGGTCTATCCCAATGGGCATAAAGTGCTGTGTATGCCCGATAAACTGCTTTATGCGTATCATTTTGATCAGTATAACAAGGATTTCCATACCCCTATGGCTCGCGTCCTCGACGCCGGACGCAACGATGCCCTTATTTTGTTCAACGGAAGCGGAAAGACAATTTTTGCCCAAAGGAACGGTGTTGTGAAAACATGCAAGGATCGGGGCGCAATACCGTTAATGAAAGGCGTCCAGTTCCGAATTGGACAGATGACCGTAGAAGTAGAATGAAACTGTGCAAGAAAGGATGGAAATTGTATGCCTGTCGAGAACGATGATTTCTGGGTGAACTTTGACTCAAAGATTGCCGATGAGTATTCCAAAAAAGATTGGGCAAAGGGGACAACACCTATTCAGGATTTTGATCCTACCGTGGATAAAACCAGAATGATTCTCAATCTCCTTTTTGTAATTGACACATCGGGAAGTATGCGTGGGCAGCGCATGGGCATGGTGAATTACGCCATGGAAAACATTATCAAGGAGTTACGCATGCGTGATGAAAGCAATGCGGTGATCAAGATCGGCATTTTGCGATTTAGTGAAACCGCAGAGTGGGTCACACCGCAGCCCATCGCCCTGGATGACTATGAGTTTACCCAGCTTGTGGCCGAACCCTGGCTGACCAACTATGGTCCCGCCTTTGATGCGCTTGGCGAAAAACTGAGCCGTAAGGCGTTTATGGACCCTAACCTAGGCGAATACTTTGCCCCGGTGATTCTGTTTGTTACGGACGGCGAGCCCACAGATATAAATGAATACCCAATTGCGTTGCAGCGGTTGCGCCACAACGGCTGGTTCAGGCAGTCGGCAAAGTACGCTATTGCTGTGGGCGACGATGCCCGCTCAAAAGAAGTGATCAACATTTTTTCGGACTTTGTTGACGATATCAACAATCTACGCTACGCTGATGAGGGGGAAGCGTTATGCAGCTTAATCCAGTATGTGGCAATCAACGCTTCCAAGATTCAAACGTCCATGCTTTCATCCAGTGGTACCAATATGGGTTCTTCTCTGTTCAGCGAAAAAGACAACAACCTTTTTTCAAGTATGCTGAAGTAATGAATCAAAGGATTCGAGGTGAAGCATATGGCATGGAAACTTTTTTCGGGATGCAGTATTGGAGGATACCACATTGAAAAAGGTTTGCCATGTCAGGATGCGGCCGTACACGTTGATGCGGGCAGCTGGTATATGGGCGCCGTTGCGGACGGGCATGGCAGCAGAAAGCATTTTCGTTCTGGACTCGGTTCCAAAATTGCGTGCACCGTTGCTGTAATGTGTTCTACACAATGGATGAAAGAATGGCAGGGTTCAAAGGTTGCTGAGGAGCAGGTTGCGCAGTTTCAAAGAGAACTCATCACCCAATGGTGCAAGGCTGTCGAGTGTGACATTGCCCAAAATCCTTGGACGGATGAGGAGTTGGAAGAACAGCGAATGATTCTGTCGAAGCAGGAGTACCGTGAACTGCTTGACGGAAAGAACAGCATATATGCGTATGGCACTACCCTCTTGGTGTTGCTTGTTGTAAAACAGTATTGGTTGGCCTTGCAGTTGGGAGACGGTGACTTTGCTTTGCTGCAGAAAGATGGTCAAATCAAGTGGCCGATGCCTGAAAGCTGCATGAATGAGGACAATTTCACGGCATCAATCTGCATGCCTCATCCTATGAAGGATTTTCGCTTCTGCTGTGGAGTAGACATGCCGGCTGCGTTCTTTTTGTACACGGATGGGCTGGAAAAGGCTTTCTTGCCATCTCGCGGGATGAAGCTGGCCTGTTATCTCCATAAGGTCATGCAATTCGCCATACAGGAAGATGGCCAGGGGGAAAAGATGATTGAAAAAGGGCTCGCATATGTTGCTGACAGCAGCAGGACGCGGGATGACACCAGCCTGATGGTCATGGCCGATGCGAATGCCAAGGATGTTGTGCTTCAAACGATGCCGCTGAGCCTTTCGGAGGATTATCAGAGAATTCAGTCAGCTATCAAAGAATGCCGCAGCACGTTGACATATAATCGCAAGCGATTGGAGGAAAACGGAAACGCGGCGGACTTCATGGCGAAAGAAACCATACAGCGCATTCAAGGCATCATTGAACGGAAGAATGCGGAGCTTTTCACGCTTATGGAACAGGCGGACAACCTCCTCGTTGAGATGGAGAAATGGTCCGTTGTTCTCCCGCAGGGTGGCCCTGAAAAAACGGACAGTCAGCCGGCAGTAAGGGTGCAACAGCCCGAATCTGCTTCAGTGCCGAAAGTGGACACGGCGACTGAAGAGATGCATGATGAGTGGGTAATGGAATGGGAAGAAACGCCGAATATGGCAAATGTGGAAATCGTGAAGGCCGCAAACGCGCTCGGCTTATGTGCTGACCACCCCCAAATCTCTCCCAAAGTGAGTGATGCAGATGATACTGACATTGATGGAAGCGGGACGCATGAAACAGATGATCCTGCCACAGCAGCCGGAAGGACGCTTTAACATCTGTAATTTGGAGGGCACTGTTCTGTTAATGCAGATTGACGGCGCGTCCGGTGCGTGGAAGGTGTGTGTGAAGCAAGGGTGCAAGCTGCTTGCAAACGCTGTGCCAGAGCTGCGGGGAAACATGCTTTTGCCGTTTGTCTATGAGAATGGAACGCGCAAGGGGCAACTGTTTGCAGAAGAATCCACAGTGAACAGAAAGAAGTTTGCCAGAGTGGTTGTGGCGCCAGAAACGACGCTGCGCATTGGAAGTGGAAAGGACAATGACTTGATCTGCAACGCTTCTTTTGCCGAGGAACATCATTTGGTGCTTACGTATGACCGGCACCGTGAATGGACAATGGAGGATGTCGGGACAAAATACGGAGTCTATCTCAATGGGCAATTGACGCAAAAGGCGGTCGCTAAGCCCGGAGATCAGATCTGGATGATGGGCCAGAAGTGGATTGTGCTGCCAGGCATCCTTGCGTTCAACAATCCAGATCTGCAACTGAAGAACAATACAAAGCAGATCGTATTCCTCAAAAAACCGGACATTGACCGCGAAAGCTTCTATCATGAGCCTAAAGAACCTGTGTTTTTCAACCGGATGCCGCGCTTTACTGATGAGTTGAAAGAGGAAAAATTGCATATTGACGCGCCGCCTGTGCAGCAAAAGCGTGAGCCGCAGTCTGCGCTTTTAACTGTTGGACCGGCGGTGACATCCGGCCTGTTTATGCTGATGGGGGGAATGGCCTCCGTGTTTTCCATGGGCATGATGGCGAGCAATCTCATCTTTCCCTCCATTGGACGGAAAAAGGAAAAGGAAAAACAGGAAGAATATGAAGCACGCAGAAAACAAGCATACACACAGTATCTAAACAGCATTGAAGAGAAGATTGGCGACATGATTGTCGAGCAAACGAAGAAACTGCAAGATGCAGCGCCCGCTGCGGAAACGCAAGTGAGGAAACTGCTCGGCGACAAACATCATTTGTGGGATAGGCAGCGTGAACACAGCGATTTTATGTGCTTGCGACTGGGCGTTGGCAGTATTCCGCTCAAATGTGAAGTCAACCTGCCGCAGGAACACTTTGAAATGGAAGATGATCCGCTTCGGAATATGATGCGTCAGGTGCAGGAAAAAGAACGAACCCTGCATCATGTGCCGATTATCATGAACATGATGCAATATGCGCATTGCGGCATTTGCGGTAGCCGGGAAGATGCGCGGCTGATGATTGCCAATTTGCTGATGCAGCTGAGTACGCAGTATGGCTACGACGAATTAAAAATCGTAATGATTGGTAATTTAAGTAAACCTTTGCGCCCGTTCGCCCGTTTGCCGCATACATGGAACAATAGCAAAAGCGAGCATTTGATAGCCTGGAATGAAGAGGAACTTTTTGTGCTGCTGCCGGTGATAGACCGGCTGTTGTCGCCCTATCTGGCATCAGGGACACAGCGGAACAATCAGGACGATATCCAGCCAGAGATTGTTATCTTTTTACTTGACTCTTCGCTTGCACAGCGGGGCGCTGTTACGCGGCTCCTATTTGATAAAAAGTACGAACACGTTCATTTCATCACGTTTGCAGAACACACTTACCAACTGTCACGCAAGTGTGACATAGTGATTGGCTTAAATGGCAATACCGGTATTTTGCGCAATCGAAACAACGAACGGATCAGATTTATGCCCGATCATCCCAGCGAGAAATACATTGTCCCTCTTGTTGATATGATCGAGAATACGCTGCTGGATTTGCCGGAAAACGCGTATGCGATGCCGGATATGGTTCCATTTTTAAAGCTGTTCGGCGTAGAGGATGTAAGGGCACTGAATATTATCAGCCGCTGGAAACGCAACAATCCGACGCGTTCCCTTGCGGCGCCAATCGGGATCGATGAAGATGGAAACCTTTGCATGTTGGATATTCATGAAAGAATCCATGGTCCCCATGGATTGGTTGCCGGCATGACCGGCTCGGGAAAGTCGGAGCTGTTGATGACCTACATCCTCTCCATGGCCATTTCCTTTAGCCCTAGCGAGGTTAGCTTCCTGCTGATCGATTACAAGGGCGGCGGGATGGCTCAGGCATTCAAAAACTTGCCCCACACAGCGGGGATCATCACCAACCTGGATGACAGCGCAATCCATCGTGCACTCATTTCCGTCAAAGCGGAACTGCAAAGAAGGCAGCAGCTGTTTGTTCAAGCCGAAGAACGGCTGAATGTAAGCAATATGAACATCAACCGGTATCAGCAGTACGTTCGAAGCGGACAGCTGGAAACCCCGTTGCCGCACCTGTTGATGATCACGGATGAGTTTGCGGAATTGAAGAATCAGGAACCTGAGTTCATGAAGGAGCTGATCAGCACTTCGAGAATCGGCCGCAGCTTGGGGGTTCATCTGATCTTGTCCACCCAAAAACCTGCCGGGATTGTGGATGACCAGATTTGGTCGAATACAAGCTGGCGTTTGTGTTTGCGTGTTCAGGACACGCATGACAGCATGGATGTCATTAAAAGCCCGGACGCGGCCTACCTGACGCAGGTTGGCCGGTACTATATGCAGACGGGAAACGTGGGCACGCTCATCAAGGGGCAATCAGGCTTTACCGGAGCGCCCTACAATCCGGGCACTTTTGCGATTCCAGCATGTCAGGTGGAAGTGCTTGATCATAGCGGTTTTGTTTTGCAGCAGGCCAATATGGAAAGAGCCATGCTGCAAAGCACACAGGGCATTCAGCTGACAGCGGCGGTCGATTACCTGTGCGAGCTGGGCGAAAGGGAGAATCTGCGCTGCAGCCAGCTCTGGCTGCCGCCTTTGGATCCTGACTTGTCTTTGGACACGCTTGTAAAGCAGTATCCGTTCCCTGTAGTGCCCTATCAGCTGCGCTGCCTGATTGGCGAAGCGGACGACCCGGCTTGCCAGCGGCGTTTACCTGTTTGGGCCGACTTGTCTTGCGGTCAGAATACACTGGTGTATGGCGCCAACGGCTCCGGCAAAATACAGTTGCTGACAACCATGCTGCAAAGTTTGTTGATGAACCACAGCGCACAGGAGGTACATCTGTATTTGTTGGATTATGCAGCAAGCGGACTCGCCGCTTTCCTTACCGCTCCTCAGGTAGGGGATGTGGTTCACCTGAACGAGGACGAAAAGCTGATTCGTCTATTGATGATGCTTGAAAGGGAAATCGAGATTCGAAAGGAGAAGCTGGAAGGGGATCTTCATGCAGGCAGCCTGGAGGAGCGACTTCAGAAGGCAGGGTTATATCACATTGTGGTGGTGATTCATCCGCTGTCTGCGCTCCAGGAAAAAATGGCCGAGGATCGGAGCAGCTTGCTTCGTCTGCTGGCCAATGGCCCGTCCTATGGCATTACATTTATCGCGACCAATTCGTCAGCAAGCGGGCTCAGCTATCAAATTGGCCAGCAGTTTTCCAGGCTCTTTGTGTTGCAGATGCCGCATGATGACGATTATATGGCGCTACTGGGCAAAACGAACGGCATGCAGCCGGAAGCCATCCGGGGACGTGGCTTGGTTCGACTGGAAAAACAGCTCTATGAGTTCCAGTGTGCGTGCACCTTGACGAGCTCTGAGGCGTGCTGCGAAGCGCTGAACAAGGCGTGGACGGGAAAGGCGGCGCCGCGCATTGCCGTCATGCCGGAACGTATAGAGGCAAAGCGGCTGATCAAGACGATGAAGGAGCTGTCCCCTGCGAGTCTGCCCATTGGGATAGGCCAAAGGGACTTGAACCCCGTGTGCGTGAATTTGGAAAAGTACCTGGTTTGGCAATGGATTGCCCGTGAAGAGGATGCGGATGATTTTGTATCGGGCTTTGGCGAACTGGTCTTGGCTGCCGGCGGCGAATTGGTCATATTCGGAAATTCTGGAAGGAAACAGTCAGACTGTGTAGAATTATATCTTTCGGATTTTACAGCACAGTCGGAATATATCAAGTCCTATTTCTTTGAAAGAATTGCCGAGCAGAAAGGTCAGTTGCCCGCCAAGCATGGCCACAGGGTGATTATCATTACAAGGATTGCAGATACGCTGAAGGCCCTGGCTGCCTTTGTAGCATCTGATGGAAACAGCGGCAGCGACTGCGGTGAACTGCTGGCGACGCTGCTGTTAAAGGTGAAGGCAAGCTGGCATACCACCTTCGTCGTCTGTGACACAGTCAAGAACATGCAGAAGCTGCAATCCGAAGCATGGTATCGTCAAAGCGTAAGTGCGCAGAATGCTCTCTTTTTTGGAACGGGCCTGGCTTCTCAGTACCTGATTGAGGTTTTGGATGGCAAGCCCAAAGCCAATGAAAGGTGCCGATATCCGGATGGATACTTGGTGGAGAAAGGCATCGCGGAGCGGGTGCGTTTTGTATCAGATCAGATGGGAGGGAATGACCGTGACACGTAGTGTTTTGGTTGAAATCCGCCTTCCGGCGGCGGATTGCAGCTATGACGTGCGTCTGCCGCTGGGCTTGAATATGCATTTGTGTTCAATGCTTACAGCCCAGGCGCTTGCCGCTATGGCTGAGGGATTCTATTTGCCATCCAAAACGAGCTTTCTTGCGTGGCAATCCACCGGAGAGAAAATCGATAGCTTTCAAACGGTGGAGGAAGCCGGAATTCGTAACGGCAGCAAGCTGCTGCTGATTTGATTGTTGCAATCCTATGCATGCGTGTTCCCAGTAGAGGAAAAAGGAGGTACAGGTATGGATATCAAATTTAACACCGAGCAGATGATGAACACGGCAGTTGCCATTGAGGACGATGCCAGCAACTATCAGCGCATCTATGAGCAGCTGATTAACGCTGCTTCCACAATGGGTCCGGCGTTTGACACCCCGGAAAACAGGGACTTTGTAGACCAGATTGAGGGTTGCACCAGGGAACTCAAGGCCATGGTGGAACGCCTGAATGCAACTGCCCAGCTCTTGAAGGCGCAGGCGAACAACTATCAGGAGATTTCGGACATCAATAAAGCGCAGGTTCGCAAACTACAGAACTAAGCGCATGATGTATCTATCAACACAACAAGTCCGTGATGGAGGAGGAATAGCCTTATGATGGGAACGATCAGCCCTTCCGAAGTTCTGAACATTGCCGCAAATCTTGATGGATTGAACAAGCAATTGGATGAAACGCTGAAGCAGACGCAGGCCCGTGTGCAGAGCCTGATGAACAACTGGACAGGCCAGGCGGCGAGTGCCACATCGGATGCATACAGCAGCTTTGCCAATAAGTATTTCCAGAATTATCACGATTTGCTGGACAATTATGTCAAATTCTTGAGAAAAAATGTGAGCGAAGGCTACGAGCAGGTGGAGACACACAATGCCAAGCTGAGCGACCTGCTCAAATAACCCCGCCGGAGGTTTAGAACATGAAAGCCATGAACTCTGCCCAGCGTGCGAATGTGACGGATGCCGCGCTGGTAGAGCTGTTCACAGAGCTGGATAATTGGAACTGCCCTATGCGCCAGGGCGGCATCTCGGTGGATGAGTTCTTAGATTATTACGCTGCGAATTCTGGCGGAAACCTGTCAAACAAATACGAAATCTTGAAGCATGCGGCGCAAGACGGTTATTTCAATGGTGTCACAATTCAGGACATCAACAGGGCGAATGGTGCGGTTGTGGTCTATAACAATGCGACGGATACATACACCGTTTCTTTTTGTGGGACGCGCTGCCACGAGTGGAACGATAATTACATTGGCATAACACAGGAATCATCCCACTATCAACGCAGCGCAGCGCTCTATTTCGATACCGTTTCCCGCGATTTCAATTCCGGTTCCAAGGTGGTCGTGTCTGGCCACTCCAAAGGCGGAAACAAGGCCCAGTATGTCACCATGTTTTCACAGAATCGAGACGTGATCGACACCTGCGTTGCGTTGGATGGACAGGGCTTTTCGGATTCGGCGATGGAGGCCATGCAAGAGCACGACGACTTTGAGCAACAGCAGCAGAAGATCCTGCTGGTATGTGGAAATAATGACTATGTGCACGTTCTGGGGAACAGAGTGGCCAAAGAAGACAATACCTTCTACCTCTATGTCAATAGCCAAAACGGCCTGGACGCCTTTGAAGAAAACCATTTGGTGGAGTATCTGTTTGCGAGGGAACGTTACTCAACGGTCGTTGAGGACCCGGTTACACATACTTGCCATACGGAAACCGGGTGGCAGTACACCTATCAGCTGAAGGGGGAAACTGCGCAGGGAACAATGGCCGAGTTCGTGGAGCTGCTCTATCAAAGGCTGAAAAATGAGCTTCCAGAAGAGGATTTCAGGTATGTGGCAAAGGCCATCATGGATTTTATGGCAGGAAATATCTCGTTGGAAGCGGTTGTGCAGACGAGTGGCCTTGCGGGCGATCTCATCATCGATACGATCTACAACACACAAGTGGGTCAGCAGTTTTTGGTGCAGCTTTCCAATATTGCTCTCAGCAACGAGGATATGCAGGGGATAAAGGGCAATCTTCTTTTGGCGTTTATTTGGGTGGTTTTGCTGCCGTTGGAGGAGGAGGAGTACGCTGTTTATTCGAAATTCCGCTCTTTGCTGGGGCGCGTTTTAAACATAAAACTGCCGCCGTCGCTGCGTACACTCCTGGAAACGGGGATAGACCTCACATCAGTGATTGCCGATTTGCACCTGGATGAGTGGCTATATATCAACTTTGGCATTCGAAAGCCAGAGGGGATGGATGCGACCAAGCAGGCAGATCTTCACACCACCATTGATGCGGATGCTGCTGAACTGCAGGCATGTGCCATGCGGCTGAAAGCGCTTTCTACCAGAGTAGGAAATGCGTTGAACTCATTTAAAATGGCCTTGAATGGCATGTATGGACGGCTGAGCACGGGTGAGATTGTCGTGGGGTACTTAATAAACAAGATCTCCGGTATCCAAAATGCCGGAGAGAATGCCATTCAAGCTTTGGAACAGGGCCGGGATGGCTTGTCCACGCTCGGCAATGCGCTTCAACAAATGGCATCTTATTTGGAAGAGGCAGACCGGAGCGGTAGCAATATCGGGAATGTGCAACTGTAAGAAGGCGGGAAATGTAGCATGGAAGAAGAGGATATCTTCTCGGCCCTGGAGCAGTTGAAGGCAAAGGCGAATGGAACTGCGCAGGAGATACGGGAAATCGTAAATGAGCTGCATGCCGTATGTGCGGCATTGGAAAGCGCTGACCCGCAGGGGAGCTGGGGGGGACAGGTCATTGAGCAGGGGGTGGACAAAGCAATCGGTTATCTGGATAGAGCCGTACGCATGCTGAATCAATTGGGATAGGAGCGGACGCGGATGAGAGTACATGTCAATATCCCACAGTTGGCTGAATCGGCCTTCCGCATGAGACAATGCGAAGAAGCCTTCCAGAGCACCAAACAGAAGATGATGGAGGCCGTCAATGCGGTGCTAAAGACCGATCTGCCGGAGTACCAGGAGTTTCATGAAATGACCCAAACCAGCGGATGTGAGAAATTCGAAGCGCTGGCACAGGACTGCGAGATTTGGGCACAAGCATTCATGGACATCCATGACACATTTTACTATTACCAAATAGAGAGCTTCGCGACGGCGATCCGGGCCGTGGAAAGCATGAAATAGAATCGATTACAAAAGATATGAAAGGATGATCGCAATGGCATACTGTTCGAATTGTGGCGCAAAGGCGGAAGGTAAGTACTGTTCGGTTTGCGGAACACCTATAGAAGTGGAAAAGCATACAAGCAGCAGCGCCAACAACTACAAATCCCCCTATGTGATGGAGATATCCTCCAAAGCATCCGGCCAGCCGGCGTATAATCCGGGGGCGGATGTGGCCAATTATCCTATGAAATGGCATAAATTTATGATTTATTTCTGGCTATGGTTTTGCGCAGTTGTTGATTTTATCAACGGCGTTAATTTTATACAAATAAGTGAGTATTCCGCGCTCTTTGGCCTCAGCGGCGTAGCGCTTATTGCCACGGCTGTTTATGGCATCTATGCCCGGTTTCGATTGGCGAAATTTAAAGAGGATGGCCCCAAACAATTGCTCTATTATTACTATGTTAGTATAGGATCCTATGTGTTGATGTTTGTTTTCTTTATGTCAATGGGTATGTCGATTGATGTCATTTTTACCGAGGTTTTGAATCCGTATTTTTTGCTTACAATAATTGGAGCGTTGGTTTATTGTAAACGTTATTACGGCGTGCGTCAGAATCTGTTCATTTATTGACGGGAAAAAGGGTGGTATTCGCGTATGAATATCGCCCTTGATCATTTCGGATGCAGGCGTTGTCGAGGAGAAAGAACATGAATTGTTGGAAATGTGGACGGCCAGTCCAAGGTAACTTCTGTAACGCCTGCGGCGCATCGTATGTGCAGCGGGTAACCCCTACCACTGAAACAGGCAAAATGCTCCGATACATCTATGATAAGTATGGAGTAGAGCATATTTTGGGTAATACGCAGACGTTCTTGCGCTGTCTGTCCGATGTCTTTCCGGATGACTTGCCCATGCGCCAGGCCATGAAAGCAGCCATCATGAGCGGAGGAACGAAAGCCCTCTATGAGCTTGCACAACGCGGGAGCCAACCCAACAAGTCAACGTGGGCACAAATTGAAGAGGGTATTTGTCAACAGAGCAGCTGTACCCGCGCAGACGCGCAAACAGTTGTATCCTACCTGATGGAGATGATAGGATACGGCGTTGATGGAAAAAATACAACGCCATGTTCTGACCAACCTTCAAACGCACGGCCTTCAGTCCAAACGCCACTCAAAAGTGAAACGCCTGCAAAATCATCCCAGAATAACGAACGGATGGACACGGTAAGAGAAGTTGCATCTTTGGATCGTATTTGCTTATTTGGAACGGGTCTTTTTAAAGAACAAGAAGGAAGATTGATCGTATGGTCAGACAGCGTCGCGTTTTACCCATATCGCGTGGGAACCAAAGCTGCTGAAGCAGCAACTGTATTGACCGGTGTTTTTGCGTTTGCAGCAGCTCGCTATGTCACCAAGCATGGAAAGACAACCCAGATGCCCAAGGTGCTTATCCCAATCAAAGATATTCAGGAAATCAAAGAAGAGTTTTTCTTGACCGCGCGGGATTTTTCGCTGCTATTGCGCGATGGATCCCGTTTCCGGGTCAACTGTGACTGGGCTAGAATCAAAAAGAAGGAAGTCGCCAACGTGATTCAGGCCATTAGGCAGCGAATGGGACAATGACGAAGGGAAAGCGCGACAAACGGCGAGGTTTTACAATCTCAAACGCTTACTTGATGAAATGTCGGGCATGATCTCGATGGCAGCCCGTGTAGACTCATTTCAGAAAGATCGGGATCATGTAACCCATATAGAGAAAGAAAGGCCAAAACCGCTGACGGATCCACCGCAGACTTTTCGAACGCCCGCTTCTTATACGGAAGATCTGCGAACTGCCTATAAGGTACCTGAGCCTTTGACTTAGATAGGCTTGGTTGTGGGAGAACAAGAACTGTCCTTTTGTTTTTATTTGTGGTATAGGACACGAAATTTATCCCTTCCTAATTTGTGGCTGAAATGCATCCAGATGTAGCCCTTCCTCGGACTGGCTGTCGATGAAGCCTGATGGAAATTTGATCCAGCACCAGGGTGTATCATTCCTCTTCGGCCAGGAAAGCATCAACTAATCATTTGGTCTTTCTCAAACGGCAAAGCAAACCTAATTGCGACGCGAAAAATCATAGTCTTATAGTACGATGAGATGACAAGGAGCAGAAAATTATGGTAAGCGAAATGGAAACCAAGGCCTTGAAAGAAATCGCCAACCATTACGGTATTCGGCAGGTATTGGAAAACACCACGATGCTGTACAATGCAATCGGCGATATGCTTGGGGAAGATGGGAATAAACTTCGCAACCAAATGCGCTTGGCAATGGACGCAGGGGTTGGGAACTTGTATCTCCAACAGATACAAGTTCCCGCAGTAGGGTTTGAGCATCGAGTCATGACCGTGTTGCAGGAAGACTGCGGTATGTCCTCAGACAGCGCATCCAATCTTAAACGCCTACTTGATGAAATGACCGGAATGATCCCGGCCGCATCCTGTACGGGAGTGAATCAACACGCCTGCACAAACGATGTGGAGAGAGAAAAGGCGAACTCTCAGACGGCTTTCTCTCAACACTCTGCTTCTACGGCTACAGATCCACAACTTGCTGACGGCGTGTCTGGTGCAAAAATGCCTAGGCGTGCTTCGTTGGTCACAAATGCCGAGTCTATGCGCACTACCACATTTCAAGCCGAAAAAGCGTGGAAAGTAGCCCTGCTTCCTTTTGGCCTAACAATTTTGTATAGTCTGATCGATAAGGTTGCACTTGGATGGCTCCATTATATTTTTTCTGGTATTCAGCTTTTTTCTTCAGGACTGTCTGTTCAATCTCTCTTTCAAAGGCGCTATGGCTATCGGTTTTTTGTTCCCTTGATATTGTTTGCGATTCTTCCGCTGATGGGCATCCTGCTGTCGCAGATTATCCTTAAGAAGAAATATGGTAATCAGGAAGCGAAGCCCTACTGCATAAGTAATATTATCGGAGGTGTCGGCACATTGGCTGCAGGTTATCTTGCTGCTTGGACGTTTGCCCTAACCACACAAGCCCCTGGAACCATGATACAGAATATGATGCGAGGTGTTTGGGTTATCTTGTTCTTTGATTTGACCACCGCGCTATGGATACTGCAATATGCTATTTATTTGGGCGGATCTCTGCTGGCAGGGGCCATAGGCGTGTTCGTCGGCAAGAAAGATTGGTATCGTCAGCACGGAAGCGAATGATATGAAAAAGTCAAATGCCGTCAATGCATGATCAATGGTTAAGCGTAAGGAGGCAAATCGCAGGCAGTAAACCTTGCCTTCTCCAAACACATCAGCGTTCTGTCCTCTCATTTCATAATTCATTTTGCTTATAAGGCAACACCGCACATTGGTTGCCAAAAACCGTCCTGTCGGCGAATTATCACGGGACTGCTCTAAGGCAAGTAGACATAAAAACAAACCCAGACGTAGAATTGCATAAGATCATGCGGCTTAACTGCGGATTTCAAACGGAGTAAGGTCATTTTTTAGTAACCGCTCAATAATCCTGCGCCGTGACAACTTCCGTTAATTATGCGATACTTATCCATAGCCCAAAGGCTATAGATAAGGTATGTCAAACGGTAGTGTCAACAGGTCCCTTATCATACCTTATCGTCAAACAGGCTGAGCTACTGATTCCCGTCATCAAGTATGTATCTACCTGATCCATACAATAACCTCCTGCTGTAGTTTGCTTCTTACATTCTGCAACAGGAGGTCTCGTTTTTCATTGTCTGTTTAGTAGGGTACAGACCAGTTCGTTTATTTCTTGCCAAACAACTTGGCAAAGAAGCCCTTCTTTTCTGTTTTATGTTCAGTAGGTTTCTGTTCTACAACAGGTGCTTTAGGTTGGGCTTGTGGCTGAACATTTAATGTGCTAGGCACAGTATTGATTGAAGTTTCTTTAATAGACAACCACGGATAGAGTTGCATAATGAGCATTTCCCATTTCATCATGCCTTTCCTGGCGCCGAGAGGAATTCTCAGTTCAAGTGTTGCCTGCGGAAACCGCACATTGAACGCACCATCAAGTTTTTCCAGCCGATTGAGGACTGAGAACATCGTACACCCCAAGACCTGTTGAATATGAGGCGTGAATGTCACAGTGATTTTAGCCTCCGTGATGGAAGGGACAAACTCCTGTAATCCTGCGCTGGAGAGATAATACATCACGATTTCTTTATCTTCCTCGCTCATTTCAAGGATCATTTCACGCGTAATGGGCTTATCGCCCATTTTAAGCAGTCCGCAACTTTCCTCTGCCTCCCGGAGAGCCATTGTCTCCAACTCCATCAATGCTACGGCGATGTTTTCATCTTCATTTGCCTTGTCGTATACAAGTTCAATTTCATCATGGCAATAACTGTACCAGTTGATTTTTCTTTCCATGCTGTTACTCCTTTATTTGTGCCAACGATGCATTCCTGAAAGAATCATCATCAGTAACTTCTTTGATAACCTTTATTTGCTTTGGAAAAACAATCTCGGTATGCTCATCGCTCATCTCGATCTCGGCAATGGCCTTATCGCTCCAGAATGGATACACATCGATTTCAAAATACTGATTTTCATATGTAAGACAATATCTCGTCTTGCGAATCTGCCTCTTTGTCGTATCAGCCAGCATCAGGAGCTTTAGGTATTCTGCCTGTGATAAGCGCCGCTCAATCTCAACACGTTTCATATCAGACACTTTTCTCTTGATGGTTTGATAGTAGATATAGTTTCCATCTATCCCGCGCTGGCGAACGCGAACTTCTTCGCCGGCAGCGCTGTTAAGATATGTCTGAATAATCTCTATGCGTTGGCAGGCAGGATTGCTTTCAAGCCACCTGATATCTGGATATTCGATCAAATACTTGCGCTCGATTTCATACGGCTCGGGTTCGCCCAAGAATGAAGCAATCTCTGCAATCAGTTTTTTCATCTTGTCTTCAAAGGTCAAGGTGTTGTCAATTACGCGCAAATGAGGATGACCGGTCCATGCTGAAATCAGTTTATCATCCAGTGCTGCGGCTTCCTCAACGGTTTCGGTTCTGGCTGAGTTGTTTGCTGTCGTATAAAACTCTTCAGCACCTTTTGCTGCAGTAACCAGATGGAACACTGCATCATAGTTATCACGAAGCTCCACTTCATTGGATCCAATAAACTGTATTGCCTCGGCAAATTCCAAATCATTCATATATGCCTTGTTGTCAAGGGCTCCACGATCACAAACGATGAGGACTTTATCAACCGCCATCGTATGAGCTGCCTGCTCAAAAATATTCTCCTTTTCAATCTGCAACTTCAATTGGCACTTTTGGTATTCCACATTTGTACGGCATGTCCATGGTGCAACACCACCGGTAATAAGCTCGGTTGCTGTCTCAGGCACAAACAGAACGGCATAGCCCATCTGTGTGAATGCGTTTTGTACCCAGCTCATAGCAGTGGACTTGCCTGCACAGGGGCCTCCGGTTATGACAATCTTTGAAATCTTCATTTTTCTTTCCTCACCTCTCGTGGACAGAAGCTCATTAATGTCAATCTTGAAAAGCGCTGCCAGTTTTCTGATTACGTTAGTTGTCGGTTTCGATTTTCCTGTTTCCCATTTTGAGACAGCCTTGTTGGTCACGCCAACCATTTGCGCCAACTCAGTCTGGGAAAGTTTGAGTTGTGTCCTTAGCTTAACAATTTTGTTCCCAAAAATGTAATCGTCTATGAGTATCACCCACTTTCTTACAGTGATATTATAAAGGGAAGAACACTGTAGGACAAGTCCCTCTGTGTCGAATATCGGTAGAATATTATTTGTTTCCAAGCAATTTACGCCGTACTCCTAACGGATTCGAACGATTCATGACCTCGCTGCATAAGGCGTTTTTAATTTTTACGCATTTGCTGTATTGTATCGTGTCATTTCTCTAAAAAATTCGTGTAATTTATTTATAACATCTGTATGGAAGATTTCGGATATTTCCAAGATTCATATGCATATTAAAGGAGAAGCGTACGAATCCATTATTTGCCCTTTCTCACATAGAGGTAGCACAAATATAACAGTAACTCATGAATCAAACATGAGAGCGTGGTATGCATGCACCACGCTCTCCATCTTATGCTCTGCTATTATTCCATTCCGCGGTAGCCGTGCTTTTCTGCATGACCAAGCAGATAAAGGAACGCAAAGGCCGGGATACGGATCAAATCTGTTCCACTTTTCGTATTGTGGACGCCAAAATCATCGGCGGTTTTCGTTACCACGATGGAGGCCGCAGCCTCTCCGCTCAACTCTACGATGGCGGAGTCATCCGGGATGGGGGCACCCTCCCGATACTTTACTTCAATGAGGATGTTCTTGGAATTGGAGTATTCCACCACAACATCGATTTCCTTCCCACGCTTGCCGCCGCGATAGTATCCCACCGACGCAGCCTGCTGATAGTAAAATGCGGCTACATGTTTGTAAACGGCGGTCTCCACAACCTTCCCCATTTCCACCGGGTCGCTCAGCATGGAATCGTCCATCAAAACCGCGTTGCGGATTGCCGCGTCGGCAATGTAGATCTTGGGGCTGGCTTTGAGACCCTTTTCCCCCGCCATATTGACGGGCCAGCTCTGATAAATCAGGTTGGCACTTTCCAAATACGCAATATAGTTTTCAACGGTTGGTCTGGAAACGCCATTCAGTTCCTTTGCAATCGCCTCGATTGAGACGATTTTAGAAGAAACATTGCAGAGATACAGGAAGATGCGCTCCAGCTCTGTTGCGTTGCGGATTTTGTAAAGGGAGGGCAGATCCCGCTTGAGTACTTTGTCCACCACATCTTCCCGCATGACCTGCTGGGCCAGAATGTCGTTGTCGGCCAGGGCCAGTTCAGGGAAGCCGCCTACTTGCAGATAGCGGTTGAAGTGGTTCTGCACCTTGGAGAGCTGCAGCATGATCCGGGTGCGCTCCTGCTGGGTTTTATACACCAACGGGGTGATCTTCAAGTCATCCGGAAGGTCGGGGCGATCTATGTCCAGCAGCTCGCAGTACTCATAGAAGGACAGCGTGGGAACCTGGATGGCAGACCATCGTCCGGCGCCGCTCTCCCGGCTCCCCTTGACCAAAACCGGACTGGCCGAGCCGGTGGCTACCACCTTGGTGTCCGGCTGCATATCATAGATCGTTTTCAGCCATTTGTCCCAGTCCTGCGCATACTGTATTTCGTCAAAGAAGTAGTAGACATCCTGATCCGGACAGATATTTTCGTGATAGCACTCCAGAATCTCGTTCATGGCGCTCAGTTTCAGCATGGGATGATCCATGGAGATATAGACGATCTTCTGAGGCGGCACGTCATTCCGGAGCAGGGCCTCGATCATCTGGTACTGTATGGTGGTCTTTCCCACTCGTCTTGTTCCGGTTAAGACGACTGTGCGCCGGATGTCGGTTTGATTCAGGCGCTTCATGGCCTCGTAAAAGGCGAACCGCTTATAGGTTTTGGACAGTTTCGGGTTTACGACTCCCGTTTTCCACCAGGGGTTGTAGGAGACCAGCACTTTCAGCAGCCCTTCCTTGCTGATGATAGCCATATTAGCACCTCCTTTAACAATATAGTAGCACTAATCTTTATCTTTTTCAACTATTATTGATAATATACTTAGAATAATTGTTAAACGATATTGACAAATGCACCGCTATGTTATTCGATTCCGAAGGTGAGTATCCCTTTGCTTTGCCACCGGTATCCCTTGTGCCGGGGACCTTTGTTCTCTTGACTCTTTTCATGCTCCCGCCTGCCAAGAAGTTCGTCTTTTTTTGCAATCGCGGGGTCATACCAATCCGCTTTTGCCCGCGCCCAAGACGCCCATGCAGAAAGAGCCTGCTCCGAATACGCTTTTTCCATAGCAGAGACATAAGCGTGAATTCTGCACGCGTTCTTACTGTGATGATAAGCGATCAACCGCTCTAGAATGATATTGTAGCTCCGGCTTTCGCTGCACCGATTCTCTTTTTGATGGCAAAGCTGATTGGAAGCACGCTGTTTCTCATGCCAGGGTCACCATCATGGGAGAGATGCCGAGGTAGTCTGCAGCAATTTTGACTGTGATTTTCGCTAGTACCCGGAGCTCATCGTCCGTATACGTTCCCATACACTTCACCTAGCCTATCAGATGAAGGAACAGTAGCAGAGGCAGTAGACAGCCGGGCAGCATCGGAATTTTGCGGAGTGGATTCCAGCAATCATGTTCCCGACGGGGATACACTGAGACGATTCCGAAATTTGCTGATCCGGCATGTCCTGCAGGAAAAGTTATTTGGCCAAGTGATGAAGCTGCTGCGAGAGCGTGGACTGCTGCTGAAAAAGGGAACCATCATGGATTCCACGCTGATTTCTGCTCCATCTTCTACCAAGAATCGGGAACAGAAGCGAGATCCAGAGGCGCATTCGGTGAAAAAGGAAATAAATGGTATTTTGGCTATAAGGTCCATACCGGTGCGGATAAGGACAGCGGCCTGGTCCATACGGTTCGAGGCAGCAGTGCCAACGTACAAGATGTGACTATGGTGCCGGAACTCCTAATCGGCGCAGAAGAGATAGTATATGGTTACAGTGGGTATCTGGGTGCCGATAAACGGGAAGATGCCATTGTCCGCAATCATCAGGGAAAAAGTATCTGCTACAAGATTAACCGCCGCCCATCCCAGAGTAAGCATGCCTCTCCACGCTACTGAGCACAGATCAAGCGCCGTGAAAAGGAAAATCATTCTTGTTCTTATCATATCACATTTGGTGCTTTGTACTCACTTTTTATTAGGCGTTGCCTAGATATCCATCCATATAACAGCGCTTCTATTTATCCCGCCGTGAGACAAATTGCCTCCGGAAAGCGTCAGGTGTTATTCCAATATACTTCTTGAATACCTTTGAGAAATAGGAGTAGTTTTCAAATCCCAGAGCTTCTGAAACCTGATATGCAAGATCCCCTTTTTGCAGAAGGAGCTTTGCCTTTTCCAGCTTTCGGGCAGTCACATACGTAACGAAGGACTTGCCAATTTCTCGCTTGAAAAATGTGCTCAGATAGGATTCGGAGATGCCGATGGCCTGTGCCACAGAAGCAAGCTGGATTGGCTTGTCGATGTTATCGTCAATATAGCAAAACGTCTTTTTCAAAATATCAGAATGTTCGCTTTTGTAAGGAATAAAAAACGCATTGAAGAATATGTCCGCAAACTCCAGAAACATTCGCTCTGTCATCTCCAGGCTGTTGAGCCTGATGACATTTTGATAATGGTAATTGTCTCCATTGAGATATACGGATTCGATTGATCCATGCAGCTGCTGGGCAGTTGCCGAGAAAATCCCCAGGATATCCATAAACATGCGTTTGAGTACATTTTCCGCAAGCATATCGCTGGTTCGCAGCTTTCGGAAGATCGTTTGAATCGCCTGCCGCGCCGTGCCCCGGGAAAAAGAGGACAATGCTTGTCGGATCTGCTGAAGATCCTCCTGAAAGCCCGGATATCCTCCTGTATGAAATTTCTGCTTTTCCGAAACGAAGAAAATATGATCCTCCAAATCATAATATGCATAAACATATGCACAGTCGACCACCGCGAAAGCATTGCTGAGCGTTTCGAGCGAGGCTATCGACGCTTCATAAACCACGATGTGTACCGTTGCTTTGCTAAATTCTGATATCGCTTGATAAAGTTTTTGGTAGAAAGTAGTCTGCGCCGTCTTGTGCAAAAGAAGGTAAATTCCTTTCTCACCTTTTGTGATTAGAAAGCAATCCACTTTCTGCTGCTCTAGCCAGCTCGCAAACAAGTCGAACGTTTCCCAAAACGGCAATCCGCCATAGCGCGGCACGATGCATGCTAAGCATTCATAGCCCCGCAGGAAGATTTCACTTTTATTTTTGGAGGTAAAGAGAGCTTCATATGCACTGTGACCGGGTGGATTGTAGCGGATGCTTTCATCCTGTAATTCCGGCTTTTCAATTTCTTTCTTGCATCTGAGAAGAACGCTGGTCAGTGCTTCCGGCGTCAGATTGAGCTTGCGCAGAAAGTCATATGCCCCGTAGCGCATCACGTCCTTGACCGTTGCAAATTCATCGTTGCAGCTAACGACGATTGTATAGCAGCGCAGATGGTGCTCCTGTATGTATTTTTGTATCTGAATCCCATCCATCTCCGGTATGTTGAGATCAAGCAAAATCACTTGCGGATGTTGCAGCTTGATTGTATCGATCGCTTCTTTGCCGGTTTTAGCATCCTCCAATAGCTCAAAGCCCAGAGCGTTCCAGTCAACAAGCTGGTGGAGCCCCAGCCTTGCAAGGATCTCATCCTCAACGATCAGTGTACGAATCATCGAGTGAAGCCTCCTTTCGCGGAATGCACACGATAATTTCGAAGCCGTCCTCCAAGTGCCGGTTGGGCGTGAGGCCATAGGCCTCTCCATAGAGAAGGCGCAGTCGTGAATGCACGTTGTACAACCCTATGCCGGTAAAATGACTCTTGTTGCGGTAGTCCCGGTTGATGGATTGCTCCACCTTTTCCAGATCCGCTGCGCCATTGTTAAAAAGCGTTATTCGGACGGTATCCTCATCCGCTTCCGCATTGATGATGATTTCACCCGCGTTCTTGTCGCGCATGCCATGCAGGATGGCGTTTTCAACCAGCGGCTGCAGCGTGAAAGTGGGAATTTCACAGGTGTAGAGCTCCGCCGGGATGTTCTCCGAGTACTGGAATCTGAAGCCGAAACGCATGCGCATGATCTTGACATAAGCAGCAAGCATCTGTAGCTCTTTGGCAATGCACGTCAGGTCAGAGCTGTTGTCGTATACCGACTGAAGAATCTCTCCCAGCGATACCAGCGCCTCCTCCACCATACGCGCGCCATCGCGTGCGGCCATATACTTGATGGAATTGACCGTATTGCAGATAAAATGCGGGGAAATCTGCGAGATCAGCATTTCGTAATAGGTACGTTCATGCAGACGGGTTTCCTGCCGGACCTCCTCCAGCAGTTCGACGACCCTGCCACATGCGCGGTTATAGCTTTTGATAAAATTGTCCAGCTCCTGAAAATACGAATCCTTCCCACTGAGCGGCGTTATGGATTCATGATTTGCATCGATGGCATGCGCCAGCTCGATCAGAGGATGCGAGATCTCGTTTGAAATATAGCAAAAGAACAGCAGGATCATCACGATAACGCCTATGGTGGAAATCCACAGCAGGTAGATCAGTCCGTTGCTGTCGGCGTGCAGCGCGCCCTCGGGCTCCATCAGAAGCAGGATATTGGGCGACTGCTTCATGTGCATCGCGTAGTAGTAAAATCCCGTGCTGGTCCTTCCATCCAAGGTATCGCCCTTTTCAAGCGACAGAATATCGTCGAGCTGCGCGATGTCCTCATAGCGCTTGACCGAGGTATCTCCACTGAGCGCCAGAAGCGAGCCATCTTCTCCAAGCACGTACAATTCCTTTTGCGGGTCAGAAAGAAACTGCTGAAGATAAGCGCCCCATATCCGTTCGCAGGATATCTGGCACACGAGCACGCCATAGTCCTCTCCCGCGTAGCTTCGGATGGTTCGGGCATAATGAAGGTAACGGCAGTTTGTCAGTTCGGAGGTGCCGTTGGTGGGAATCTCCAGAAAAACGTCGCCTATTTCCTCTGCATAGGTCACGTTTCTTCCATTGCGCAGCGCATCAAGGTACCACGGTTCCTGCTGATAATCATTGCGGGTATAGCCCAGATGCCCGAAGCTGATAAGCTGGTTCTGTGTAGTGAGAACAGCGATTTTTCCGTTTACTGCATTCATGATGGAGCTTTCCAGGTTTCCCAGTTCCTTTGACAAGGAATTGGTAGCAAGGTATCGCTGATACTCGTCTGATGAATCATGCAGAACCCGGAGATTATTCAAAACAGTCTGATTGATGAGAAACATGCTGGTCGCATAATTGACCACTTCAACAAACTGGTCCATTGAGCTGGCAACCTGATCCGCCTGAAAAATAGCATTTGTTTTTGCACTCTGCCGCAGCCATATGCTAAGGATGACGCTGAGGAGAATGATTACCAAGCACAATGGCAAAATCACCAACAAACTGATGGAGCGGATCAGGCTGGCTCTGATCGTAGGCTTTATTTTTCGGCGCTTGTTATAAAACATTGGGATTTAGCCACCCTTCCGGCTAAAAGCAATCAATATTGTTTTTTTCTTGGCATGCAGTATTATAGCACACTCATTCTTTCCCAAGCAAATAGAAGCGGCTCCGTATCGCAATGTGAATACGGAGCCGGTTGGATGCCTCAAATCAGCGCAGATCGGCAAAACGAGGAATTTCGATTACCTTGCCGCCCTGCATGGCGGACTCATGCGCGCAGATGCCGGTACCGGTCCAATAGGCACCCATGATGTCATCCAGCTTTGCCGGACGTTCCTCAATGATGGAACGAACAAAGTCATGGACCAGGTGCGGATGTGACCCGCCGTGTCCGCCGCCCTGCTTAAAGGACAGATGCGTGTTCTCGTTGTTGTACACGCCGCCGCGGGTAAAATGCTGGATCTCCTTGGGAAGCAGATAGGCATAATCCGGGATTTCCACACGCTCCTCCAGAATCTCACCGCCGCGATGAAATGTCGTTACCTCACCATCTTGAAATTTTCTCATTCCCAACGCTCCAGTTCGAGTGTAAATCACAGGATTTTCGCAGGCAAGCTGCTGCCACTCGAAGCTCATGTTCTCGCCATAGATTCGGAAGCATTCCGAATAGCTGCGCGCCACGCCGTACAGGAAGCGCTCCATTTCGATGGTTACATCGCTGTCCTCAAGCGTGATAAACGCCGATTCGAATGCGTATGGACAGCCATATTTCGACGCATATCGATCATTGATCTTGCCTGAGCCGCGGCCATATACGCGCAGTGGCAGATTGCCAGCCAACTGCAGGCAGGGAGCCACGGCGTGCGTAGGATGCATTAGCGGCGGGAAACCTTCCCAATACTCCGGCCAGCCTTCCATGTCCTGATAATGAGCGCAGCTCATGTACTGCAGTCGCCCAAGTTTGCCTGTGCGGTACAACTCCTCCATGTAGAGATATTCCCGCTGAAAAATGGTGGTTTCCATGAACATGTAGTTTTTTCCGGACGCTTTGCGGGCCGCGATAACATCTTTGAGTTCCTGAATGGACATTCCCATGGGAATGGTGCAGCCACAATGCTTGCCCGCCTTGAGCACCTTGATGGAAAAGGGCGCGTGTGTCGCAGGCGGCGTAACCAGATGAACGGCATCGATGCCCGGATTGTCGATGATCGCGTCAAGATCGGTGGTGCAGCATTCCTCAGGTATGCTGTACCTGTCCCGCGCAATTTTAAGAAGTTTTTCATCCTTATCGCACACATATACCTTGTCTACATCAGGATGCTCCTTATAAATGGGAACAAACTCCAATCCAAAGCTCAGGCCCGTTATGCAAACACTGATCTTCCTGCTCATTCAAATTCTCCTCTCTGTCTTATGCTGATACGCATAGCATGCTTTCACATGCGTCTAGCCGTATTATAGACACGAGGTGTCCGC
>OMNT01000907.1_pt1 | contig 29917 bp, 31 predicted proteins | sample 1672551 | NCBI WGS metagenome assembly OMNT01 (sample SAMEA3136698, study PRJEB25190) | human gut metagenome | reverse complement strand
CGTTGAACTGATGGCGGAGGTGAAGACGAACACAGGGAAACCGTCAACGCCCTGCGGACCGGTAGGCAAGCCCACCTCGACATTGTAATCACCGTCAGCGTTCTTGTTTGAAGTGACGGTGGCCTGCTGTCCAGCCTGAAGCGTGTTTGCCGTAATGGAGGCGATGGAAGCGCCGCGCGGAAGACCTAGATTCATGGTCTTGTTCCACTTGTCGCCAGTCAACTCGAACGTGGGAGCCTCGTTCGGTTTCCGTTCGGTCACGGTTCCGGCCGCGATGTTCGCGCCGTCAACGAGGGACTGCATGTCGTTCTTCACCGTGTTCACACCGTCGATGGCGTGCTGCCCGTTCGTGTTGAACGTGGCGATGGCGGCGTTACCGCGATCCACCATATCCTGAATCTGACCGTCGCCATGATTGATGAGATTGTGCCATTCCTCCAACGGATCCGGGTCAGTACCGTCACCAGCTTTCAGTACGCTTTCGTCAACGATGGCGTTGAAAGTCCGCGAGCACACGATTTCATCCTTCGCAGAACTGCCGGTGCCGGTGGTCTTCTGCACTTCGATAGCCATGGCGGTATGCGATCTGGTGAGGTTCGTGAAGGCGGCACGCGGGACGGTGACTTTGAAACCCCACGTGTCTTCACCGGTCGTGCTTTCGGACACGAATTTGCTCATTGTCTTGTAGCCGCCAGGATAAGCGGTACCGACCTTCGGGTTGAACAATAGACGTGCGGTTAAGGTGACCGAACCGTGTTTGGTCGGGTCATCAATGACCTTGCCATCCTTCAACAGGCGAACCGTGATGGTACGGCCCTCCACGTCGCCGCCGCTCAGCCGGATTTCGGGGATCCAGTCGTTCGCGCCGTCGATATCAATGTCGATGTTGCGGTAATCGTCAAAAGTAGGCATTCCAGCTACCTCCTGAGTCCTTCGAGGAACTTCGTTTTTTCTTCATCAATACTAGCAGTCAGCCAATCCGGTACGCTTGACCGTTCTTCCGTCGAACGCGCCGACATGAGGGCCGTGTAGCCGCCGGTGTGCAGCTTCGGAAGTCCAAGCTGTTCACGTGCCTTGTTCTGTGCCTCCACAAGCGATTCTTCGGGGTATTCCACGGCCGCAAGCAACGAAAACCTAGACTTATCCGTATCCGCTGTAAGGGTGTCTTCAAGAGCCTCATAGAGAGGCGTGAACACGTTATCACCGGTCGCTTCGTCGTATATGTTCGGCGCATTCTCAACGATGGTCGGCATCGCCTTAACGCATTCCTCCACATCCGTGTATCCGAGAAGCAACATATAGGAGGCGATAATGGCCGGGGACGTGAGAACGAACCTGCCTCCACAGGTCGCGCCTGAAGCATTCCTCTCGTTCGGATCGTAGTCAAGCGTGACAAGCACCTGACCGTGGTTCTGTTCATACTTCATAGCCGTTCCTTTCATCAGAGAAGCACGCCAAGCGTATTGAGGCAGAAATTCACGTTGCCATCAGAGAACATCCTGGCGAAATCACCGTACTTGACGTTCAGGTCAGACACGACATTTGGAACGCCTCCAACAGTGCCTGCCTTCCATTGTGCAGTAGTCGGGCTTATCTGCACAGTCTTAGGCGCACTGTTCACCCACACCTTCCAGCCACCGGCACTCGCATTGGAAACCGTAGTATCAAAGAACAGGTTGCCATCCGAGGCGATATGATCGAGCGTAGCCAAAGGCTTGTAACGTCCGCTCTTCGCAGGTTGTGCCGTGACATCAAACTCCATAAACTTGGCGGCGGCTATAGAAACGCCCTCCCAATAGAAGAACTGGAATGTACCAAGGTTCGTCCAATAACCAAGCTTGCCACCTATGTACACGTTTTGCGTGTCGGAGTTAAGCTCGATGCCGAAACTGTTCTGGTTCTTCGTCTTGTCGGATACCCACATGGTAGCCACGTTCGGGGTGCCGTTCTGTGAGGAAAGCGAACCGGAACCAAGCCCCAGTCCGGCACTCTTGTTCTGGAAGACGTCTATTCCAAGCCGCATAGCATGCAAGGGCTTGTTGTTCACCTTGTCCCAGCCGATATAGGACACGTAGCCGCCATGGTCGGCGACACTTTCCCGGTTGCGGTCGAAGAACTGGATACCGGACCCATCGGCGGCATCACCGGTGCTGGAAGTCCAATCGAAATTTGGGTAGAAAGCCGCTTCCGAATGGCCGTCCGTCGAAACGGTCTGGAACCACCCAAGCATGTGAAGCATGTTGTTCGACAAATCCCAGTAGCTCTTCCCATCGGCGGACTGGAGCTTGCCGGCCACGATAAGGTCCGCGAGGAACCCGTCACCCGTGCCGAACGTCTTCCAATCCCACGACCCATCCGCCTTCTTACTGTTGGCGATACGGAAATACCCGCCGCCAAGCTGAATCGCCTTGTCGGGGTTCTGCTCAATGGGCTTGTTGTATACGATGATGCCTTCGCCTGGCGTCATGTACGTCCAGCCACCGGTCGCGTTCAACACCTGATTCAACCCGTCAACGACCTGCTGCATGTAGCCTGGCTTAGCGTTCACCACATCGTTCACCGCACCACTGGAAGACCACAATTGACTGACCGTGCTGTTCAGCTCGTTGTTGCGTTGCGTGTACGACTGGACGATGTTGCCAAGCGTTATCTTCATGCTGGTAATATCGCCGGTCGGGTCATCCTCGATGGCGAGCACACGGCCGCTGAGTCGAAGAGTCGGGTTGAACGTGGTATCCACGATCTGCACGCCGTCACCCAAATGAAGCTGTTGGATGTCGAAGTTAGCCAATTGGAGTGCGGCCACGTCCGCCGTGTAGGAGACTTTCGGCACGACCGACTCTTTGAGTGCTGCTTTCGTCAACGCCAACAGTTCGGACGGATCCTCACAATCGGGGAACTCCACCGTCCCTTCGGCGTGAACCTTCGTGCCATCCGGTCCGACCACACCCCACTGTTGGAGCGCCGTGTCATCCTCAACATACTTCTTACCGTTGTTGACGGACGCGAAGTCGATTTTACGACCGTAACCACCGGTCGCATTGCCTTCGTCATCGGTCGTGGCAAGCCCTTTGCCGTATCCGTAAAGCCGCGTGTACACGTTGTCCGCGCTCACAGTACGTTTGATGGACTGAAGGTCGGAACCGTACTCGAACCGTTTGCCGGAATCACTGCCAAGCCGACCAACATTGATAAGACGATGCTCGATATGAGTCATGTCAACGGACGGTTTCACCTCGGTCTCGAACTCCACGCCGGCCGCTTTCAGAAACGTCTGCAAGGCGTTCAACGCGGACACGTGATAATAGTTCGTCTGCACTGTGCCGGACGCGATGGTACCCAACTCCCAGCGCGTACCCTCGATGGCCTTCGTTACCGCCTCGGTGAACGTGCCGTTATTGATACGCTTGTCATCCACATACTTCAGGTCAAGTTCCTTGATGGAATCGACGGCGTTGAACGAGGAAACCGGAATTGTGCCAGCGCGTTCGACTGAAGGCTGTGTGACGATATACTCACGGTACTTGCCTTCCGGGTCTTTGAACACGATACGGTCATCCTTATCGACCGTGTTCAGGCACGTGATGGAGAGCGTGTTCGTCCCATCCGTCTTGCGTGTGCGCTTGCACTGTACGACGTTAACCAGATCATGCTTGTAATTGCCGAAACGGTCATAGACTGCGAAACGGGTCAAGACGTGCCTCCCTAGAACATCCAACGCGGCGTGTACTCCATGATGCACGTCGCCTTCGGTTTCGGTCCCTCAACCGATATTAGCAGTCGGGATGTATCGCCCGGACGAAGCGGGAAGAACACGCTGTTCAACGTCGGGGCGAGGAAACCGCCGGAACCTTTGACCGTATGGTTAAGCATGTCGAACGAGAGCGTGACGCCCGTGTAGTATGCTGCGGAAGTCGTGCTCAGTTCCACCACCGCCTGTTCCTCTGGAAGACCTTCATCATCCATGTAGTAGATGCGGACCCGTTGCGCCGTGTCCACGGTGATATCCAATTTGGACGGGTAGAACTCCCTGTTACCGTAGAATAACGGCACCTCTACCTTATAGTTCGCATACAAGTCGGACGCGCCACCGCCACCCGTGAGACGGAAACCCACCGATTCCTTGTTGTCCGCATACATGAACGGGTCATCACAGTAGACCGAGCATTTCACCGAAGCGATGGTCAAACCGCTACCATCCCACACGTCCTTCCATGCGCCGACCGCGAGAGTACCCCGAAACCACCCTTTCTGCACCCTCCACGAGACTTTCAGACTACGCCCGTGCAAGCCTCCGAGATAACGTTTCGACTCCCTGATTTCATCCAGCGCGCCTACCGTGAACAATGTGAACGATATGGTACGGGAACCGAGATACGCGCGTCCAAGCGTATCCCTCAACGTCGTGTCATACGACCCGTTGAAACCAGGCGCGGTCGTATGTGACAGAGAGGGCGACGCCTCCCCGATTTCAAGACTGGAGCGTTCCAACCATAAACCGTGTTCGTCTATCGGATCGCCGTCAACGGTCAGCACGAAATCACGTTCCACAGGCATGAGCGTTCGTGCAATGGGCGGGCATACACGTTTCATAATCAAACCTCCCTATCGGCCTTCAAGGCCAGCTCTTCGTCAATGTCATCGATCATTGCGATTGCGAGGTCGCGGCCTGTCGTGGTCAGCACCCACTTCTTGCCGCTCAAAGCGTTCGCCATGACAAGGCTCAACGCCTCCATGTCCACCGTACCCGAACTTCCAATACCGTTCGTACCCGTATCGTAGGAGCGTGTGGCCGTGCTGACCGTAGGTGTTGGCGTGACGCTCGATGCCATGCTGTTGACCGCACTCACGTTCGCCTGCGCATCTACGTCATTGATCGGGTCGAACAGGCCGGTGATATCCGACACCGTGTCCTTCACGTCGCCAAAACTATCCTGCAATCCTTCGTTCAAACCACCCATGATGGCGTTACCGGCCGGAACCAGCAGCTTCCTATCGTAGCTGATAGGACCCTTGTGTTCCTTGATCCAGTCGCCGATACCACCGACGAACGAGGTAACGTTGTTCCAAGCGTTCTTCAAACCGGACAGAAGACCATCGAGAATCGCCTTACCAGCATTCAACAGCCACGAACCCGCGTTAGAGAAGAACCCCTGTACGCGGCCTGGCAGTCCCTTCACGAACCCAATGACGCCGTCCACGCCATTCTGCGCGGCGCTCTTCATACCATTCCAGATGTTGCCGAAGAACGATTTAATACCATTCCACGCACCGTTCCAGAAGATTTTGATGCCGTTCACAACGTTGGAGATGACACCGAACACGGAGTTGATGTACGCGCTCACAAGTCCCTTGATGGCATCCCAGACGCCACCGAAAATCTGCTTGATGCCATCCCACGCCTTACCCCAATTGCCGGTGAACACGCCCGTGATGAACGTGATGATACCGGTCAGCACTTCGATAACGCCCTTGAAGGCGTTCGTAATGCCATCAATGACAGGCTTCACGTTGCTGATGATGGTCTGCGCGAGATTCACGAAAATGGGAATCACCGCCTGAACGCCGGCAAGCAACGGCGGGATTACGTCGCTCAGGAAATTGCTGATTGCGTCGAACAACGGTTGGATGGCTGGCATGAGCGTATCCACCACGGTCGTGATGATCTGCTGGATGACCGGCACCAATTGGTTGATTGCCGCACCGATTTGGTCGATGATGGCTTGAATCGTGGGCATGTTGGCCTGTACGATGCCAACGATCTGATTGATGAACTGCATGAGCGGCGGTCCGACCGTGTTAACGATGTTGGCTATCATGCCGCCTATCTTGTCGAACAATCCACCGACGATGGTGCCCAACTGTGTGATGATTGGTGACACAGCCGCCTGAAGACTTGTCCATATCTCCATGAATTGAGCGATATAAGGGGCCACGGCTCCAATTACCTTTGAAACACCATCGATAAGCCCTCCAAAAGCGTTGCTGAAGCCTTGAATCACGTTACCCATGTAAGTGCCCACGTTGGCCGAGATAGGGGTCAGCATAGGCTCTATGCTCGTCCAAGCATTCTTCAACGGTGTGAAAGCGTTATCTAACGCCGACTGAATCGAGGTCGGGTCGAACGCCGCCGTGAACGTTGACATGAACGACGAACCGATTTCGGACGCCGTCGCCTGAATCTGCGCACCGTTAGATTGGAAGAACGAAACCACGTTCGTGATACTGTCCGCGACAGCGCTCATAGCACCAGTCGCTGCCGGTTTGAAAACATCAAGGAAAGCGGATCCAGCCTTCACGACAGAGGCCTGAAGATTGCCCAACGCACCCTCGAATGTCTGCGTGCTCTTAGCAGCATCAACCGCCGTATCTGACATACCTAGATCGAGAAGCGCTTGATTGAACTCGTCCGCTGTGATTTCACCGTTAGCCATGGCTTCACGGAAATCACCCGTATATGCGCCGTTCTTCAGCATTGCCTCCTGGAGCTTGCCGGAAGCGCCCGGGATCGCATCTGAAAGCTGATTCCAGTTATCGGTCGTCAGTTTTCCGGCACCCGCCGTCTGGGTCAACGCCATGGACACGCTCTTGAACTCGTTCGCGCCACCACCGGCGACGGCCGTAAGATTACCTGCCGCTTCTGCAAGCTTGTCATAGTTCGGCACGCCGTTCGCCGCCAACTGTGCGGTAGCGTTACGGATATCACCAAGGTTGAACACGGTTTGGTCAGCATACTTTTGGGTGCTGTCCGTCAACGCCTTGATCTTGCTGTCATCCACGCCGGCGAACTTCAACGTTGAGCTGAACTTGTTCGCGGAATCGGAAGCGTCCACCATCTCGCCGACAAGACCGCCGACCGAATCAATGACCTTGCCGGTCACACTGGAGGCGATGCCGGCGACGGCACCCCAACCGGCGCTGAACGCCTTACTAAAACCATCACTCTTTTTCGAGGCGGTATCCTGCGAGTCGCCGACGCTTTTCGTACTTGACTTGATACGCTCGTTCGTCTTCTCGACGGTGGCCGCGCCGGCCTCGTACTGCGACGTATCGATCTTGGCGTCAAGCTCGATGCTACCGATATCCGCCATAACCGCCTCCTATATCATCCACGTCTCAAACGCTTGTTCATATCGCTCTCAAAACGCTTGTCAGCTTTCTTACCTGCAACGGCCGCATTCACCGACTGTCGCATGTCCATACACGATTTTACCCGTTGCACTTCCATGACTTTTCGGCCCGCATGAAGCATACGCCGGTAAAAGTCCGGGGTCATCCGGTTCATCATGTACGCTTCGACCGCACCCCATCCATACATGATGCCGAACTCAGCCAACTCCAAGTCCACGTCATCGTAGCCACGCCGATTGTCCCGCGTATGAGAAGAGCGGAAACGCTGTAGACGCTCCCGCTCTTCAGGGGTAATCATTTCACCCCAATCAGCCATTCTTCACCTCGACGCCCTGCATAGCGAGCTTGATCAATTGGTCCATGACCTGCCGGTACACGTATTCGCTCTTCGACTTCGTGGCCCGCGCCCACGCCTTGAAATCATCGTTCGGGCTGATGAGCGGGACAACCATGTCATCCATCATCTTCGACGCCTGAATGAGGCTCTTCGGGTCGGATCCCAGCTTGTCGTTGAGGTACTGGATACGGTTGCGCTGTTTGATGATATTGTAGTAATCCTTCGTGCCTACCGGACGAATCGTGTACACGGTGCCGTCGATTTCGACCCGCTTGCGGCGCAACGCCTTCGACGTGTCGAACACCGGCATGTCTTCGAGAACAACGTCATCGTCCGTGGTTTCGTAGTCTTCGAAATCCGTGGTCTCGTAGTCTTCGAAATCAGTGGTTTCGGGTTCTTCAGCCATGATGCCTCCAAATATGAGTGAACCGCCCAACCAAGGCGATTGGACGGTTCATATTATACCGGTGGCTTAGGACGCTACTACTTGCCCGCAGCGGTCACGGTGATTGGCAGCGTCTTCTTGATGGTGCCGACCGTGACGGTGGCGGTCGCTGTACCGGCCTTAGTGCCGGAGACACGCACCTTGCCGTCAGTGGTGACGGACACGGCCGCAATGTCGGAATGGTCAACCGTGACGGACGGCGTACGCTCGGTCGCGTTCTCCGGGACCACGCCGATTGTCACGTCAACGGTCGAGCCGGTCGCGACGGACACGTTGGCGGGGGTGAGCGTGAAATCGGTGGGGTGAACCGGAATCGGCTCATACTGTCCAGTTTTCGGATTGTAGAGCGTCGGTTCGTCCAGAGAGCCTTCACCGAAGATAACGGCGGGCACATCACCCGGAATCATGCTGATCTGAAGCTCCACCTCGAACGGATCCGTGAGGTTCACGTCGAACTCACCGCCGTTAGCGATAAGCGCGTTCGGAATACGAATATCCTGGGAGGAATCCGTATCGCACGCATTATGGATTACCACAGTTACCGGGTCGGTGGTACGGCACTCGTTCGCGCCGAAGGAAACCTGACCAGGCGTGTAATCGTCATCGTTCTCATGGCCCTCATACTTGAACTTGCCGGCCTTCCACAGGTTCGGGAAGATACGGCCAAGGAAGCGGACGGACGGGATAATGACCGTGATGGTGGCGGACAGTTCGTCATATGCGCCGTTCGGCACGTTGAACGTACCCGCCTGCGAACTGATTTCGGTCGTGGACGGTGTGACGGTGATGGTACCGATTTCATCCGCAATACACTCGGACGGAATGCGTTCGGAACCGATATACACCTCTTTCTTGCCGACCAGTCTGTATTGAGTCATAATGACCTCCTACGTAGGTTGTTTGCACTTGCAAGCGAACGACACAAACGAAGTGCCGTCTGCCAATTACTTTACTCGATGGCCTCGTAATCCTCCAATGAAGGCAGCTCGCCAGACAACTGGTATGACACCTGAAGCGTAATTGTCTTCACCCACCGTCCTTCCGAATCAACCGCCTCCAACGTTTCCGCCTGTGACGCGGACACGCTGATCAGCCTGTACGACAGTTCGATAATCGGATGACACGACAATTCGCACATGGACGGAAGCACGTTGTCGCACCAGTCGTGGATATGAGCGTCAAGAAGCCCCTGATACACCACGTCATCTGCGCGGGTGCTTATGGTGATGGTCGCCGTCTTCACGGCATGGTTGGCCGCGCCCGCCGTCATGTTCACCCATACACCGGTATCAGCCGAAACGGAACCATCCGACAACACTGGCGACGTGCCGAACCAGATCGTGTCACCATACTTGCCAAGCCCCGCGTTCTCCAATGCGAGGGCGAAAGCCAAATCCAACATGCGAGCCTCCTACATCTTGTCCGTGAAATACGAGTCCGCCTTGGACTGCACGCTCTGCCCGGCACGCTTCAGATAGAAGCGGGTGGACGGGTGAAGCTTGTTCTCATACTCACGACGTTTAGCATACGGAACGTCACCGCCACCGAACGTCACCTTGCCCTTCAAACCGGACTCCATCTTGAACCTTCCAGAGTTGGCTAGGGCGCGGGTCTTCTTCGGCGCGTTCAGCACCGCCTGTTGGTGAATGTCCGACAACATGCGTGCCAGACCTTTCCGCATGATCTGGGTGCCCTTGCTTTTCCAGCTCGGATTATAGGTGAAACGGTATCCCATCACGCACTCTTCTTTCCAGCCGGAACAGCCATCACGGACACGAACGGAAGGTCGCCCAGATCGAAATCATCACCACGGCTCACCTGATTGATACGATATCTGTGCCCATTCAACACAAGATTCATACCCAACAGCATGTCCGGGTCGGACACGTACTCAACCGGAAGCGTACCGGTTTCGATATGGAAGCGGCGTTGAAGATTCCGACTGTTGTAGTCGGTGAAATCGTCGGAAGCGGTCTGGGTCTTCACCATGACGTTCAACACGGCCACAACCTCGCTTTTCAACCCCGGCGCGGCCGGTTTCGACAAGTCGCACGTGCGGGCCATCGCCGGAAACAGCTCAAACGGATCGCATTCACTCACAGGTACTCAGCCTCCCCAAGCCAGTACGGACGCTTCAGACACTGGCGCGGCGTATCAATCATGCCTAGCACGCTCCACCCGTCGCACAGCCGCCAATCGTCAAGCAACGATTGGAATCCCTGCAACGCGCGGCCGAATGGCGTCAACGCGGCGGAACCGTCCGTGTACGTGACGTTCACATCCTCGATGGCCTTGCTTTTCACACGATTGTCGCCGTTGTCCGCCTTCGACAGCTCCACGATAAGCCGGGCGATGAACGCCTTCACGGCATACGGGTAGTCCTTGAAACCATGCGTGCCATCCACGTACACCATCGTGCCGACCGCAACCGGATTGCCCTCTAGGGTGATAGTACGTCCAAAACGGCCCATAACGGCCCCATCCTCGGCATAAACCTCATGGTCGGGTGTAAACGTATAGGCCACGTCCTTCGAGCCGATACGGGCCTTTTTCACGTTCGTGAACCAGTAGGGTAGTTGGACGGTAAGACCGTCATACGCCACATAGCCGACCACGTTCACGCCTTCCGATTCAGGTTCGAACGCATCACACGTGTACTTGGCGAGTGCCTTCAACGCGGACGGAAGGAACACGGCGAACAGGCCGGTGAACTTCGGCTGAAACGCATCCATGTCATCCTTGGTGAAAACCATCGGGTACCTCCCTAAAAAAAACGATTGTGCCCGCCTCCCATGATACAAGGAAGCGGGCACAAGACGGTCCTGTGAATCACGCCTTCAACGCTGTGATAACCTCGTTCACCTTCGCCACGGTGGTCGCAAGGTCCGCGCCGGTGTCAAGGGCGGTGAGCGCCGCAATCTGAGACTTGGCTTTTACAGCGGCGACGGCCTTCGCGTCCGTATAGGCGTCCGTGAAATCGAAACCTGATCCATCGGTTTTCACGGCGACGGTCTTGCCTTTGCTGGTAGTCGCAGCATAGGAGGCGAGGTTGCCGGGCGTGATACCGTTCGCGGCGGCGAGAACAGCCTTGCCGGTGTTGCCGACCGGAAGATACGCGGTGCTGCCATTGTTGTCCAAGCTGATGACCACGTTCTTCTTCGTCTTGTCCACTTGGAGGGCACTGTCCGCCGTGGCGAAGGCAACCGGTTTGCCGTTTTTATCGAGGAAAACAATATCCTTGACGATATTCCCCTCGGAGCCTGAAGGCTTCACGTTAACCAGATGCGCAAGCAGTGTCGCTTTGTTCGGTTCACTCATGTTGAACCCCTTTCAAAAGTTCAATTCCAATGGTTCAAAGTTCAAAGGACGGACAGTGTTGTGAACCATCCGTCCTTTGAACCATCACCGTCAGCCCTTCTTCACGATGACGGCGGCGCTGTTTTCCTTGGCGAGACCGCCACCTGCGTACAGCTCCTGCAAGTATTCGTTGGTGTTGGTCTGAAGCGCGAAGTTGGTAAACGCCTCGATGGACGTGTCACCGACCACATCGTAGTTGGACGGCGTGAAGATGACGCCAAGAGCGGTCGCATCATCCGTGTCATACCACCATTCCGGCGTGATGATCTGGGAGACACCCAGCACACCAGCCAGACCCGCGTTACCCAACGGCAGAAGGCTACGGCCGTTGGCGTCGAGGGACAGCAGCAGTTCAGCCACTGTCTCGGACTTGGTGACAAGCACCTTCGCGCCGGAAGCCTTCACCTTGGCGGCGGCACGAACGAAGTCGTACAGCAGTACGCCGTCAGACGCATGCTCCTGGGTCTTAGCGAACTTGTTGCCAGCCCACTCAGAAGACGAATCCTTCGAGTCGGTGAGAATGGAATGGAAGTGGCTCATGTCCGCATCGAAGGAACCAAGCACGGCCTGCTTCTCGATGGTCTGGATGATACGGTTCGGAAGCTCGGACAGCACGTACTTCACCAGAGCGCCCGGACGCTGGGTCTTACGCACATCACCCTTGTTCAGGCGAATGTACTTGTACGTGTATTCCGCGTTCAGGGCACGCTTGATAAGCGTGATGGTCTCTTCCGTCTTGTTGGTGCCGTACTTGGACGGAGCGTAACCGTGGGCGCGGCCCGCATCGGTGCTCAGGTCGGTGCTGTTAGCGCCGATGGTCAGCGTGTCAAGACCGGTCTTGTTGAACAGAGGCCACAGGCCGGACCCGCGAGTGTTCAAAGCATCCTCGATGACGGAGATGGCTTCGGTCGGAATCAGCTTGGTAACATCAGACTGACCGATGCCGAACGAAGCGGTCTCGCCCATCTTGGAGGCGACGGTCTTCGCCCAACGATCGTTGAACGCCTTCACTCCAAGGTTGTCAGTGTCGAGGAGATCGCGCTCGAATGCCACGAGTGCGTCTTTGGAATCGAGCCACGTCTTACGGTCGTGACCGAAGGTGGCGACATTGCCGGCCGGCTGGGAGCCTGGCGGGACGATACGGTTGAAGCTCATACCGTTTCCTTTCTTGCTGTTGGAAGACGTGACCGGAGCCGCGTCATCGGAAGCGGGCGGAACATCCGTGCCGCTGGTATCATCCGTGGAATCATCCTTGGACTTCTCGGTGTACTTGGCGATGGCCTGTTCCACCGCATCGGAAATAACGCCTTCCAGTTCGTCCGCCTGATCTGAGGTGAGATCGAACTTGGAGGAAATCTTGTCGTTGATAATGGTCATGGCATTGTCTCCCTCATGTGAGTTGACGCTTCGGAGCGCGGCCCTTTGGTCGGCCCCCTTGTATACTACGCTGATTTCGACAAGCTGCGCATTCGAAATGATGCCTTCCTTGCCGGGATCGTGAAAGTAATCAAGACTGATGCTGAACGAGTTGGTGAGAGCCCCATCCTTCGCCAACTGGTAGACAAGTTCGCCGGTCTCCACGTTAGCCAGCTTGGCTACGGCCTCCAAACCGTCTTCGTCCACAGTGAGCTTAGTGATGGTACCGGCTTGCCGATCGATTCTCCACGAATGGTCGATAAGCAACGGCAATGCCAGCTTATCGTCATCCGTGAGCTGCGATACTAGCTTCTTCGAACCGTCGATGAGCGGCGCTTCGAGGGTGCTCAGGTCAACGGTCAACCCGTTGTCCATCTGCTTGCCGGAATTAGCCAGGAACACCAGCTCCCTTTCACCGGATAGTTTCGCACTGCTTCCGGCGTCAAGGTTCAAGCTGCCCATAGTAACCCCTTTACTGTCGTGCGCGGTCTTGAATGGCCTTATGCGCGTTATCACGCCCATGATAGCAAGCCAAACCGACGATTTCATAATCACACAGCGCCTTGCAGTTCGGGCATTTGAACTGCGCGTGCGAACCGGTCTCCAGCTTTCCTAGGAAACGTCCGCATTGCTTGCATGGAATGGGAATCATCATCATTCATCCACCACCTTGAACGTTGCGACGCAACGGCACCTCGGATGCCCCGAAGGCGTCTGCATGTCCACGAAATCGTTAGCGTAGATCTTGCCGTCGATGACCTGCACGCCGCCAACCGGCATGAACGATTCCTCCAATGGAATCGCCTTGCCGTTCTGCGCTGCGCAGAAGGGGCACGGGTCCGAGGCGGTCGTATTCCACACCTTCACCATATTCACGCTCAGGTTCGTGGACAACGCCTCAGCCGAAAACAGGGAGCCTATGCGTTGCGCGTTCACCAGTTCGTTAACGGCGAGGAGCTTCGCGCGGTCTCCGTCAACGAAACGGTTCAACGCCTTCTCGATGTCGTTCTCGGTCCACTCGTTCGCGTTGGCTTCGGCCAACAGCTCCTGAATGGCGTTGCGGCCGTTCGCCGTGAAATCGTCGGCCACATGGGTGACACGATCCTGATATGCGGCATGGTAGTCGGCGGGCAGTTCGTCCCACACGTACAGTTTCGACACGTCAACGCCGTATGAGTCGAGTATGGCCTGCACGTCCGGATGGGTGGCCGCATACTCTTTGACAGCCTCCATGAGCGGCTTTCCGGTCTTCTCCGCATACGCCTTCACCTGCGGGACAAGCGCCTCAAGCATGGCGTCGGACAGTTCCGTGGAGATGACGCCGTACGGGTCCTCGTACCCGCCGGACGCAAACGAATCGGAACGCACCTGGGAGATGATTTTCCTCAAGGCTTTCTTTGCCCCTCCAAGGGCCATATAGTATGCAACCCTCTCACTAGGTCGGATACGGTATGAAAACCCGTCAGATAGGCGTACAAACCCCGTTTTGGACGTACTGAGAAGACTCCCAATCTCAGCAAGGTCGTTTTCGTCACCGTCGGACGGGCCATCGTCTTTTGGGAGCGCGTTCACCGCCGAACCGGGATTGATGTTCAACGCCGGCGTCGTATCCTTCATCGTCACGCCAAGACGGCCCCACGAATCATCCAAACCAAGCGCCTTCGCCACGGCAACCGGGTCGCCGCCATTGTTAACCAAAGCGAGGAACGTCGTGGCCTTCACGTTCTCGGTGTCCGCCTTCGCCTTCTCTTCGTCCGTGCGGGTCGGCACGTCCAGATCGAATGTGATGTCGTATCCAAGTCCACCGGTAAGACGATCCAGTTCGAACTTGAACTTGTCCCACACCGACAGAAGAAGCGGGTGAAGCGTGTTGTCCACAAACGTGCGTTCCGCCTGCTCCGCGTTCGCATACGTCTGACCCGAATCGATGCCGCGCACGATATCCGGCACGGCCAGAGCGTTCGCCATGCGACGGTTCACGATATCGTCGAGGCTAGCCAGATCAAGACTGTCGTTCGCCTGCTGGAACGGAGTCCACGAAATCTTCGACACGTCCGAAGGCTTGTTCGTGGACGGGTCCACCGGAACCATGTTGTACAGAACGCCGTTTGCGTTGTCCGCACCCCTGAAGCTGTCTTCGATACGCTGCTTGTTGCGCTGGAAGTCCTGCTGGTCGTTGGACACGATGCTCAGCATTCCGGCCGGCACAGCCCCGTTGCAGAAGTATCCGCGCTCGTAGTCGGCGATGAAATCATCCACGCTAGCCCACTTGGATACGGTCATGCCGGGGGACACGGTCCTAGTCGGGTCTACCGGATGGCGGCTGTATGCAAGGCTGATTATCTCGTTCTGGGTGAACGTGCGCGTCTCCACATCCCCGTCCGGCAACGCCACGTCCGCCTGCACCGTGTACGTGGAACGGTTCGAGGAATACTCACGAGAACCTTGTGGAAGGAACGTGTAGCCGGCGATGTTGTCCGGCTTGATGTCACCGCCCGGCACGATGGTGTTGCCCGAGCGGGTCCATACGAGAATGTCCAGATACGGTTGCGTGAGGATGCTTTGGGCGATGAAGTGCGCGAACTCACGGTAGCTGAACATGCTGTTAGGAGTGTAGAGCGCCTGCAATGCCGCCGGTTGCGGATCCATACGCTCACCGTCCGCGCCGATGGCGTATGGCACGACCGAGCTGAAACGGTTGGCTATCGCCGTCGTGTACGGAAACAGGTTATCGAACGTGTCATGGAACGGGATGGCGTTGAAGCTCATGCTTTTCCACCCGTACCCCAACGGTGTCATCTCACGGCTGGGAGCATCCGCCCTTGACAGCCTGCTTGTGGATACGCCGGCACCGAGCCAACGTAGGAAACTTTCTCGAATGGACATTGCCGACCTCCAAGGTCTTCGTGGCTTATGGTTCATCTCTCGATTTTAGCAACCGCCCGACACAAGCTGATAGGCGATGTTAGATGTTAAGTGTCACAAAAGGGCTGGGTGACTTGGGTGGGTTACTTTGGGGTTTATCTTTTATATACTCTTTTTTTTCTTTTTTTTTCTTAAAAATTTTTGGACAGAGTAGGTGGTCACCCAAGTTACCCACATTGACTTAGCCCTACTCCCGTATGTCTTTAGACCGGGTGACTTGGTGGGTGACTTTGGGTGACTTTGCTTCAAGTCCCCTAATGTTTCCTGAACGTTACCTGAAATTCGGGGTCAAAATGGGTAATTTGGGTAACTTGGGTGAGGTGTTTTTTTTAGGTCACCCAAAGTCACCTAACCACAAAACGAACAAAAAAAATGTTCATTTGGTGTTACACCACCACGTTCCATGAAGGCATCTTCGGAGGTCTGTACGCGGATAAGAGCACCGCGTCCGCAAGATCGGGGGACGCGCCGGCCACGGCCTTGAAGTCCGACTTCGACTCGACCGCACGCCTGCCCTGCGCATCCAGCTTCCAGCCACGACCCGTCAGTTCGGCACACAAATCCTCAAGCTGAGGCATCGACGCATTCAAGTTCAATTCATGTCTGGAAATCGAACCGGCGAAATTGAACCACATCTCACTGTTCGCATTCGGATACTTGCGCGGTTCAACGGCCTTCTGCGCGAAGTTCACACCCACCACAGGCACGCCCCACTCGCGCAACAGGTCGGTTACTCCGCCACCCACACCGGTATCGTCCACATGTACGGCGGTCGCGTTCACCTCCACCGCATACGCCTTCACGCGCCGCGCCGTCTCCGGTATCGACGCATGACGCCACGAGTCCACACGCCACACGACATTCCCCCAACAATCGGCCATCGCTGTACGATCGTTGCCATACCGGGCGATATCCACGCCAAGCACATGCGAGGCGTTGTAAGGCGTCGTGTCCGTCAACGCGGCGTCCAGCTCGGTACGGCTTATGATCTGGTTGTTCGTCGTGTTGTACGGACGGCCAAGCCATGTGTGTGCGAACTCGGGTGAGCCTTCCGCAGCCTCTACCTGAAGACGAATCGTGTCGTTCAACAAGCCGACAGCCTCCATGTCCTTGTACGTCGTATGACAGTAGTAGGTCATCGCCTTGTCGCCCGGCGTTGGACTGGACACGAACCGGCGCATCACAGGGTCATCCTCGGTCAGCGGGTTCCAGGTGAAGATAAGATACGACCCTTCCTTGCGGATGGTCGGTATAAGCGTCTCCAATGAGGGTTCCGTGATGGTCTGCGCCTCCTCCACCCAACAAACGTCCACGCCTTCAGTGCTCTTGATGGTCTGCTCGTTGTTGTGCAAACCCTTGAACATGATTACGCTACCGTTATCATGCCGAATCTCGTCACGGGTCACGGTGAACCCGACCAGCCCGTACCCGTCGATAAGATCCACGAGAAGCCGTTGCACGGATTCCGTGATACTGTTCTGGAACTCACGGGCGCATAGGACACGGGTGCATGTCATCGAGCAACGTAGCAGAATGCTTATCGCGGCCGTCGTGGACTTGCCGGACGAACGACCACCGCTCAACGCATAATACCGGTACGGCGATGTTTCCTCGCCTTGCAGATACCAGAACAAAGGACGAAACGGTTTCGGCACTTTCAGACGCTTCTCCATATTGGCCTCCAGAGAATGTTGAAGCCCGCCGTCCAGCGGCCTTAAGCCAAGGCTGGAAGGCGGGCTTTCCTACCATCGATTCTAGTCGAGCAACAGCCGAACCAGATCATCCAACGTCATGCAAACGAGTTGTTCGCCCATTCGATCCGGTGTCATGCCGATACCACGACGTTTGACCACGGCCACGCCGCACAAGGCACCGTAATGCCCGGCCTCCGTTTTGGCTTCGCGTAGGTATTGCGGTATGCGTAGCGTGGACTCGTTCTTGCATTCCACGGCGACAAGGCTACCTGCCCTCGTATGGACGTTTCCCACGTCGCCCCTATCCTTGGAGCCACCCATAGGTATACGTTCCACAGCGGGCTGATTCAGGGCCTTTTTGAGGTAATCCACTGTCGCCTGTTCAAAACTACTCCCCGCACGCTTCGCGGATGTACGGTTTCTGGACATTCCTGCGCTCCGTTTCCTTCACATGATCCAGCATGTTGAAATAGCCGTAATACGTGTTGCCGCATGAACACGTGTAGGCGATGGTGTCTCCGAACACCTGTTCATGGTCGATGTGATGCCCCATTGTCCTACTGCCTTTCGAATATCCGCAAGCCGCATGTGCGGCCATCCTTCACCCTCAAGGTCAGGACGCCTGGATTGCTGTACTCGCCGTTCGAACGGGTCAACCAGTCAGAACCGCATTCCAAGGCTGGACACCCGTATATGACGCGCCCACGGCTTTCCTGCACGGTCAGATGGTGGAAGTGGCCGTGTATGACGGTCGTGGCGTCACGATAGATCGTGTCACGGATGCCGCCAGCCTGTTGCGCCACCCAATCTCCCAGCTTCGTGACCTTCTTCGCGTAATGGCCGTGAAGCATGGCGATATGAGCGCCCTCCACCTCCAAAGCGAGACCATGCGCCAACGGCTGTTCGGTCAACACCGTGACACGCTCCCTGAAACCACCATCCAACAGTTCGATGGCGTCACCGATGGTCTTGATCAGAGCCACACCCCAATCGCCTACACCGTTCACCTGACCATTCGCCAAACGTTCCTCGCCATGATTGGAGCGGACGCCTGCCAACGTGAGATGAGCGCATAATGGTGCGAGCGTGGTCACGTATTCCATAAGGATACGCCCTGCCACACGCAATTGTTCGGATTGCGGCAAATCGTTCGTGCTCGCCTGGGACGTGGACGTGTGATTGTTCGTGCCCTCGCAAATGTCCCCGAGATCAGCCACAACGATTTCACGCGGGCGCTCACGCTCGCACAACGCCTTCAATTGTCCAAGAATGTTCTCGCACCGTTCGACAAGCTCCATCGTCCCACCGTGCGCTTCACCCGCTTTGCCGGTCTGCATGTCAGCCAGACAGACGATAAGCGGCAGACCCTCGCACGGAGCATCATGCACCGGCTCCACGCCCTTGAACGGCGCGGCCAGCCAAGCGGCCACCGCATCATCCTTGTTCCGCTTATGAAAACCGAAGTAGATGCTGCGCTTGTCATCATCGTCGGTATGACACCAGATTTTCTTCGACCCGGCATCCAGACACCATTCGGCCGGATCCAATCCAGCCAAGCGCAACAGGTCATCATCGTTCCCGATAAGCGACGTGGACACGAGGCCAGTCGCGGCGGTTCCGTTGGTCGCGCCCATCTCCACGTGCGGCCGGTATTCCGGCTTCAGACGATTGTTCGCCTCACGGGTCGCATCATTCTTCAACTGCGACCGGAGATCCTCAAGACTCATGGACGGCCCCTTCCAAACGACGCCTGAGACTACGCAACGACCCGTCCGTCGTGTCCAATCCGTTCGCCTTCAACACGCGCAACAGGCTGGACACCGAATAGGACGGGTCGATAATCAGCGACGTGAATTCCTCCCACGCGATATCGTTCGACTCACACCACCGACGATACCTGAAGTCGGCATCCGTGCGGGCCATGTCATCCTCAACCTGGGCTTTCAATGCTTCGAAGTCAATCATTTCTCAATCTCCCTACTGTCATCCGGGAACTCGACCGTGATCTGAGGCGGGGCTGCAACCGATACGGCCTGTTCCACCGCCTGCAACGGCCGCCCGTCGATACGGTCGGACAGTTTCTCGATGGCGTCGATACGCGCCTTGCCTTCCAGCATCATCGCATCCTTGATGGCGGTCAGAGCCATCATCTGCGCCGTGGTCAACCCGTCTTTCCTGGACTCTTCATCCAACTGTGCGGCGGTCATGCGAAAATATCTGCGCAACTGTTCCGGGTATGAGTCGGCCGGGTTCCAACGACCGGTGCGGTTGATCGTCCACGGCCTGTCGCCAAAACCGCCCTTGCCTGTGGGATTGGCATTGTATTTCTGCTGATGCTTGCTTTTGACCGGCATACGTTCCTCCAATCAGATAAGCCGTCCATTCTCTAGGATACTTGGAGAATGGACGGCATGGACGTTTACTCTTCGGCGGCGAGACGCTGCCAGTCAACACCGGACAGTCTCAGCGTCCGCAACGCCTCCAGTCCGGCTTCCAACGCTTTGATTTTGTCGGACGGCAAGTCTGCCAGCGGGTTCGTGGATGCTATCAGCGGGAACCCGTCAAGCTCCAGCTTCACGTCATCCCAATCCCATGTCGTACCTTCGGCCGGGAATGGTACCGGGATCCACTCGTGCGGTCGTAGCTGAATGAACCGGTGTCCTGTGACTGTGTAGTATTCACCGAGATCTGTCGGCTCGTTTTCGCACGCGGTGTCCACGATGCTGAGGGCGTGCGCGGCCGTGATGTTCAGTGCGGCCCGCAGTGCGTCAAGGGCCATCGTGTAGGTGACTTTGCTTGAGTCGGAAACGTCTTCAGAGCATGGCCGCCAATTGGAAACGTCCACGCCGTCATCCAATCCTTCCCATTCGATTTCGCACAGTGCGGGGAGAGGCGATCCGGGGAATGGCGCATGCGAATCGTCGCCGGTCAGGTGGATACTCTCACGGTCGACACGGTTCGGAATGATGACCGCGAAGACGTTCTGTCCCTGACCGCTTTTCACGCCGTCGTGCATAATCGTCACGGTGCGGATGCCGGTTGGCGAGTCGGTGTCGTAGCACCATGCGAACAGGGTATCGCCTTCAAGGTCGATTCTGTAACATCCAACGTAACCGTCCGGTTCGGCCATGATGCAGATGGCGCGGTCCAGATCGCGGGCATCCTGCTTGTGCTCCCAGTCGAGCGTGTTGTAGGGTTGGTGGAACGTGACGCCGCGATACCGGTCATCCCGTCCTTTGATGGTGAGCGTGCCGTCCTGGTCGATTGTCCAGTTTCCAGCAAATGCGTTCAGATGGAGCGCGTGGTTGGTGTGTGTCATGATGTGGGTTCCTTTCCTATGCTTGACGGGTGTTCTTGTTTTATTTCCTTGGTTTCCTTTTCTGTCCGGGGTGCCGGTGTTTCCATACGCGGCAGGCGTTGGAGCACGTGTCGCGGTGCTGTGCGGTGTCCGGTAGGGGCTTGCCGCATACGCTGCACACGTTGCGGTCTCCCATTGGAAACGCGGCCATGATGGTTTCGAGTTTCACTTGGTTCACCTCCCTTGCTGACTCCAGTGTAACACCTTGTAACGACTTATCCCTGTTTTCTCAACAGTTTCCGGCATTGTTTCAAGTCCATCGTGCCCAATCCCATCGGATAGTAGTAGACGCCGCCCCATACACCGGTAGCATGGGTGCGACGCTTCTTGTCCGGTCTACCCACGCCGTCCCATTCGCCGAACCGGGCGCATTCTGATTTCACCGGGCACGTCTCGCACGTGGATAACGCCACTTCGAGTCCGGCTAGGTCCATCGAGTCGGGTACGAACAGATCTGGGTCGAGGTCACGGCATGCGGCGGAGTGTTGCCAGTCGGTTCTCATAGGTTGCCTCCTAGATACGAGAATATCCCGCCATCCAGTGTACGGGTGACGGGATACATGCCTCTGTAGGCGATTCTTTGGGGCCTCTAACGGGTGTTCCGGTTGAAGCCGGACAATGTGTAGTACTTGGTCGCCAAAAAGTGCTAAGAGCGTCTTTTGTTGGTCTCTATCCTGTTATCACAGATTCCAATTGTCGGGGACGGCCTGCAACACCCAATCAGGGGTGAAGCCCTCACCGTCCTTGCTGTGGGACATGTAGTGGGTTTCCATGTATCGTTCGCGGACTGGCGCGCCGGTGGTCGGGTAGGTGATTTTCTCCACCACGTCCCTGATGCCTTCGCCATCCGCGTCCTTCACCCATCGCCGGTCGAGAAGCTGCCTGAGTTGGATGGACCCGTTCGGCAGCGTGCTTCGGCGTGGGTAGTCCGGCATGGTGCGCATGAACGCTTTCTTGTCCTGTGTCATCGTGGGTTTTCTTTCCTTGGGTTGACGGTTACGAGTGTAACACCTTCACCGTCGTACGCAAACCGCCTTCACGAAGCCGCCAAATAAGGCAATGGGTAACTTGGGTGGGTTACATTGTGGTTCCTACTATATATATATTTTTTCTTGCCAATTTTCCTTGAAAACGTATGGAAGAGAGTGGATGGTTAACCAAGTCACCCGATATGCTCCAACACCTTACATACGTAGGTCTGACCTTGGGTGACTTGGTGGGTAACATTGATGTTCGGGGTGACTTCACATGTCACCCGATTATGTGATGGAATTGTAAAGGGTGACTTGAAGTCACCCGAAGGTGACATCACCCCGCTATCATGGGACATGTCACCCAACCAGAAAGGAACTCACATGAGCACCGAAATCACCACCACCGGCACCAAAGATGCCGCCATGGAAGACAATGACACGTCACGCAAGCCGAAAAAACTCACCGACAGCCAGCTTCTCGACTGGTACGAGGATACGTTTTCGGGGCTTGTGGACGATACGACGGGCGCATTGCTCGCGGTCGCAACGGACCGTTGGATTGCAAGCCCGGTAACCGATAACGCTGAGGGGCTCCTGTATTCACAGGCAGTCAAACTCGGACGCGCCGAAACCGGATACCTGCCCACGCCGAACGCTATCAAGTCCGCCATCGCCGGTTTCAAGGCCGGAAGCGGCGATTGGCCTGTACACCCCATCCCCTACCGCATGACCCGAGTTGGAGACGAAATCTGGGTGGATGGCGGCCAGCCGCGCGAACACGACCGCACGGTGTGGCATATCACCCCCGATATCATCGAGGAACTGGAACGGCCTGCGCAAGGCGTCGTGTTCCGTCGCTCACGTCGCACCGCGCCAATGCCCCGCCCCGACCTCAATGTGGACTGGGAGCGGAGCATGGCGGATTACGTGAAGCTGTTCCCCGGCTTCAACGAAACGCAGGTCAAAATGTCGTGGCTGTGGGACGCCTACTGCTACGCTCATCCCAGCGAGAAAATCCCCATCAAGAACCTGTCCGGCCCGGCCGGATACGGCAAGTCGTCAGTAATGGACACTGATATCCTTCTCGTGGACAACGCGCTCGCCGTCAAGGGTGGCAACCGTGGCGTCCGCCTCCGTGAGAAATGCGATGACGATGACCTTGCCTCCGTGGCAGCGCAAGGCTATCTCGCCGCGTTCGACAACCTCAGCAATGTGGTCGAACACAGCGATTTGCTCACCGCCTTCAGCACGGGCGGCACGCTCGCCAAGAGGCAGCTGTACACGGATACGGAGATGGCAAGCGTCACGATGCTCAAACCAACGATTCTGACCGCCATCACGTTGCGCGGCGTCGGTGCCGATTTGGCCAGCCGGTTCATCGAGATCACCGCCGAACACAAGCCGCCGTACAACGCGAACTGGGAGTCGTGGCGGGACGGTCTCATTCCCGGCATCCTCGGTGGCATGTTGCGGTACGTGCAGATCATGCTCACGTTCGAGAAGACCGTGCCCAACCCGTCCGTGTCCACCCGTGTCGCCGCATTCAGCCACTGGGTGTACGCCTACGACAAGCTTACCGGCGAAGACCTGCTCACCCAGTACGTCGCCAGCACCAAGGAAAGCCAGCTTGACAACGCCGATGCCTCCACCGCCGTGCTTATCATGGTGGACATGGCTCAGGAAGGCGTGTTCACGGAAAACGACACGTGGACCATGGGGGACTTGTTGACCGCCATGAAGAAACGTCAACTTGGCAACATCGACAAGTATGGCGGTAGCTTGCCGAACAGTCCGAAAGGCTTGGGTGACGCCCTCACCCGCAACATGGACGCCCTGCTGTTGTACGGCATCCAGATCGAGAAAACCGGCCGCAAGCTCCACGGCCGTCCGACCCGTCGCATCGTCTACACGGAACCGGTGGACGTTGCCGAACCAGCCATGGACACTGTGCAGGCCATGACCGCCTCACAGTCCGCCTGGGACATCTAAGGTGTTACACTAGGGGTGTGGTCAATCACCCGGCCACACCCCATTCACATAAGGAGATCACAATGCTGTTCACATGCGCCGCGCCCGAATACATGGCCGAAGGCTGGAGGGTCATACCGCTACCACCTAAAGACAAGTTTCCGCCACGCAAAGGCTACACCGGCTACGACGGCAAAGACCCCGACCGTGAGACCGTGCTTCACTGGTTCGAATCCGACATGAAGTGGCGCGGTAATGCGGGCTTCAACTTGGCCGTCGTACTGCCGGAAGACATCATCGCCCTGGACCTTGACGCGCCGGACGGACACCGGGTCAAGGAAGACGGCGTTAAGACCATCGAGGCTCTTGAAAGCGAACTCGGGGCACTTCCGCCGACCGTTACCAGTTGCCACGGCAACCAGGACAATCCGTACCGGCATCGCCTGTACCGGGTACCTGCCGGACTGCACTTCGACGCCGTTGGAGGAGGCGTTGACACGATACAGCACTCGCACCGTTACCTGTGCGCATGGCCTTCCGTCCATCCTTCCGGTGAACGCTACGAATGGTATGCTGCGGACGGTTCGCGCCTCGGTCGCGTTCCAACACGCGCCGACATCGCACCGTTACCGCAAGCGTGGCTGGAGCGCATGAAGACAAAGCCCGTGCCGCCGCGTGAAACGCCGGCCGGGCCCATGCCGCTCCTATCGTCGGATACCGACCGGAACGGCCGTTGCAAGGCCGTACAAACGGTGATGGACAAGTATATAGCCGACCCGACCTATGGGAAGTCCAGCCGTCATGACGGATTCTGCAAGCTCGCCATGGTGTTGGCCGGAATGGAGTCGGAAGGCCATCACGGCGCATGGGATACGGCGCTCGGACTGGGGGACGGGTTCGTGTCCATGGTCTCGCCGGAACGCAAAAGCGAGTCGGTGGCCGCGTCCGAACGTGACGGGATTCTGAAGTCCGCGTGGGACAAGTTCGGCGGCGCGGGCGGCGGAGAGGATCCGTGCGTGACGTACCGGCGTGAGAAGCCGCGCCGCCGGTTCAAGCCAGTTCATACCGGCTCGTTCTAGAAATGTGTGGATAATGTGTCGAAGCCCCGGACTTGGTGTCGGGGCTTTCCCCTACCCGCTATATTGGAAACCGTCAACAGGAAGTTGACACCACCCACAGAAAGGAACCCCACAATGCACATCGCAAGCGGGATCTGGTACGCTGTCGCCGGACCAACCCAGTACCTTCTTGGAAGCGACGAAGTGAAAACCTATGTGAAGGCGGAAACCATGTACAAGGTGGCCGGCGAACGCCTCCAGGGCGAAGTCATCCTTCCAGGCGCGGTACTGCTGTCCGACCCGAAACCATACGCCGGGGACGCCTACCGCATTGAAATCACGCCGTTGAAACCGTTCACCCCGGACCTTTGTTCGGACGGCGAACACCATACGGTCGTACACATGCCATACGGGACGTTCAAGGCCGAAACCGGTGTAGTCATGTCAAGCCCCATCGTTGTCATGGGAGACGGCCTGACCATGGACGCCGCACAGCTCGCCTCTTACTTCAATGCGGACGGAAGCCATAACGACAAGTGGAACGATGAGGTCGGTGAAGACAACATCGACTGGAAGATCTAGCATCCACGTCAAGAAACAGTGAAGCCCGACCGGGGAACCCAATAAAACCGGTCGGGCTTCAGCATTCATCACCCAACGCGAGGGAGGCGTAAGGAGACCGCCTGCAAACTCACGTTCACCGATTATAGCAGAAACGCCGGAAAAAATCCACACAAGGTGTTACACTGGTAAGTGCCAACCCAATAAACATCAAGGAGCAACCCATGTTCACAGACATCATCCAAACCATCACCTACACACTCGACACTAAGGTGCTGCCACCATACGACGCCGACACAGACTGGACCAAGGCGGAAGCATACCGGTACAGCAGCATCGATGGAATCACCGACCATGGTTATATCCAAGGCGACGTGTTCCACGGCGCATGTTTCGGAGACGCACCGGCAAGCGAGGCCATCCGCACCGGACGCACCTATTACGCTCTCGCCGGACACGAAACATACCTACACCCCGACAACCTATGGATCCACGACGAAAACGTGGCGCTCATCGGATACAAGGATGGCGGCATCGAGGTGGACCATCTGGTATTCATCGATATCGGCCTGTACCTCACCGAGCATGAAACCGAAACAGGTATCCTCGACCGGTTCTGCGATCATGAGGGCAAAGTCAACGCCTGCATCGACTGGTACCGGCTATTCAAAGACGATGTCGACTTCCAGCGTTTCATGAAAGGATTCGAACATTGAGCAAGACACGCAAGCCACCGTTACGACTGGTGTTCGACAAATGCCCGACATGTGACCCTGCTTCCAAGGCGTATCTGGACTCCGGCCGCGATTGGGCCATGAAGCACGGCACGTTCGCCATGATCGTACCGCCCGGCTCCAGTTTGAGAGGCGAACTCACCCGTCAGCACAGGCTCCAACCACCGTTCGCCGAATATGACGGCCACGCCGTAAAGGACATGAATCAGCTATGAACCATACGATAAGAAACAGCATCGTCGCCGGGCTTATCGCTGGATATGCCATCACAGTCATACAGGTGTCGGACGGTCCGGCGCATGTCTTCGAAAACGCCCGCGCATGGTGGCGGGAACACATGACAGTCGGACACTTGGACGCGCTAGCCGATTGCGGTTGGTGCGCCGCCCCCTACGTCACATTGCCAGTGTTTCTTGCCGTAACCGTCATCCTAAGAGGCGAACGGCGTAAGGCGGTACAAGCAGTAGGGTACGCCACCGCAACAGCAATAGCGGCGTTCCTACGGCATGAAGCCGACCGGTATTAAAGCCCCCGAAAAAAAGTGAAGCCCCGATCACCACGACCGGGGCTTCATCATATCCGATGGAAGACTATTTGCCTTCCAAAGCATCCTTAGACAGCTGACCGCCAAGCGCCTGATTCACGACCGTGTACACGGTCTGGGAGACGCCCACGACGGCGGCAAGCACGACACCCCAGCCGTTGCCGGAAAATCCACCGGTCGCGGCGATGGCGACGGTACCGAACACGAGGGACACGGCCAGGGACACAAGACCCGTGTATTCGGTCGGAATGTACTTCTTGAACGCCTGCACGAACGCGGGGGTGACAAGAGCCACCAGAGAACCTGCCAGCGTGGTTGCGGCTGTAATATCCATCATGGTTCCTTTCCAAGAAACAGTAGAGGCGTACTCCTGTTACGGGATACGCCTCATATTCTACACGCCGACGCTACCAGTACAGAACCTCACCTGGATAGATCAGAGCGGGGTTGCCGGAACGGTACCCATGGATCAGCGTGTAGCTGATGCCATACCGGGCGGCGATGCCGCTTAGCGTGTCATTGGCACGAACCACATAGGAACGCCCGTAGTTCGGCGCGTTCGACGCCGTGTACGACGGCGCGGCCTGACCACTCAGACGCGCATTCACAATCGCCATCACCTTGTCGTAGTTACCGCCAAGACGCTGCCGACGATACGGGTCGTTGCCATAGTCGCCGCGAATAACGGCGGTGGCGAGCGCGTTGTAATCGACGGACGGTGCGGGGGTGGCAGTAGAACCGCCACCGTAGGTGACGACATCACCCACGTAGTAGCGGTTGATGTCACCGCTTGGCGTATGCCATGCGGACAGGGGCCAAGCATTGTAGGCTACGGCGAGTCCCCAGATGGTCTCACCCCACTGCATGGTGTGGCTGATGCCACCCGTGTTGGGAGTGGGCTGTGGAGTGCTCGGCTGCACGGGCGCTGATGGGGCCGGTGTGGCCGGTGGCGTGGATCCGCCGGTAGGGTTGGCGTACAAATCCCACTGCCATGCCTCGCCACGGAACAGGTCGAGGTCAATGGGACTCCACGTGTTGACCACGCCAGTGCCGGAGTACTGGCGCATGGCCTCACCGTACGCGCCCAGCATCCACGGATTGGCCTGGTAGCCGGTCGGGCTCATGTTAGCGTACTGGGCGATCCACAAACCGTACCGGTCGCGGATGTCCTGCGGGATGGTACCAGCCACAGGGCCGGTGTACAGCAATGGGCGCACACCGCCGCTCAATCGTTCGCATTCCGCCAAGAAGCGGCGTACCCAGTCCCAGTTGCCCCATGCGGGGTTGTCGTCCATCTCCCAGTCGAGCGCCACGATGCCGTGACGCCAATAGTTCGACGTATTCCGCCAGAAGAATTGGGCTTCCGCCTCGGGGTTGCCGCCCATCGCGTAGTGATACAAGCCGAATTTCTTGCCGGATGCCTGCGCCTGGGCGATCATGCGGTTGGCGTCCGTGTTGACGCCGGAGACCAGGCAGTTGTTGTTGACCTGTCCGGTGCCCCATGTGGTGCCTACCACCACAAAGTCCGCCTGCGTGCCGGCGATATCGATGCCGCACTGCCAGTTGGACACGTCGATGCCCTGCATGTCCGCGAACGCCATGGGAGTGAACGTGAACATTGCCAGCACCGCCGCTAGAAACGCCATGAGACGTTTACGAAAACGGGTCATAGTAGAACCTCCAATCAGTATATGGATAATCCAACTATGACCCTAGCAAACTTCCGGCCGATACCCTAAGACCGTGGCTTACTGTTCGGTTTGTCACACAGGTCGCCGAACTCGCCACGGATATCGTCCGGTAAATGCGGTTTCGGGTTCTCTTCGAGAATCGACGTGTCGATACGATCCGTGATCTGCGCCAACCAGTGAAACAGTTTGCGCAGGTATTCGACCGCAAGCATGTAGTGATCCCGGTAGCCTTCCAGTTCACCCACCTGTTGTTCGAGCGTGCTGATACGCTCCTCCAACGGTTTGATAAGGTGTTCCGTCTGCGCAGACACGATGTCGCGCCATTGGTCGGACGTGCTATGCCTCCATGTGACCACGGCTGAGACGATTCCCGCCAGACCGCCCCCGCCGAGTAGGAGCGTCGACCATTGGAACCATTCAGGCATCAGTAATTCACCTCGAACCAGTGCGGGCCTTGCTTGACGGTAAGGCTACTCTGGAGGGTCAGATTAATTTGCCCCCCGCTGTCTATGGAGTCTGAGATATAAGTAGAGGTAAGGTCTTCGACCACAATGCCCTTGCCGTTGAGGAACGAGGCCAGCCTGGTGAGACCTTCTGATCTGAAAGGCTTACCGTTCACCATGCGAAACTCCAATGATATTTTATAGAAGCTGATTGCATCTTCTCTCACATATAAACCGAACCAGATCCCAAATTGATTAACGTAATCATCGGAATCAACGCAGATCGGCTTCGGTGCGATGTTGGAATACGAAGTGCCATTGATACTGACTTTGGACACGCAACCGATTGCCGCGAACAGTTTGGAACCGTCCACCATTTGGATGGTTTTGTCATCATAGGTTACACCACCGAGATTGGACACAGTCGCCGGAGCCAAGGCAAGCTGATTGTCGTGTGCCGTCAAACCTTTGGTGTTGTCGAACATGACGACAGCGCCGTCGTAGGTTTTCGCAAGCGGAACTGAAGAATACGAGGACGGAGTCTCGACCATCCGCAATTCAAGTTCGTTGTTACTAGTGAACATCAAACCGCGCTTACCGGAGGGCAGCTTCACCCTGACGGAGTTTTTACCTCCGTCTTGATCCACTGTGAGTCCCTGTGCCGTTTCAAGCGAGACTACACCGTTGTCAACGTTGAGCCCATCACCCACCTGCAAGATGCCCTTGCTTGTATGAGAACCGTCACCGATCGTCTGCGCTGTCGCCTTCAAGCCGCCCGCCGCGTCGAACTCAAGGCCCGGGTTGTCGGCGCTCAGGTTGACGGCCACGCCAGCATCCGAGGAAACAAGCCCCTTGGTGCGGTCGATAAGCACGCCAGCGCCGGTGGAGTCGTTGCCGTGAATTTTCGCCACGTCGTAATCCCCCTCTACCGGTGGTTCCACGTGTGAGACGCTGAGCGTGCCGGCAGAGTCCACCTCAAGACCAAAACCAGGCTTCACGACACCGACCTTATCGGCGGTAGCCACACCGCCAGTGTCGCCTGCCGGACCTTTGAGACTCAATAGTCTTTGCGAACCGTTGACATGCAGTCCTTCATTGTCATCACGGAAGACAAGAAACACGCTACCATCCGCATCCAGGATGAACGCTTTGTTCGCATAGTTCGTATCAGTGTCCGGCCTTGGCGAGATGTTCCCTGAAGTTTTCGCAATCGAATAGTCGCTGACCGTTGAACTGATGGCGGAGGTGAAGACGAACACAGGGAAACCGTCAACGCCCTGC
>OMNT01000889.1_pt1 | contig 30270 bp, 19 predicted proteins | sample 1672551 | NCBI WGS metagenome assembly OMNT01 (sample SAMEA3136698, study PRJEB25190) | human gut metagenome | reverse complement strand
CGCCGATGCGGTCTCGGGGCCGACGCGCCTCGCCCACGACGCGAACCGCTCCGGCGACCACGGGTCGTCCAGCGCGGCATGGTTCTCGGGCATGTGCTCGACGTTGGTCGAGTACTGCCCCTTGCGGCCGTGAAGCCTCGGGTGCACGGCGACCACCGCCCCGCCGTGCATCACCGCGACCGACGACGAGGTCAGCTTCACGTCGACCTGCTCGCCGATGAGCGAGTGGTCGACGGAGTAGTGCATGTAGTCGACGGTGACGTGGTAGTCCGGGGCCACCTTGGCGCTGCGCCACTCGCACATCTCGTAGCGCTCGGCGGGAAGGGGCATCAGGTGCATGCGCTCCTCCTCGAACACCGAGTCGCGCGAGCCGTCCTTGGCGGAGAACGGCCGGGAGTTGAGCCATGCCACCTTCTCCGCGCAGAACTCGTTGAACTCGTCGATGGTATAGAATGTCATCTCGCCGGACGGCCCGATGATCCAGCGCTCAACCAGGTCGACGCACGATTCGGCCACGCTCTTGTCGCGCGGCCGACGGACCCGGGCGGGCAGGACGGCCGCCCCGTAGTGCTCGGCGAAGCGCTCGTACTCCCTGTTCACGAGCGTGACCCGCGGGGCTGCGGCCCGATCGGTCGCCGTGGCGGCGTTGTCGGGCACCCACATGCGCGGAACGCCGCCGAACTCCTCGAACGCGTGGATCTGGCCCTCCTGCCAGGATTTCTGCCTCATGTCGCAGAAGCCCTCCGCCCAGAACTTGTCCGAGAAGGGCAACGTGACGACCAGGACGTAGACCTTGGTCCTGGTTCCCAGCAGCTTGTCGGTGAGGTGGGCGACGTCGCCGGCCCAATCGATGAAGCACTTGGCCCCCGGCTCGTGGGAGAAGTGCCTGGTCGCGCCCATCTTGCCTGCGGCGTCGGCGAACATCTCGCAGAACGTCTGGTAGGCGTAGGCGAGCTTCCCCTCCGCCGCGGCGCGCTCGCAGTACTCGAGCCAGAAGAGCTTCACCGGCAGCTTCCGACTCATTTTCTTGCGCTCGACCAGCGCCGCCATGTCGGGTCTCAGGTAGGCGTCGTTCGGACGGCGCTCCTCCTTGGCGAAGAACATGTCATCGACCGCGTCGGCGTCCATCGAGCTCACGGCGTCGAACGTCAGGCCGCATTCGCGCATCACCTTGGCGCCGGCGGAGACGTCGCGCTTGCTGACGTGAAGCGCGGCCGCGATGTCCGACTGGGTGGCCCCTCCCTTGGCCAGCATCAGGAGGATTTTCTTGTTCTTGGACATAGGCATCGTGCCCCTTTCCATGAAAGCGAGCCCCGGATTGGGCTCGCGACATGGAATTCTAGGCTCGATGGGCGGCGGTACCAATTTATCTTACCCAGGGTACCAAGCCCGCTGACTGGCGGTACCAGATTCTGCTGATTGTTGGTACCGGAGAGGGTTACTACTCAGCTTGAACTCCGAGCGTCAGATCGCCATGTACGCGTTTTTGGCATTATGCTTCATGGCGGGAATGCTGTCGGATCGTCTTATCGATCGGCCCATTGCCAAGCGTGTTATGAGGCGCCTTTCTGGTGCTCGGTGACGGGTGTCCCAAGCGCCAGAATCAAGTTGGCATGTGTCGTGTTCCCGAAGGCTACCCGCGTTTGCGGCGCTGCAAGCTTCGCCCCGCGAAGAATACGACAAAGGCACAGATGGTGATGAAGGAGATGCGGGCACCCGTTCTGAGCCCGGGCGTTGAGTATCTCATTGTTATGGTGTGGGCGCTGTCGTCTACAGGAATTGCCATGAAGCCTACATTCGCTTTCTCGATTTCCACCGGTTGTCCATCGAGGGTTGCGGACCAACCATCTGAATAGGGGAGGGATACGAATACGAAGCGCTCGTTGTCTTTGTCGGTCTGGGACGCCCCCACATCAATGTCCACACCCGTTGGAAGGAATTCAATGGTCGCGGTATTGGCTTTTTGGAGCACGCTTAAATTCTCTAGGATAGGCGCAACGGGTTGGCGAGCGAAATAGATCGAGGAGCAGTCGTAGTCACCAACTTCACCAAATGTTATCGTAATTTCGGATAAGGGTTTCTCGCTGTATCCCAAATTGACAGCCCACTCCGACTTTCCTCCGTATTGCCCGTCATAGGGGGACAGGAGGTTGAATGACCGATAGGTCTCTCCGCTCTCGACGCTAATACGCGAGCTGCCTGCAGGTTTGAAGGACGAGCTTTCCGGGAAATCCTTGTAAGACAGAGAGGCGTTTTTATCTCGAGCGAGTTCCTGCGCCGTTGATTGGCTCATAGGATGGAAAGCCAGACCGCTGAAGAACAGATAGTTTTCGCAGTTGGTTTCTCCGGCTACGGCAATCGTGATGGCGGCATCTTTCTTCGTGACGATGATATGCCCATCGCGGAGGGTCGCGCCCTCTCCTGTGGAAACGGTGGCCTCTTCCGCTGTTGTTTGAAGGCTGAGGGGGAGGGCATCTGCCTCAGCCTCGCTTTCTTCCAGCACGCAGGCGCGCGTGATTGCCTCTTGTTTTTCGGGCGGTGTTAACGCTTCGTATGTCGAGAAGGGGATGACGCTGTCGTAAACGAAGGCCAAGGGAAGAGCTGCCGAAGATTCGTAGAGGTAATAAGTGTTGCCATTGACGCTTTCGCCTAGATCCTCGAGTTTTCTGTAGCCATAGGGCACTGTGTCAAGAGTGCTCTGCGATGCTATGTAGTATCGAGCGCCCAAAATCGCGTCAAGCGCTAGACGCCCCTGCACGCCATTGTAAATGAAGTTAGTCGCATTGTCTGCGATACCCATGTCGCGACGGAAATTGTCAAGGTTTTGGTTGTACATGGACGAATAGTAGTCCATGCCCTTGTATCCTAGGCCGAAGCTAACGTTTCGTCCCGTTGAGATATCTGAGCGATCGATGCGATAGTTCGTGTCGATCTCATCTAAATGGTCTTCAAGCGGCATTGCGTGGGTGTAATCGTAAAGAGTTCCGGACCGCATGAAGGTGCTGAGGGTCCCATACCCATGACGAGAGAGAAGAATGTCGTAGGATGCGGTAGAGGAGCCGATGAGCAGGAAGGTGACGGCGATGGGGAGGGCATGCCTAAATGGCCTGCACCCTCGACTTGGGCGCTTCGTGTTATTGGCGTGTTGTTGGCGTCCCCTGAGAAAGGTGACGGTTACTGCGCCAGCCAAGATCACTGCGATAATGGCGAATACGACCCAGAATTGCAGTTTTTTGGTTGGCGTAAGAAGCAAGAAGGCCAAAAGCAGCGCTAATCCGATATCCAGCCTCACCCAATTTCGGAGGGCGAAGTGACGCAGTGCGGGAAGGGCTAGGGCCACGGCATAAGCGCCGCAGAACCCCCAAATAATCTGCCAACGGTCTGTCGAGTAGCCGAAGCCGTTCATGACTGATCCAACGTAAGCGATGCAGATGCCAGCGAGGCATAGTGCGACTCCGATGAGCAACGAAAGCCTCTCGGGCTTGTTTATGAGCTTGCCCGCAGCCAGGACGGCAAAGATGCTGACCGTTGGCACAACACCGATAATGGTGCAGTAATAGCTGGCGCTTCCTCCCGTAATGTTGGCCGCCAGTTGCTCGTAGAATCCAAGAGTCTGAAAGAAGGGGATGGGCCGCTCCATTCCGATGCGCTCCATCGAAAGAAGGCTCGTTATGGAGGGCAGGGAGAGCACCGCCGAGAGAAGAAATCCAAGCACAAGACAGCCGGCGAATTTCGCGACAAGCAATGCAAAATCGCCCACTGAGCGTCGTCGAGGAAAGGCGAAATACACTATCAGGCAATAAACTAGAAGAAAAATGCAAGCCATATAGGAAGTGTAGACGGAGTATATGAAACTTACGGCAAAGGCACCGATGAAAAGCCAAGGGCTTTTGTTTGTAAATAATCTGTCAGCGCCCATGAAAATTAGAGGCAAGAGAATGGCGAAGTTGATGAAGAACGCATGACGGAATGCTGCAAGCATCACGACGTATCCGCAGAGAACATAGGCTAGGGATGCGCACAGTGAAGCATCTTTTGATTTGCCTCGGCTGAAGCAAAATAGCGAGAAGGCAACGGCGGCCATGTAGAAACGAACGAAAATGAGAAATTCGTAAAGATACTCTGCTTTATCCGGAGGACAGAAGGCCGAGAGAAGGTTGAGAGGGTCGGTTATATGTCCGGCGAGAAGCAGGTAAGCATCGTCTCCGAACCCGGCATTGAAGGTGTAGGTTGAGAAGTCAAAGGAGCCTCCCGTGAAAAATGATGATGCGATGGCTCTGAGGAGCTCTCCTTCGTAGGCAAAGAAGGTGTAATAGAGGTTCTTGCCGTCGAGCTCCCAAATGAGAGAGCGACCTCTCATCAAGAAAATGAGAGAGATGCTCGCGAATGCTATGAAGCAAACGAGCGCTAGAGCAGCAAAGTATTTGGATTTGCCATGCGTTTGTCCTAGTGAAACTGAGAGTAGCGTGGACGTACGCTCGGCATGTGGCCCAGCGCTGTTTTTCGAGTGATGTTTGAGCATATTGGTCGTTCCTCCAGGATCAGCTTTCACATGGCTTGTTCGTGGCGCTTTCAGGTTTGCTTCGGGTAGTGTATCAAAAGCGGGCAGCAAGGTGATTTGCGGAACGCTGTCTCGGCGGTTGCTTGTGGTGGAGGATTGGTTCGTTTGCCTCTGTTTTGATTCGATCGGGTGATAAAGAGCTACAATCGAGAAAAGCGAAAACCGAATGTTGCATGGGCAGGGAAATGTCGATAGTTTCATTTTTGAGTGCAGTATCCTCACAGGCGAGGGAAGGATGGAGCAAGGCGCAGAAGTCTCCGTTACTGTGCTGCATAATCGCAGCGGCGCTAACGGTTGCTGCATGTGGTCTGCTTGTTCTTAATTCGGATTATTCTGGCCCCGATGATGATTTAGGCATAGCGATGGCGCTTTCTGGCCTGTATCCCGAAAGCGGATTGTGTCTATTCGTAAATGCTCTTCTTGCGAAGATCATATTTTTTATGAACAGTACATTCCCGTCGCTAAACTGGTTTCTCATCATTGAACGTAGTCCGACGGCGGCCTCCTTCTTTGCGCTGACATATCTGATGCTGCGACACGTCCCCTTTCACGTGTCTGTTCCTGTTCTGGGCGTAATAGCGTATTTTATCCTTCCGAAATGCATAATCGGCGCAAATTTCACGGTAGTGGCCGCTCTTTGTATAGCCGCCGGGGAGATGTGCTTTTTCGTGGCATTGGTGAAGAGAAGCTTAGGTGCTGGCACCGCTGGCTTGTTTTTGGTCTTCGTGGGTTACATGTGGCGTGGTCTCATGCTGCTTCTGTCGACTCCTTTTCTTGCCCTCGCCTTCATCGCCCTCCTGGTGCGCTGCCGCAGCAAAATGATTGGGGAGACCAAGAAACTTCTTGCCCGCACGGTGGCCGCGGTCTTGTGCGTGGGCATTGCCGTGGGAGGCGCCTTCGCCTACGATCAGATTGCATGGGCTCAGCCGGGATGGGAAGATTGGAAAGAGTTCAATGATGCACGCTACCCTCTTGTCGACTATCCAATGAAAGACTATGAGGAAGTGGCCGCTGAACTAGATGCCATAGGAGTTACGCGGAGCGAATATTGGCTCATGACGCATTGGGTTACGGCGGATCCCGATTTTTTCACCGCAGAGAAGATGCAGCAGGTGGGCGAGATTGCTTGTGAGACTGCGGGCGACAGGAGTCTCGCGGCCGCATTTGCGGAGGAGGGCATTCGTTTGGTGAAGTCCATCTTGTTCACCTGCTGCTTGATGGGCATTGCGATAGTGGTCGGCGCTACGGGGGGACGTCGGGCGGCGATAATAGCGGGCTTTTCCATGGTTGGAGCGTTTTTGGCTTGTGTAGTGTTTCGCTACACGGGCAGATTGCCTTTGCGCGTGGAGTACTCGGTGTGGCTTTACTCGCTGCTCCCCTGCGTGATGGCCGTTCTTTCTCTGGGGGAACCTTCGTTTGGGGGGGACGGCCGTCGCAAGTTGAATGCTTCTGGCAAGTTGAGCCTTTGTCTTGGCGTGCTTATCACCTTGTTCTGCTGCGGATCGCTTGTGGTGAAATGGGCTCCGTTATTCGACGCATCGCGTATCGACCAGTTCGACAGCCAGAGTCATCGCGTCGAAGGCAACGCACTTGTTAAAACCTTCACCGAACCAGGAACGGTCTTTGTGTGGGATGCCACTTCGTTTGCTCAGATCGAAGTCGAGTTGCAGTATCACTATCTCCCGCCCGCATCGTTCATGGATTCTACGGTGATGGCCGGTGGGTGGACGCAGGGATCCCCGTTTTTGCGTGCCCACAACGAAAAGCTGGGTGTACCCAATCCGCTTAAAGCCCTTATTGATCGTCCTGATACCTTTTTCGTTACGCGGCGGAAGGATGCGATCGAGAACGTCTTGGAGCATCTCAGGCAGCGGTACGACTCAAATGCAAGCTACGAGATTGTTGATCGCGTAGCTCTTCCGGACAAGGAAAAAGATCCGTTGCTTGTGGTAAGATTTTCTAGCCAATAGCCTTCCTATCGAGAAAAGAGGTTGTCTTGTGAAGGGCATTATTCTAGCGGGCGGTTCGGGAACGCGCCTGTACCCGCTGACGAAGGTCACATCGAAGCAGCTGCTTCCCGTATATGACAAGCCAATGGTCTATTACCCGCTTTCCATACTGATGCTGGCAGGTATCCGCGACATCCTGCTCATCTCCACACCGGCGGATTTGCCCAATTTCCAGGAACTGCTCAAGGACGGATCTTCATTTGGCGTCAACATGTCCTACGCGGTGCAGCCTTCGCCGGACGGGCTGGCCCAGGCGCTTATCATCGGCGAGGAATTCCTCGACGGAGATGGCTGCGCTCTTATTCTGGGCGACAATATTTTCTACGGTGGAGGCCTTTCGGGGTTGCTGAAGCAGGCGGCTTCGCGCGAGTGCGGCGCGACGGTGTTCGGTTATTATGTCGACGATCCGGAGCGCTTCGGCGTGGTCGAGTTCGACGCTGAGGGCCATGCCCTTTCCATCGAGGAGAAGCCCGAGCATCCTAAGTCGAATTACGCGGTCACTGGTCTGTACTTCTATGACAATCGCGCGGTGGAATTTGCCAAGAACGTGATCCCGTCCGACCGGGGAGAACTGGAGATCACCGATGTGAATCGCATGTACCTGGAGGAGGGGAGTCTGGAGGTCAAGGTGCTCCACCGTGGCTCGGCATGGCTCGACACGGGCACTATCCCCAGCTTGTACAAAGCCTCCGAGTTCGTGAAGGCCGTAGAGGACAACCAGGGCCTTCAGATAGCCTCCTTGGAAGAGATCGCCTACAACAATGGGTGGATCACTAAAGAGGTGCTTCTCGATGCGGCCGAACGTCACGCCAAGACGGCCTACGGACAGCATCTGCTGCGGGTGGCCGAAAACCGCATCCTCTTTGGAAGTGCGGCCTCCTAGGAGGGGAAAACGGTTGCTATTAACGAGAAGGGCTCGCCAGTGATATGCTGGCGAGCCCTTCTTGCTGGTACGAGTGGGAAAAGCTAGGCTTTCTTGCCCTTGGGGAAGACTTTGACGCCTTGGTTGTTTCTCCAGCCATAGAGAAAGGCGGTGGCGACGAGCATGGCCACCGCGATGAGGCAGCAGACAATGCCGGCGGCAACGCCCGCTCCCTGCATGACGAACATGGGCAGGAATGTCACCAGGGCGATGTCGATAAACGATACGAAGATCCAGGCGAATCCGGAATCTTCCAGTGCCGTGGTGCGGAACTCGGGGTCAACGACGCGCAGCAGCAACACAGCGATGCTCATAACACCCGTTGACCAGCCCCAGATGAAGATGCCACGCTCGACCCAGTGGTCGGAGAAGAGGTGCCGGGAGATGTAGAAGAAGTAGACCGCTACGAGCACAAAGCCGAGAAGGCACAGCACGAGGATGATCGCCCAGTACTGCAGAACCACATTGATATTGATGGTCGCCACGCCGAAAGCGACCAGGTAATCGGTGGCGCAGCTGCCGATGCGGGACACGACGCGCTGATCGACATAGCTATCGAGCTTGATAAGCTTGAGGAGGGCGAACAGCACGACGCCGACGAGGAGGGCAATGCCGTAAACAGGAACGGATACCTGCGGGAACAGGATCTTGAGGCCTGCGTTGATAAGGTAGGCTCCGCCCACGGCAACCATGACGAGCGCCACATGCCACGCAAGGGGATCGATGGACATGGGGTTCACGGTGTTCTCCCCCATGGGGGTGCGGTCCTTCTCGGGAACCAGGCCGACGCGAACCTCCTCGGGCATGTCCTTCACCTTGCGAATCTCAGTAGTCCAGCCTTTATTGGCGCAATAGTTGATAGCGATGATGCCGCTGATGATACCGCCGAGAAGGCCGAAGGTGGCGAAGGTCTGACCCACAGTGGTAGCCTCGGTCCAGCCGCCTTCCTCGAACACCGAGCCAATGGCGGCTGCTGTGCCGTGGCCGCCGACGAAGCCTCCGGGCATGAGGATGGGGAACCATTCGGTTACGCCCTGGAACACTGTGGCGATAAGGATGCCGCCGAGGATAAGCGCGATGCCGTACTGCAGGATTTCGGCGGCGCCGTTCAGCATGAAAGTGTCGCCTACCTGACGGAACATCTCCTTGAAGCTGCCCTGGCTGCGTCGACCCAGATAAAGAGTGGCGAACAGCACGGCGATGAGAATGCCGGCATAGCTTGAGGCCTGGGAGCTGAGGGGTACCCAATTTAGGCAGAATGGCCCTAGAATGATGCCGATGAAGCCGGCGATTAGGGCCGAGGGAATAAAAAGGTTCTGCAGAAGCGGAACTCGGGTTCGGATGATTTTTCCGAGTACCAGCAGTGCCGACATAATGCACACGTCGAACGTCAAATCAAGAGCTGAGAATTCCATAGACCACCTTTCCTCGAATATGCGCACGCGGATAGATAGTCTCCGCGCAGCTCAGTGAGGTGATTCTAGCACCTCACTGAGCTGCGCTATGCTGGAAGGTAATAATTAGCCTCTCGGCGGTTGCTCGTTCCAGGGTTCGCGCAATAGCTTCGGCTGGCCGTTGGGCGCCATGGCGTACACTGCCGGCGGGTATTCGATGAAGAACTGCGGCGTGAACGACATGGAGTACGCGCCGGCGTAGCGGATGACCACCGCATCTCCAGCCTGAAGAGCCGGTTCGTCGTGGGCAGTGAACAAGCGGTCGCTATCCATGCAGGTGTACCCGCAGATGATCTGGCGGGGTAATGTCTCTTGGGCGCTGGTCACCATTTCGTGGACATAGGACGTCTTCTTCATCTCGTGGTCGATATTGATGCGCGATAATTCGGTGACCACGTAATGCTCGTCTACGATGTCCTTCACATCGATGACACGACCAACGTAGTAGCCCGGCGTGCACACCACGGCCCCACCCGGCTCGACGAGAAGCTCGGTATGGGTTGGGTCGCAGGCATCGCCGATGGCTTCTCGAATGGTGCGCACGTACTCGTCGTAGGCGCCAACATTGGCCGGCCCTCCGCCATAGAAGCCTCCGCCGATGTCGAACCAGTCCAAGTCGAGCTTGAACGAGCGAATGATCTCTGCGGCGAAATCGGCCAGCGTCCGGTATACCTTCTGAGAGCGACTCAATGTGGTCACGTGCATGTGGAGTCCGCGCAGCTCGATGCCTGGAACGCTTTGCAGCTCTTCGATGGCACGAGCGAGTTCTTCACCTTCAAAGGAGAAGCCAAAGCGACCGTGGCGGTCGTCGGAGAGCGTTTCCCCGGGGCAGTGCTTTTCAAGCAGGATATTTGCGCGCAAGCCAACACGAGCGCTCTTTCCTGATTCGGCGTACTCGCGCACCCATTCGACCTCTCGCTTAGAATCGAGGTTCACATAAGAACCCGCGTCCAGGGCATAAAACAGCCAATCACGGCCCTTGATCGGCCCGTTGAAAACGATTTTCTCGGGTGCGAAGCCGCATTGGAGGGCCCGTGCGTACTCTTCGTTGGAAACGACCTCTGCATAGCAACCTTCATCGCGGGCCACTTCCAAGATCCACGGAAAGGGATTAGTTTTCACAGAATAGGCCACGTTCGCATGGGGCGACCAGTGGTCCGCCAAGGCCCGACGAAAGTCGCTGAAGTTCCGACGCAGCTCGGCCTCGTCGAACACGAAGCAAGGAGTCTGAAGAGAGGCAACATCGAAAGGAAGAGACATGCTTATCGCCCCTCGTAGCGCTCGGTAAAGAAGTCGGCGAAGCGATCGGCCTCCATCTCGGCCTTGTAATCTTCGAGCATCTTCACAGGTGTATAAACCGGTTCGTAGCCTAGGTTGGCCCGCGCCTTATCCACGTTCATGCAGTAGTTCACGCAATCGTGCTTTTCGGGGCGGTAGCTGATGTCCGACACCGCGCCGGGCTCGCAGAACACATCCACGATGTTGTGCACCTGATCCTCGAGGGAGGTCAGCACGCCTGTGCCGACGTTGTAAGTGCCACTGGCCTCCTTAGAAGCGAACAGCGCCTTCTCTATCATTTGGCAGAAGTCCTTCACGTAGATGAGGTCCATGCCCTTGGTGGGATCGCCCCAAATTTCCAATGGCTCGCCAGCCCGCGCCTTGTCGATCATCAGACGATAGGAGCTTACGGCGGGTTTTCCATCGTGGTAGAGGGTCTTGCTGTCGTGCATGAAGCAGTAGATGTTCGGTAAGCGGAAGGCGAAGAAGCCTATACCGTAAGCGGCCCGGTAGTGCCAGCAAAGCTCCTCCGCGGCGATTTTCGTGATGGCATACACGGCATGATCGCCAGTCATGGCTGGCTTGCGGGGCATATCGTCAGCCAGCTCGATCATCTCGCCGAAATAGCCGGTGTAATCGGAGATGGTCTGGGTGTACAGCACCCGGTCTGCTCCTGCGGTGCGCGCGTACTCGAGCACGTTCAGCGTGCCCATGACATTGGCATCCACATAGCGACGCGGATCGTAGCCCTCCATGTAGGCCGGTAGCGCCCCGGCGAAGTGAACGACGGCGTAAACATCCTGCTGCGGCAGCGCGGCAAACGACTTCTCGTCGGTGATGTCGGCCTGCACGTAGCGAACCAGCGGCGCATAGCGGTTGAAGAACGCTATATCGGAGCGCCCGCTGGCGATGACTTCCCACTCATCGGTCGGTAGAAGGTGGGACAGATGATCTACCAGGTATAAGCCGAGGGTGCCCCCAGCACCGAAGATGACGATTTTCTTTCTCACGAGTTTCCTTTCGAATGGTTGCGTCTGGTCTGTTTCTAGCGGTTGTCGATGGTCTCTTTGAGAACGTACTGCGGAGCGTTGTTGATAGTCATGAACATGCGTCCGAGGTATTCCCCGATAATTCCCAGGAACAAAATGATGAGCCCCGAACAGGTGAGCATGGTGGCCATAAGGGAGGGCCAGCCTGCCTGCATGCCGGGGTCGGCGAGGCGCATGATGAAAACGATGAGAGCGGACACTATGCCTATTACACCGAGGGCTGCGCCCACTACCGCAGCGACGCGAAGAGGCACCATGGAGAAGTTCAGAACGGTAGACCAGAGACGAATGAGCGACTTAAGGCTGTACCCCGATGTTCCCTGGGCCCGCTCGTAATGCTCCACTTTCACGTTTTTGATGTTCGCCGTGGCTCGGAACAGCAGACCTTGAATGTAGACGTAAGGCCCCTGGTACCGCACCACCTCGTCGCGGATGTGGCGACGAAATACGGCAAAGTTACTGGAGTAGATCTCTTTGGGACGATCGGTGAGTACGCGCATCGACCAAATGGTGAATTTCGATCCGAGCTCGCGCCACCAGGCTTCCTTGTGCTCGTCCCAGCAGGCGAACACGATGTCGCTGCCGTCCTCCATGGCATCAAGCAGCTTAACGCATTGGGAGGGGTGGGTTTGCATGTCGTCGTCCATCAGCAAGATGAGGTCGCCCTCGGTCTTTCTCAGGCCCGCCATGATGGCGTTATGCTGGCCGGAGTTCTTCGCGCAGTTGATGCCGACTACGCGGTCGTCTGCGGCGCAGAGCTGCTCGATAGCAGCGAAGGTGCCATCCGTTGATCCGTCATTCACAAGGATGAATTCGTATTCGTATCCCGCTTTGACGAGTTCAGCTCGCGTTTGATCGACGACGGTGCCGATCATTTTCTCCGAGTAATAGCAGGGAATAACTACTGAAACAAGCATAAAGCCCCTCCGTAAGCTTACGACATACCCAATGAGTACACAATGATACCGCCTACTATGAGCAGCAGCGCGACGGCCTTGTCTCTACCAAGCTTTTCCTTGAAAATCGTCACACCGAAGAACGTAATGTACAGGTAGGCGGTGGCCTCCAGTATAGCGCCCATGGAAAGCGGCACTACCTTGTAGGCGAGGATGGTCATGAGTGTTGCCCCGAAGAAAAGGGCGTAGGCGGTAATAACCCAGGGATTGAGATACTCTTTCAGCGGGGTCTCGTACTTTCTCATGGCGGCCTTCTTCAAAAGAACCTGAGATACTGACGAGATCAACACGCCGAGCAGGTAGACGCCGACATAAAGTTCGAGCATCGCTAGTCACCGCCTAAGGGCGGGAGATTCCCCGGTGCATCGGTCGTCCACTGGTCGCCGTCGATCGGATCGCCTGGCTTCTCCTCCTTGCCATCCGCCCGGGCGTAGAGCACCACGCCGACGATGACCATGGCCGCCCCCAAAATGTTCAAGGCGGAAACAGACTCCCCGAAAATGAAGAATCCCCACACCATGCCCCAGATCACCGTGACGGCTTTATTCGCGAACGCCATGGAGAGCGATAGGCGTTTGAGTATTTGCTGCCACCCGATGGCGTAAATGAAAAGAATAGCGAGCATTCCTCCGTACAGGAGGATGAACATCGGGCTCAGAAACGGCTCGTGGGCCGCATTCTTGCTGAATATGCCGGAGAGCGAATACACCAGCAGAAGCAGATGCAGGGCGATGAGCGTCTTCGCCCTGCTGTTGATTGTCTTGTGAGAGCTCATTGCTAGCAGGCCGTCGCGGTGGTTCTAAGCAGGAGCTCGTTTCCGTCCGGGTCGAGCACAGAAGCCTGATCCATGATGGCTCGAGAAAGGGAATCGACACTTTCCCGTGATGGCCCAGTCACGTAGTAGCGCACGACGTATGGCTTGGCACCTCGCTCGTGGGAGATCGTGTCGCCTGATCGGTAATACGGGCGATACTCTACAACGTCGGGGAGCGCTCCCAGTTCATCGATGGCCGAAGTGTCAGCTACCTCTCCATCGTGACCGTGGAAATAGAGGCCGGCGGCATGGGTGGCGAACAAGGGAGAATGAGCCAGCACGCGAGCCTTGGCCGCGGGTTGGTCGTAAACGCAGTCGATCAGCAGCTCTTCAACTGAGAGGCCACTGCCCAAGGTGACGAGCTCGTGCTCGTAGCCGAAGATGCGTCCGGCCGCCTCGCACACGGCCAACCCTTCGCCTTCTCGATAGAACGCTTGAACGCAAAGGGGGCCGTTCTCAAGGCCGACGTACCCGGCGATTTTGGTGGCGATGGAAGCCGCTTCCTCTTGCAGTTCGGCCGTGAGGGGACTCGGGTAAGCGCACCGGACGACTTGGGGGATCTCGCCATCTTCGAAAGCGATTTTCTCGCGATCGGCAATGCTTATGATGCGGGCTTCGCCGTCCACGATCCAGGTCATGATGTTGAATTCTTGCCCGTCGTTGTATTCCTCGGCCATCAGGTAGTCGAACGTGGACTGGGCCGCGGTCGATTGAAAGCGCTCGCGAACGTCCTCGATGGAGTTCGCGACGAACACTCCATGGGAGCCGTAGCCGTTGACAGGCTTAATGACACAGGGGAATGCCATGCCGGCGAAGTCGTCCTCTAGCGTATCAAGGCGAATCTTCTTGTAGCGAGGCGACGCGATGCCGAGTTCTTGGAACATCTGCTTCATGAGCGGTTTCTCCCGCAGGAACTTTTCCCCTTCGGGCTTGAGGTAGGAGGGGAGGCCGGCGGCGTCGGCGATATCGATCATGCACTCGGCCAGAAGATCGGAAAACGATGCGATGATTCCGTCTGCCTGCTCCTTTTTGCAGATTTCCGCAATGGCGTCAGTGTGGCGGACGTCTTCCAGATAGGCCTTGTCGGCATGGGCCTTGGCGGGGCCGTCCTCGTAGCCGTCGCAAACGATGGTGTAGATGTCCCTCTTTTTGGCGCATTCGACAAGGTCGACGAACTCGTCCATCGATCCGAGAATGACCAAGCGGTGGTTGTCTGTGCTCATGGTAAAAGCTCCTTAGCTGTGAACTCGTGTTTCAATGTGGTTGACTGCTGCCCAGACCCTACTGACCCTGAGCGCGATACTTGGCTTCGGTGGCCTCTTTGGCGCCCTGCCACCAGCTGGGATTGTCGGTGTACCACTGGATGGTGCGGGCCAGTCCTTCGTCGAAGTTTGTGTGCTTGGGCGACCAGCCCAGTTCGCGGCGCAATTTCGTAGAATCGATGGCGTAGCGGCGGTCGTGACCCGGTCGGTCCTTCACCCAATCGAAATCGTCGGCGTCCTTGCCCATGGCGGCGAGGATAGCGCGCAAGACATCTATGTTGCTCCGCTCCCCATCGGCTCCGATGAGATAAGTTTCTCCGATGCGTCCTTGGGTGAGGATGGCCCAAACGGCAGAGGAGTGGTCCTCGGTGTGAATCCAGTCGCGGACGTTCCGGCCGTCTCCGTAGAGCTTCGGGCGGATGCCGCACAGAATGTTGGTGATCTGCCGAGGGATGAACTTCTCGATATGCTGGTAGGGTCCGTAGTTGTTCGAGCAGTTGGATATGGTGGCTTCCACGCCATAGGTGCGATGCCAGGCACGGACGAGCATGTCGGAAGACGCCTTTGTGGAACTGTAGGGGCTCGATGGGCAATAGGGCGTTTCTTCCGTGAATCGATTCGGATCGTCCAAGGCCAAATCGCCATAGACTTCGTCGGTCGAGATATGGTGGAAGCGCACGCCATGGTTCCGAGCTGCCTGGAGAAGTGTGAAGGTGCCCTCGACGTTAGTGCGAAGGAAGGGGCTGGGATCGGCGATGGAGTTGTCGTTGTGACTCTCGGCGGCGAAATGGACGCAGGCGTCGGCTTCCGCGAAGAGGCGATCGACCAAGTCCGCATCGCAGATGTCGCCATGCACGAAGGTCATACGCTCCGGATCACGGCCTGCGAGGTTCTCGCGGTTGCCCGCATAGGTGAGGGCGTCGAGCACCGTGACATGAGCATCGGGTTGGTTGTCGAGCACCCAATGCACGAAATTGGAGCCGATGAACCCGGCTCCACCGGTGACGACGATATTCTTAAACTGATCGGACATACCCGAAATACTCCTTTGTTCGCGCGGACATTGATTCTATAGTTTAAGGTATGTTCTCCGTTTGTACACGCGAAATCAGATGTTCTGCGTTATCGAGTTCCTGTTCAGATGTTAAGACCTCGCGCTGCTGGGTGTCGAGCTTTCTGCCGAAGATTTGCTGCCATTTTCAACGAGAAGTTGTCAGAAGCGTGTTCAAATTGTGAATTCCCTGGTAAAATACCTAACTTGCTCGGGAAACGAGAAAGAAACGGACGATAGCCCCGGGAGGTTTCGATGTACTGCGCTATAGCTGAACATATATACAGCGCGAAAAACCAATGGGTAAAATGCGCTTTAGCTTCTCTTTTGGCGTTTGGGCTTTGGCCCACTTCTTCGGCTTATGCCGACAGCCCCGAAGCGGATGAGAGCGTTTCGGATAGTGTTTTGATGGAAGGCGCCGCTTATTCCAACGAAACCGACGACCTATCCGTCGACGCTGAATCGGATAAAGCGGTGGAAGAGGCCGACGACGACCTATGCCAAGCTAGCGATTCGCCGACGAGCTCTTTTTTTGGGGACTTGTGCGACGAAAACGCTTCTGATTCGGAATTTGAGGGGGTTTCCGACCCTGAGGAATCGGAGAACGCTGCTTTACAGACCCAGGTTTTACCCGACGGGGGGCAGAGCGATGAGCGTCCTTTGGAGGGCCCGGAAAACAGCTGGCGTTACGAGAGCGGCGAGCGTGTCTTGTCCCATGTGCCGGCAATAACGACTTTTGGCGCCGAGCCGGGCTATGATACCTATGTGACGTGGACTCGGGCCAACGGCCCGAAGTCATACACCTACCGAGAGCAACCTTCGGGCAAATCTGAGATTGTGCAAGTTCCGAATACGACAGGCGTGGGCATTGACGTGTCGGAGCATCAAGGGAAGATCGATTGGGCGAAAGTTAAGGCTGATGGCGTTACATTTGCGATTATCCGATGTGGGTATGGCAGCGATTATACGAGCCAAGATGATGACTATTTCCTGGAAAATGTGAGGGGAGCTCAGGCAAATGGCATCCCCTTCGGTGTGTATCTTTACTCCTATGCCACAAAAGCTACAGGTGCAGCACCCAGCGCCCAAAGCGAGGCGGCTCATGTTCTCAGGCAGCTGAAGGCGGCCGGGCTTTCTCCGTCTAAGCTTGCACTCCCCGTTTTCTACGATTTGGAGGAAGACGCTCAATGGGAGCTTTCTGCTTCAAGGGTGGGCACTTTGGCGGAGGCATTTTGCAGCGTCCTTAGCTCGCAAGGCTATAAAGTGGGCATTTACGCAAATCAGAACTGGTGGAAGAACAAGTTAACGGATCCCGTTTTTGAGAGATCAGGTTGGGCTAAGTGGGTTGCTCAGTATTACAAGAAGGATAAGGGGACATCCCCTGCGGGTATTTCTGACCAGCAGTATTGGCAATTTACCGATTGCGGTAAGGTAAACGGCATCCCTGGGTATGTTGATGTCAATTTTTCCTACGCTCCGCCGGCGGCATCTTTGGTGGGCCCAGCAAACACATGGGCGTGGGTTGATGGCAGGGCCTATTACTATGGGGCTGACGGGAGTGCCGTGATTTGGACTCAACGCATTGATGGAAAAATCTACTACTTTAATGGGCAGCATCAAATGCATACTGGATGGCTGACATGGAATGCTGATAGTCGCAAGAGTTATTTCAACCTGGGGTCGGACGGGAAGGCGCCCGCGCTGACGGGGTGGCAGCAGCTCTCCGGCAAGTGGTACTACTTCGACCCGGCGACCGGCAAGAGCCTGCGCTGGGGTCAGAAGGTCAAGGGGAGCGACGGCGAGGAGCACTTCTTCTACTTCGACGGCGCGAGCGTGATGCAGGAGGGCTGGGTCACCTGGAACGCCGACGGACGCAAGAGCTACTTCAGCTACGGCAGCGGCCGGGCCAAGACGGGCTGGCAGCAGCTGGGCGGCAAGTGGTACTACTTCGACCCCGCCACGGGCAAGAGCCTGCGCTGGGGGCAGAGGATAGGCGGCAACTTCTTCTACTTCAACGAGCGGTCAGAGATGGTCGAGGGCTGGGTGACGTGGAACGCCGACGGTAGGAAAAGCTATTTTGCTTCGGGGTCGGGACGAGCGCTTCTCGGTTGGCAAACTCTCGGAGGCAAGCGTTACTATTTCGACCCCGATACAGGCAAATCTCTTGTCGGCACTCATGTCATTGACGGCGAGAAATACATTTTCGGCGATGATTCTGCGCTGATTGGTGGCGACTCCACAACGGTATATGAGCCTACGGGCGCATCCTTTAGCGCAATGGCGAAGAAGGAATATGAGGCTAGCCCTGCTTCGCTCGGCTACACGCAGTCCGAGATAGCGGCATCTATGAATCCGTCATCTTATTCTGCGGGGACGCGCCAGTTCTATCAGTTCGCTCAATTGAACAGAGGCTACTCTGGAATGCTCTCGGTTGAGCAGCTAAACGGGTACATCTCCTCAACAGCGAAGGGGCGTTCTGGCATGTTGGCTGGCATGGGGCAAGCGTTTATCGATGCGGCTCGACTTTACGGCGTTAACGAAGCCTATCTTTTGGCGCATGCCATTGTGGAAAGCGGTTGGGGAACGTCCACTCTCGCCAAAGGGTATGTTTATGACGGAAGCACTATTGTTGCGGGACAGACTTGGCCTAAAGGCACATACTATAATTTCTATGGTATCGGGGCTTATGATTCGAGTCCTCTTTCGGGCGGTCGTGCTTTGGCAATAAAAAACGGGTGGAACAGCCCAGAAAAAGCAGTGAGCGGGGCTGCGAAGTGGATTGCAACAAACTATCTGAACAATTCTTATGGCCAAGACACGCTTTATAAAATGCGATGGAATTGTGCGCAATATGCGCGGTATGGTTCTGTTGGTCATCAGTATGCGACCGACCGACAGTGGGCGACAACGATTGCGGGTGTGATGTCAGATATATACACCTCTGCAGGTATATCCCAGCAGAAAGCAGCCCTGACATTCCTTGTGCCCACTTACCGATAAAGAAGGTGCTGCAGAAGAGTCTACACGTGCAACAGATTGTGGACTATACTGGTTGTCGATAAGGATGGTTTGGAGGGAAATTCCATGAGTAGCTTGAGGTTTTGCGACAAGAGGTCCTCGCGAGTGCGATCTGCCGTCTTGACGGGTTCTGCTGTTCTTTTGGTGTGGATGGCTGTGGCTCCTGGCATCGCCCATGCCGATGAAGACGTCTTGCCTGTAATGGAAGAGGTTCGGGATGAACAGACCGTAGAGACATCTGCCGAACAGCCCCGAGCTCAGGTGGCCGAGCATTCGGCAACAGAGACGGCTGCTAGCGACAGCATGTCCGCCTCTAGCGACTCGTCCAGGATCGAAGGGGCTGACGCTGACGACGTGATCGGTGGTGCTGACAATGAGTCTGAGGGCGACGGAGCGAATTTGCCCACCGGCCTTCTTGCTGATGGCGAGAGCTTCATATACCGCCACAACGACGGCGCTCAGGCCAAATCTGAGTGGGTCACTATAGACGGAGCCACTTATTATTTCGGGGAGTCTGGTCGCGCTCTTCGTTGGGGGCAAAAACTTATTGGCGAAGATGGTGCTGAGCATTTCTATTATTTCGACAAAAACTGTCGGATGGTAACTGGCTGGATTACTTGGAACAACGACGGAACGAAGAGCTACTTTGGTGACGATGGCGCTGCTTTGCTCGGGTGGCGGACGATTGGCAAAGAGCGGTACTTTTTTAACCCGTCGACGGGCCGATCATACCGCTGGAGTCATGACATCGACGGAGCCCAATATTACTTTAATGCTCAGTCCCAAATGGTAAGAGGGCTAGTAACATGGAATGCCGATGGGCTTAAAAGTTATTTTGGAGATGACGGCAAGCGGCGTACAGGCTGGGTACAGACGAACGGCAAGTGGTATTACTTCGACCCTAGTACGGGCAAAAGCGTTCGTTGGAGCCAGTACATCAATGGAAACTGGTTCTACTTTAACGAGAAGTGCGAAATGCACACGGGCTTGCTTACCTGGAACAAAGATGGCTTGAAGAGCTACTTCGATCCCAAGACGGGGCGCCGCCAGACGGGGTGGAAACAGGTGGACTCGAAATGGTATTACTTCAATCCCGACACCGGTAGAAGCGTTCGTTGGAGCCAGTACATCAATGGAAGCTGGTTCTACTTTAACGAGAAATCTGAGATGCACACCGGTCTTCTAACCTGGAGCAAGGACGGAACGAAGAGCTACTTCGACCCCAAGACGGGGCGCCGCCAGACGGGCTGGAAGGAGACGAGTCCTCGGGTTTGGTACTATTTCAGTCCAAGCACGGGTAAAAGTTTGCGGTGGCATCAGCGTATCGATGGCAACTGGTTTTACTTCGATGCCAATTATCAGATGCACCGTGGGTGGCTCAAGTGGAATGGCGTTCAGAAATGGTCGTATTTCTACGATAATGGGCGTCAAGCTTTCGGAGCGCAGACTATTGGAGGCTTCCGATACGTCTTCGACAAGGATGGTGAGACGACAACAAAGCCGGTTACCGTCCCTGCCGACCAGCGTGCGATGATCACCAAGGCGCAGAACTACTACAGCGATACGAGCTATCTCATCTTGGTAAACAGCAAAACGCACAAGGTGGGCGTATTCAAGGGGAGTAGCTACAATTGGCAACTTGTCTGGTATTGGAATTGCACCACGGGTGCACCTGGAAGTCCGACAGTTAAAGGGACGTACAAGGTTGGATCTCGGGGCAAGTCTTTTGGCTCTGGCTATACCTGTTGGTATTGGACGCAGTTCTATGGAAACTACCTCTTTCATTCCGTGCTGTACCAACCTGGTAGTATGAGTCGTATCCAAGACGGTCGGCTTGGCATTTCCGCCTCTCATGGCTGCGTGCGTCTAGACATCGAGTGCGCTCGTTGGATTTATAATAATATTCCCACTAGAACCCGGGTTGTTTCCTACTAATTGACGAGCTTCTAGTTGGAGGCGGAGAGCCTGACCCGTGACTGCGGATCGGGCTCTTTTCTCTTGCAGCGATGGATGGGCGGATGCATGGAATCGCAAGCCGTGAGGCTAAATGAGATAGATGAAGGTCGGGCTGCAAACTGCTTCGCTCGGTCGCTTTCTGAAACAACGGCAAAGGGACGTTATGCGGTGACGTTGCTTGCTGTATGTGCCGTAGCATTTTTAGGAGTGACCCTGGTGCTTGTCGTGGCTGGGCGATCTTTGGTTTGGGATACAGATGGCAGATTGCTCTACTACCCCTTTATGGTGGGGGAGGGGGAGTGGCTTCGCGGAGTGCTTTCTTCTGCTCTGTCTGGAGAGATCTCTATTCCTGTTTATTCGTTCGACATTGGCTTTGGCGCTGACTGGCTCATAACGGCTTCAGGAAACTCAAATGAGCCCCTCAATCTCCTCGCTGCCCTGTGTCCGCGCGAATTGTCGGAATTTTTTTATGGAGGGCTCGTTTTTCTTCGGTTCTATTTAGCCGCGCTGACCTTTTCTTTCTATTGTTTCAGCCGGGGCCGGGACAAGAGGTCGACACTTTGTGGATCGCTTTGCTATGTCCTGTGTGGTTTCGTTCTTTTCTGGGGAGTGCTCAGGCATCCGAATTTCGTTGACTTTGCAGTCCTGCTTCCGCTAATTTTTATGGGAGCAGACAAACTGTTTGTTCGCAAGAACCCTCTTCTGCTTATCCTTTCCATGGCTGCCGTTTTCGTGTATTCAATCTATTTTGCTTACATGGCATGCATATTTCTTTTCTTTTACTGTTTTGTGGGCTATTTCTCTTACCCCAGGCGACGTTCCTTGAAGGATTTCCTTTTTTTGGCGGTTAAGGTGATTGCCTGCTTGCTGGCATCCTTTTTGCTAGTTGGTTTCTCCACGGTGCCGATGTTTCTGGCCTTGGCGTCGATGGGGCGAGTTGGCGTAGAGAGGGATCTGGCCATTTTTCAAAGTGGCGATTTTTATGCAAGTCTCGGTAGCGTGATGCTCGGAAACCATACGGCGCAGACGGCTATCGTGATAGGTGTCGTCCCTGTTATTGCGCTGCTGGCCCTCTCCGTCTGCGGTCGTCTTTTGCCCAAGAGCGACAGGCGCGCTTGGGGTTGCGGGATGATTCTTTGCCTTGTTGGGCTTTTGCTGTCCGTCGTCGGCTCGGTGATGAACGGCTTTGGGTATTCGACTGATCGATGGGCGCTCATTTTTGGTTTTTGCGCTGCGTATGTGGTTGTGCTGATAACCCCTGTCCTACCGCACTTCGGCAGGAAGGAGTGGGTCCGCTTATGCTTGCTCGTGGCGACGTTTGCTCTGTGGGGGCTTTTCTACGGGGTAAGCGCGGACACTCTGCTGTCGTATGCCGTTGTGGCTATGCTTCTCGTGGTGTTTAGCGCACTTTTGATATGGGCGAGCTTTAGACGAAAGGCGATGCGCCAAGGTCTGGCTGAAGAGCACCAAGCTTTTCCGCGTCTGTTGAAAACACAAGCGTTGCCGGTTTTTCTTGCTGTCGCAGTTGTGCTGAACGCGACGGCTTGTGTGGGGATATTCATGAGTCCGTTAGGTAGTTCGTACTATAAGGAATTCATACGTGCTGGGCATGTTGCCGGGACGAGAGAACAGCTGGATCTGTCGGATACTGTTGCTGCGATGGACGACAGCTATCGCGTCGATAGGCCTGATACTACGTACGGACGAAACGGAAGCTACGTGCACGGATACAAAGGAATGGACTTCTATTCGAGTTTTTACAATCAAGCAGTGGATGATTTCAGGCAATCTCTGGGTTTGGCCGATGATGTCAAGAGCACTATGTTTGATGGTGTGCAGCAGCGTCGGGCTTTGGAAGCGCTCTTGGGAGCACGATATTATATCGCGTCTGGCGAAGCCGAACGCTTGGTTCCAGAGGGTTACGAGCGAGTGATGAGCCTTGGGGAAGCTCACAACGGTTTGACGTACTCGTTGTTCGAAGCTGACGAGGTGCTTCCCATTGCCTTTGTCTACGGTACGACGGTCTCGCAACAAGAGTATGATTCCCTTTCTCTTGTCGAGCGGCAAGAGGCGATGACCAAGGCCCTCGTCCTTGCTGGCGGCTCCGATTCGGACGAACCGCTACAGCTAGACACGTTGAATCTGCCCTTGGATATCGACGCACAAAATGGGGCTATTGTTCAAGAAGGATGTGTTGTGGTAACCGAGAAAGGGGGCTCAATCACGTTTAGCATGAGAGGCATTCCTGATGCAGAAAGTTATCTTTGTTTTGAGGGTCTGTCTTATGCTCCGGCATCTACAGCTGCGGCGAATTGGATGGCAGAGGCGCCGGAGCGATCCTTGCTGGAATACGAAGATGGATGGTCTTCGGATGGCCCTCCTTCAGCATGGATTACAACATCGTCCGCACTTGGCGGGTACTCGTTCGAGATCGTTACAAGTGACAGTGCTAAATATGCCGGGAAGGAAGACTGGGCGGTTAATTTGGGAGCTGCGAGGGAACCTCTAGATAGCGTGACAGTATCGTTTGGTGCAGTCGGGGTATATGCGTTTGATGAGCTATATGCGTGCGCTCAACCTCTGGCAAGTGTGCGGGAGAATGTAGCCGATCTGCAGAAAGGAAACACCGCTTCTATTGAATTCGGGATCAATTCATTCGATATCCACGTCGATGCCGAGCAAGAGGTTTCGGGGCGTGGAAAAGAGGGAGATTCGCGCTATGTGTTTGTCTCGATACCCTATTCTTCTGGCTGGAGTGCTACGATGGATGGGAACCCGATAGAGATCCAGAAAGCTAATATTGGTTTCATGGTGGTAGAAGTTGATGGTGCAGAGCACGACGTGTATTTTTCTTACGTCACCCCGGGGTTACTTTTCGGGGCGTTGTGCTCGGGGATCGGACTCGTAGCCATCGTTGCTTTTGAGCTTTTGTGGTTTCGCAGTGGGCGTCGAAAGCGCCGAAGCGCAGATAAAGAATAGGAGCCAAATCAATGATTAACTTTAACGTCCCGCCCTATGTTGGCACGGAGCTTAACTATGTGCGTGAAGCGGTGGAGGATAACCGTAAGATCTGCGGTGATGGCCCCTTCACGAAGAAATGTCAGTCGTGGCTGGAAAAAAGCTTCGGTGCCGATAAAGTTTTGCTGACCACTAGTGGAACAACGGCACTCGAGATGGCTGCTATGCTCTGCAATCTTGAGCCGGGAGACGAAGTGATCTTGCCGAGCTTCACATTTTCGAGCACGGCGACGGCCTTTGTTCTCATGGGCGCGAAGCTCGTGTTCGTTGATATCCTGCCCGATACGAAGAATATCGATCCTGCCGCCATCGAGGCGGCCATCACCGAAAGGACTCGAGTGATCGCGCCCGTCCATTATGCGGGTGTTGCCTGCGACATGGACGAAATCATGGCCATTGCTAAGGCCCATGACCTGCTGGTAGTGGAAGATGCCGCCCAAGGTGTTATGAGCACCTACAAGGGGAAGGCGCTCGGTACCATCGGTGACTTTGGGTGCTATTCGTTCCACGAGACGAAAAATTATTCCATGGGTGAGGGCGGCGCCGTGCTCATCAATAATCCGGCCTATTGCGAGAGAGCCGAGATTATTCGCGAGAAGGGGACGAACCGCTCGAACTTCCTGCGCGGTCAGGTGGATAAGTACACGTGGGTCGATAAGGGGTCGAGCTATTTGCCCAGCGACATGAATGCCGCTTACCTTTGGGGCCAGCTTGAGGCGGCTCAAGCCATATACGATGACCGTATGGCTACCTGGCATGCGTATAACGATGCTTTTGCCGACTTAGCGGCAGAAGGTCTTGTTGAACTGCCGGTCGTCCCGGACGATCGCGTTCAGAATGCCCACATGTACTATCTTCTGCTTCCGACACTGGAAGACCGGACGAGTTTCATCAGTTTCCTCAAAGAGGGCGGCGTGCAGGCCTGCTTCCATTATGTGCCTTTGCACAGCGCGCCAGCAGGGGAGCGGTTTGGGACATTTCGCGGCGAAGACGTGCATACGACGGAAGTGAGCGAGCGCCTGGTTCGTCTCCCGCTGTACTACGGAATGAGCGACGAAGACCGTGTTCGGGTTATCGAAGTGGTACGGGCGTACTTCGGTAAGTAACTTCCAGCCTTGTACGGCGTGTGGGAGTGTTGACGATTCTCAATCAGGCGTAAATAAAGTAAAATGCGGGGCGACGAGAGAAGTCGCCCCGCTGTGTTTTTTTGGGGCGTGCGCAGAGAGCGGGCTCCTATGAAAAACGCCGATTTCCGCAAGTGGCAGAAGGCCCTCGGGGCGACGCTTTCCGTCTTGCTTGCGTTTACTCTTGCCTGGGCGTCTCCGATGGGCGGTGGGTTCGGTCAAGCGGCCGCCTTGGGGGTTGTCGCCGCCGATGCGGTGCCCATGAGCGATGGTGCCGCAGCGGGGGATGAGCAAGCTGCTGGTGAGACGGTTTTGGAAGCGGCGGCCGAGTTGGGGACCTCGGGCACGTCGGATGCGAGTGCTTCCGAGCAAGTTGCCGCCGATGTCGGAAGGGTAGAGTTCGAGGTTGAAGGGCCTTCTGCGGAACCTGCGTCTGGCGCAGAGGCCGTGCTGGCTCAGGCCGATGCCGACGAGGCTCAGCGCGCCGCCGAAGAGCGGGCGGCGGACGTCGATGAACTTGGCTACGTTCCGGGCGAAATTGTCGTCATTTATGAGGAAGACGCCTCGGTTTCAGAGCAGGCCGATGTTGCCGCGGCTATCGGCACCGAGGGAGAGTCTGAACCGGCGCCCTTCGATAGCGGCGATGCTGCAGTGGTCGATATCGCCGACGAGATCACGGTGGACACCGCCGTGGAAGCGGCCGCTGCCGAAGACGCCGTGAAGTATGCCTTCCCCAACTACGTGGCCAAAAGTTTTGACGAGCCGGCGGCCTCGGCCCAATCGTCGGCGGCCTCGCCGCTGGCAACCGGCGATGAGCTGGCTAGCCAGCAATGGTATCTGAGCGCCGTGAAAGCCCCGGAGGCGTGGAGTCTGCTGGCGGCTTCGGGGCGCATCGTCGAGTCCGTGAAAGTGGCTGTGCTCGATACGGGCGCTTCTATCAGCCATTCCGATTTGCAGGGCCCCCTCGATATGAGCCGAAGCGGCGAGGTCGTTTGGGCCGACATGAAGGCGGGCAAGGTGTCCTTCAAGCCGCTCCGAGGCGACGGCTATTTGAACGGCACCAACGAAATGCCCTTCTACAGTACCCATGGCACTCATGTGGCGGGCATCATAGCCGCCAAGGCCGGCAACGGCGGCGTGCTCGGCGTGGCGAGCGGGGGAAGCACGACACTCGCCAACAAGATCGTCTCCGTTGCGGCGATTGATATCTTTTCCTGCATTGGCGAGGGAGACGACGGTGCCAAGTTCTCCTCCGCGACGGTGCTCGATATCCTTTACGGGCTGGCGAAGGCGCGCGACATGGGCTGCAGCGTCGTGAACATGAGCCTGGGTTTTTACACCGACGACGAGACGTGCATCGCGGCGCTCAACGAGAAGACGTCCGAGCTGGACGGGCAGGGCGTTGTCCAGGTCTGCGCGGCGGGCAACGATCATACGGTGGCGAAGTCGTATCCGGCCGCCTGCGATGCGACGCTGAGCGTCATCAGTCTTTCGAAGCGCGGTGCCATTCCTAGCAACTCCAGCACCTATTCGATGAAGACATGGGAATCGGCCGATGGCTACATGCGCTCGTGGTTCTCGAACTACGGAGACTGGTGCGACATTGCGGCGCCCGGTGAGAACATCTACAGCACGGGCGTGCTCGAGGGCACGTTGAAGAACGGCTATCTGTCCATGAGCGGTACCTCGATGGCGTCTCCGGTGGTGGCTGCGGCGGCGGCGTTGGTGCAGGCTGCCGACCCCGATTTGTCAGCGGCGGAGGTGAAGGATGTTTTGTGCCGCACCGCCGTCGATTTGCATACAACGGGCAAGGATGGCGAATCAGGCTGGGGCTTGGTGAATGCTGGGGCGGCGGTGAAGACCGCATTGCCTTCCTCTCAGCCGGAGGGGCCGGGCGTGGAACCTGATGTTCCCGAGGAGGAGCCGCCTGCGAGTTTGGCGAATGCGAAGCTGGCGATTTCCTCGCTGACCTACACGGGCAAGGTTCAGACGCCCGCCGTTTCCGTGACACTCGGCGGAGCCACGTTGGTGCAGGGACGTGACTATCGTGCGACGATCTCTCCGACGACGGTAAAAGCGGTCGGTACCTACAGCGTGTCTGTGGAGGGCGTGGGGGCCTACCGGGGCACGCTCAAAGGATCCTTCAAGGTGAATGCCGCCGACATCTCATCGGCACAGATTCAGGCTATAGGCAGTCAAAACTATACGGGTAAGGCGGTGACGCCTCAGCCCAAGGTAACGTGGCAGGGCATGACGCTAGTGGCGGGAACTGACTACTCGGTGAGCTATGCCAACAACGTGAACGCCGGCACTGCCAAGATGACCATTTCCGGGAAGGGCAACTTCGCGGGGACGAAGTCGGTCAATTTCTCAATTGTCAAAGTCGACCGCAATGTTTGGAAGACGGTTGGTGGCAAGACCTACTACTACGGAGCCGACGGGCAGCCGGTGAAGTGGGGTCAGAAGATCGGCGGCCACTGGTACTACTTCAACGGCTCCGGCGTCATGCAGAGGGGCTGGATCACCTGGAAAGCCGACGGCTCCAAGAGCTACTTCGACGGGAGCGGGCGGGCGCTGACCGGCTGGCAGAAGCTCTCCGGCAAGTGGTACTACTTCGACCCCGCCACGGGCAAGTCCCTGCGCTGGGGCCAGAAGATAGGGGGCAACTTCTTCTACTTCAACGGGGCGAGCGTAATGCAGGAGGGGTGGGTGGTCTGGTCCGACGACACCCGCAGCTACTTCGCCTACGGGAGCGGCCGGGCCAAGACCGGCTGGCAGAAGCTGGACGGGAAGTGGTACTACTTCGACCCCGCCACGGGCAGGACCTTGCGCTGGGGCCAGAAGATAGGCGGCAACTTCTTCTACTTCAACGGGCGCTCCCAGATGCAGGAGGGGTGGGTCACCTGGGCCGCCGACGGCTCCAAGAGCTACTTCGCCTACGGGAGCGGCCGGGCGGTAACTGGCTGGCAGACCATCGGCGGCCAACGTTACTACTTCGATCCCGACACCTGCAAAACGACGGGTACGGTAGGGAAGAGCGTTACCGGCTCGACCCGCACGGTGTACATCACCAACACGGGTGAGAAGTACCATGCCGCTGGCTGCCGCTATCTAAGCCAGAGCAAGATCGCGATCCAGCAAAAGAACGCCATCGCCCAAGGCTACGGCCCCTGCTCCGTGTGCGAGCCGTAGGTGGTAGTATCCATAACCTAACGAATATGGTAATATTTTAATCACCCAATCAAAAGATGAAGAAGGGTGGTTGAGCTCATGGGTAAAGTGACGATGAAGTTCCGTGTCCTGTCCTGTGTTTTGGCGGCTGCACTGTGCTTCGGGGGATTGATCGGCTGCTCCGGGTCGTCGGGCGAAACGTCGTTGGCCGACACAGGTTCTGTTGAGCAGTCCGATGAGGCGGCGAAGGCGGCTGAGGAGGCCAAGCGAGCCGAAGAGGAAGCGCTGGCGAAGGTCGAGGCAGATCGCAAGGCGGCCGAGGAAGCCGCCGCCAAGCTCAAGGACGTTATCGTCACGGTGCGCGCCAAGGCCGGCGCGAACGGGCGTCTTTTCGGCAGCGTCACGTCGCAGGAGATCGTGGACGCGCTGCGCGAGCAGCACGGCGTCTCCATCGAGAAGAACCGCATCGTGCAGGCCGAGCCGATCAAGAGCTTCGGCAGCTTTGAAGTCAAGTGCAAGTTCGGCTACGGCATCGACGGCACCGTGCAGCTGCTCGTCATCGAAAAGTAAGAGCGGATGGAAGAACTGCTCGGACGGCGGGTGCCCTGGTCCGCGGAAGCGGAACAGGCGGTGCTCGGCTCGTGCCTGATCGACCCGTCCTGCCTGCCGGACGTTATGACGGCGGTGCGCGGCGCGGATTTCTATCTGCCGCAGAACCGGGAAATCTTTGAAACGATCTTCTCCATGTTCACTTTCGCCAAGCCCATCGACCCGGTGACGGTGCTCGATGAGATGAAGGTGCGCGGCGTTTACCATGACGAGAGCTCGCAGCAGTACATCCGCGAGCTGATGCGCTTGACGCCCACGGCGGCGAACGTGCTCAAATACGCCGCCATCGTGCGCGACCAGGCGCTGCTCCGCAACGTTATCTCCGTGTGCGAGGAAACGGTCGAGGCCGCGTCCTCCGGCGCGGGCGAGGCCGGGGATGTGCTCGATCTCTGCGAAAAGAAGATCTATGCGCTCCGGCAGGACCGCGTTGTCGGCGGGCTGATGCCGGTGTCGCAGGTCGTGAACAGCGTCTACTCCAATCTTTCCGAGCTCGCCGCCTCCGGCCAGCCGATCCCCGGCATCCCGACCGGCTTCCGGGACGTGGACCGCCGCATCATGGGCATGAACAAGGGCGACTTTATCCTTGTCGCCGCGCGCCCCGGCATGGGCAAAACGAGTATCGGCCTCAACATCTGCCTGAACGCCGCGAAAGCCACGGGAAAGACCGTCGCCATCTTCTCGCTCGAAATGAGCCGCGAGCAGCTCGTAACGCGCTTTCTCTCCAGCGAGGGCGAGATCCCGCTCGGGAACCTTCTCACGGGCAATCTCACGATGGACGAGTGGAAGCGCACGGCACACGCCTGCGCCGCGGTGTCCTCGCTCGATATTCTCGTAAACGACAACCCGACGCTCACCGTCGCGGAGATGAACGCGCAGTGCCGCCGGCTCAACAATCTCGGCCTTGTGATGATCGACTATCTTCAGCTCATGCAGGGCTCCGGCAGCAAGAACAGCTGGGCAAGCGAGAGCCGCCAGCAGGTCGTCAGCGACATTTCGCGCATGATGAAGATCATGGCAAAGGAGCTGAACGTGCCGGTGCTGTGCCTTTCGCAACTCTCGCGCGCCAACGAGCAGCGGCAGGACAAGCGCCCGATGCTCTCGGATCTGCGTGAATCCGGCTCGATCGAGCAGGACGCCGACATCGTCATGGGCATTTACCGCGAAGGCTATTACAACCAGGAGATCGAAAACCCGAATCTCACGGAGCTGATCGTGCTCAAAAACCGCCACGGCGAGACCGGCAAGGACAATCTCCAGTGGCAGGGCGAGTATACAACGTTCCGCGACGCCGACCGCTGGCACAATGAGTGAGCCGGTGCTCGACCGCAGCCTGCTCCCGGCGGGGTGCACGGTGCTGTGCGCCGTGTCCGGCGGGGCGGACTCGGTATGTCTGCTCGATCTCGTGCGGCGGCTCGGCGATGTGACGGTGCTCTGCGCCCACTTCGACCACGGCATCCGCGGCGCGGAGAGCGCGCGGGACGCCGCGTTCGTCGAAGCGCTCTGCAAAGAATGGGCCGTCCCGTTCTTTCCCGGCCGGGGCGACGTTCCGGCGTATGCCGCGGCGAACGGCTTGAGCATCGAGACCGCGGCGCGGGAGATGCGCTACGCCTTTCTCGAACGCACCGCGAAGGAACAGGGCGCGGACGTCATCGCCACGGCGCATAATTTAAACGACAACGCGGAGACCATTCTCTTCCGCATGGCTCGCGGCACGGGGCTGCGCGGGCTTACCGGCATCCCGGCGCGGCGCGGCAGGATCGTCCGCCCGCTTTTGCATACGCCGCGGCGCGACATTGAGGAATATCTCACCGCGCGCGGCATCCCCCATGTGGAGGACTCCACGAACACGGAGACGGACGCTGCGCGAAACCGCATCCGGCTCGACGTGCTCCCGAGACTCGAGAGCATCCACCCCGGCGCGGCGGCGGGCATCGCCGCGGCGATCTTCTTTGGCCTTCTTAACGCGCTCATTTTCAAACCCAAGGCCAAGCCATGAACCTGAGCCCTGCTCCGGATGC
>OMNT01000887.1_pt1 | contig 30328 bp, 37 predicted proteins | sample 1672551 | NCBI WGS metagenome assembly OMNT01 (sample SAMEA3136698, study PRJEB25190) | human gut metagenome | reverse complement strand
GGCCCTACGGGGGCGACCGGGAGCCTGGGCGCAAACCCCTATGAGCTGTTTGTGCAGGCGGATGCGGCGCCGGGCGGAGACGGAAGTCAGGCGGCACCGTTCCAAACCATCCAGCAGGCGCTGGCGGCCGCTCCGCCCGACAGCGTGATCCATGTTTTGCGCGGAACCTATCCCATTTCGCAGCAGATGGTGATCAGCACGCCCGGACTGACCATTCGGGGCCGGGCCGGGGCCATGATCCTGCTGCAGGCTCCGGTGGTGCCGTTTTTATGCAACGGCAGCGACGACACGATCGACGGCCTCACGATGACCAGCGATGCTCCCTATCCCGTCGAATTCATTCAGATTGGCGCAGATGGAAACCAGATTTTAAATTGCCAGATCTATGGTCCTGCCCAGCCGGGCGATTCCTCGACATGGGTGGTGAACAGGGGCTTTGTAACGCAGGGAAATGCGACCAACCTGCTGGTAAGGAACAATGTGTTCCATACGCTGCGCCAGCCGGCCTATCTGAATCCCGGCTCCACCGGTACGATCATGGACAATGTCGCGTACAACACCCGCGGCTATGTAGTGGACCAGGCGACGTTTCTGTTCTCGGGCAATTCCTGGGGACTTCCGGCAAACGCAGTGGATATCGCGCTGCTTTCGGGCACGGCGTCCGGAGCGCCTTACGACCCGATTTCCGCGCTGCAGAGCAGCAACAGCAGCGCCACAATCAGCGATCAGCGATAAAGGCACGACCGCCTGCGAAACTCGCTGCAGCTGAACATCGCCATCTGACGGCAGCAAAGCCGGAGCAAACCTTGCTCCGGCTTTCATCCTGCCGACCAATCGTTTTGGTGGGAGCCTGGGAAGGGACGCAGGCCTCCAACGGGAGGCCGAATCCGGGTGCCGTTTCCCCGACGGAGCCGCGGAGACAGGAAAACAGCGCTTCCGGGCAGAAGCCAAGGGCCAATCTTTCCGCTATGCCGGGATTTTTGCTGCACGCTTCATAGAGGGTAGCGATTTCCTCATTTTACCTTTTGGCGCTGCTTTTCAAGAAAATTCGCAATTGCTTCTACCGTCTGTGCCTGCTGGTCCTGCGTAGAGATGGTAGCGGGCAGATCCCCCTTCTGCGGCCCATAATTGCCGAACTGGGCATGATTGCCGCCTTCGATTTCCACGACGTTTTCCGTGTAATTGATGTGATCCTCCACACTTTGATTCAATGAGCCGTAAACCGTGAGAGTATTCTCGGCCGGATAGTCCCCATAGAGGTACGCGCCCAGAAGGATCAGCCCCTCCACCATATCAGGATGTTCCGAGGCAAACTTCGAGGCCATCGCGCCTCCCATGGAGTGTCCCGCGAGATACCAGTGGCGGATCTGGGGAAACTGCCGTATCACATCCTCCGCCGCGCCCGGATCGAAGATCGCCATATGAAAGGGCATATGAACCAGAATACAGGTGACGCCCTTGCTGCGGATCTGGTCCAGCAGCGGCAAATAGGCCTCTGCCTCCACTTTTGCGCCGGGATAGAAAATGAGCGCCGTGTCCGTGGCATAGGAAGGAGAGAGAATGGTCAATCCATCCCTCGCGGAAATGCCCGTCCCCTGGGCCAGCACCTCCAGGGCCGTGTCTTGCGCGCGATAGTAGTCGGATACGTACCAGAAAAACGCCCCTGCGCCCACGGCCAGTACCAGCACGATGATTCCCGCCGCAAGCAGCAGCCTTTGAGACCTATTTGTGCGTTTCATGGACACATCACCTCCGATATCCTATGCGCGGCAGGCGCCATGATGAACAGGTGCGGAGAATATCGGCCCCGGCATACCGCCCATGGGAATCGGTCCGAACCGTCTCCGACCCCGCCGGCCTGTCAGGCTTTTTCCTCCTGAGGAAGATAGGGCCAAATGGTATACCGCCGCCGCCCTTCGGTGCCTTTGCCGTACTGGATGGCCTGCCTGGGGCATGCGTTGATGCAGCGCAGGCACTGGTAGCACTGCGCTTTCCATACGGGTTTTCCATCCTTCATGGAGATGGCGGATGCCGGGCAGCGTTGCGCGCACAGGCCGCAGCCGTTGCAGCGGTCCGTGGCAAAGAAGGGCCTGGCGCTTCGGGCAAAGCGGTTGAAACCGGCGTTGGCCGCATAGGATTTCACGCCGGCCAGGGCCCCTTCGTGGACGCGGTATACCCGCTCCTTGCGCAGGATCTCTCCGGCAATTTGCTTCAGCGTTTCCCGGGCCGAGGCGATCTTTTTGAGAATCACTTCCTCGCTGTCGGTATCCGAGCCGATGATGTAGTTGTTGGGCATCACCAGGCTGTAGCTGCTGTCGAGCGGGTAGCATTTGGAAAAGCGCTTCATGGCAAGCCCGGCCTCGCTGCCGCAGGTGCAAACGCCGAAAGCAAAGGCCCCGGTCCTTTGCATCCGCTTTGCAAAGGCGGCCATGGCCTCCGGTACGCCCCAGGCATATACCGGAAAGACAAAGCCAATTTGCTGGCAGGCCTTTAGGTCCGGCACTTGTGTCAAAGTGGTGATATCACAGGCCTCGTCGCCCGTGAGGCGGGCCAGCTGCCGGGCCGCCCATGCTGAATTGCCCGTTCCCGAAAAATAGAAAATCATGTTAACCCCTCTTTTCCTTTGCCTGCCTGACGACCTTTTCGTAGGGCCCGATGATGTACTGGCTCATCCGCCCCTTCATCTTTTTCTGTACCGACGGAATCGCAATCAGAGCGCCTACCAGCTGCATCTGCAGGATGCGCTTCTTCTGCTTCTGCGGGAAATCATAAATGCCATGTTCCTTGTAAAATTTATGATCGGCCTTCATCAAGCCCCGCATGACATAAATCAGGTCCCGGAAGATTTTCATGCCACCCACGCCATAGAAGTTCATGGGGCGGGTCAGGCCCTTGTCCAGCGCGAGGGCCAGCGAACCGGCCAGGGTCCGGATGGAGGATGCCGTATCGCCCTCGTCCGTGGCCACGCCGCACAGATAGTTGCCGCCCACCTCGCTGCGGGCCTCCACAATCATGCGCAGGTTGCATTCGTAGCGGTAGTCGCCGCTGATGAGATAGGCGATGGGCGTGCCGTGGGTGACGGTGCGGTGGCCGTTGCAAAACTGCCGGTCGTCAAAGCATTTGAAGCTGGAATGCGTATAATGGTCGGAGATGGTGAAGGCATAGACAAAGGCATCGGCGTTTTGAATCCGGGTGCGCAGAAATTCGTCAAAACCATCCTTGTAGACGCATTTCCCGGTCACCGCGCAGCCGAAACAGCCCAGGCAGCCGCCGTCAAAGGGAAAATCACGCAGGTTGACCACCCGGCTTTCAAAGGGCAGCGCGGCGCGGAAATCGGCGATCATATTCCGCAGGTTTTCATCCCCGGGGGCGCAGTTGGTGACGATGACCACGTCCTTCTCCCCGCTTTTGGGTACGGACGGAAGCGTCTGAGAATAAACCTCCGTTTCATGATGCGGCGCCCGGACGGGCGGCGTGACGAACAGGCCATGCTCACAGGAGAACATAAGCTGCTCAAAAAAGTCCCTTGCGTCCCGCTGCCCCTGCTCGGTGAGCAGATCCTCCATGTCCGCCGACAGGCCCCGCACGACCTTCATGCCCAGGTCGCAGCAGTTTTCTTCCACATAGCGATGGGCAGTCACATCATAGAAGTGCTTGGAGGTGGTGATCTGCGAGGCGAACTTGCCGGAGAGATCCACACCGTCCGCCTTGATGAGCTCCATCAGCCGGTGCAGCTGATAGGGCGCGATAAACGTATACACTGGATAGCTGAACAAAATCAGCTCCGCCTTTTCCAGCTCTTTTCGCAGCGGGGTAAAGTCCTTTTCATAGCTTTTTATCCGCTGGCCCACCGGCACAAAGGTGAAGGTGTGCTCCGGATGCAGGGCCTCAAGGTACAGCGCGGTGTGCACCGTGGTGGATTGCTTTCCCTTGGGGCTGGCGTTCAAGACAAGGATGTTCATGGTTGCTCCTCCAGTTCGCTAAGCAGTTGTTTGTACCAGCCGATTTCAAACGCGGCGGCGGCAATGCCGTACTCGATGGTGTATCCCTGAAAACGCAGAATCTGCGGCCAGTCGCTTCCAGGCGGAAGCTGCTGACGCTTCAGCTGCTGAAAACGGTCCCGGATCGCGCACAGCGTGATTCTGGCATCCTCCATCTGTCGGATGTAGTCCCGGATGGCGGCAAGCCGTTCCTCCGGCCGGGCCAATCCGGCAAAGAACAGCCGGGACAGTTCCATATTCTTTCCCCGCCCTGCCCGCATGGGCTGCGCAACCCAGGCGGAAAAGGCAGCCCGTCCCTCCTGGGTGATGGAAAACGTTTTTTTGCGGCGCTTGCCCGCGACCGTTTCGCTGGATGCCACTTTTCCGCTTTTCTCCAGCTTGGAAAGTGCCGTCTGAACGCTGCCCGCACTGTGCGAACAGATCAGCGCCAGGTTTTTCCGAATGAACTGCTGCAACTCGTAGCCCGTCATGGGTGATAGGATCAGCAGGCCTAAAATCAGGTATTCCATGGCACGCTCCTATCTATCGAATAGATAGATTATACGTTTGAGAAACGCTCGTGTCAAGGAGCGCTCATCTTCTGTTTTGATTGTCTTTTCTTTTCTATGCTTATATAATAGATGCACTACGACCCGATGAAGCAAGGAGGATTTGCGTGGAGGTTTCATCCTTTTTTCCCATATGGGGGAGGCTTACGCCCGGGCAGCAGGCGGCCCTGTCAGCCGCCGCTTTCAGCCGCAGGGTTCACAAGGGCGATGTGATTCATAATGCGGATGCGGATTGCACAGGCCTGCTTCTCATTCAAAGCGGGCAGATCAGGGCCTTCATCCTTTCCGAGGACGGGCGGGAAATCACGCTGTACCGGCTGTTTGAACGCGACCTGTGCCTGTTTTCGGCCTCCTGCATGATGCGCTCCATCCAGTTTGACATCACCATTCAGGCGGAAAAGGATACCGAACTGTGGGTGATTCCCGCCGAAATCTACAAGCAGGTCATGGACGAGTCCGCGCCGCTGTCCAATTTCACCGGCGAAGTCATGGCGGCGCGGTTTTCGGATGTGATGTGGCTGATTGAGCAGATTTTATGGAAGAGCTTTGATAAGCGCCTGGCTGCCTTCCTGCTGGAGGAAGCAGCCATCGAAGGCACCCATACGCTCAGGATTACCCACGAGCTCATCGGCAACCACATGGGCAATCCCCGTGAAGTTGTGACGCGCATGCTCAGGTATTTCCAAAGTGAGGGCATGGTGAAGCTGTCCCGCGGAACGGTGGAGATTGTGGACGAAAGCAGGCTCAGACGCCTGACGGAATAGAAAACGCCTTGCAAACAATTCGCAAGGTTTGGAAACAACCCCTACCATGAACGTCCGACAGCAAAGCCGTTTCCTGAGAAGGCATCGCGCCGTTTTCCCCGGCCGCGCCGCAGACGCAGGGAAAATGCCCCGGCAGCAAGGATCGCCAGAGACGAACCCTTTTGACACTCTGAAACGCCCTGTACAGAATTTTGGTACAGGGCGTTTTGCTGTGGGCCGCGCGGGCTTATTCGGTCATGATCTCGCCGGGCCAGCTGTTGATGCCGCCAAACTCGACGATGTTGGTATAGCCCAATCGGGCCAGCTTGTCCGCCGCCTGCTTGGAGCGGTTCCCGCTGCGGCAGTAGACCAGAATCAGCTGGTCCTTGTCAGGAAGCTGCACAATCTCCTCCGTGCCGATGGTTTCGTTGGGTATCAGGATTGCGCCAGGAATATGGCCGGAGGCAAATTCCGATTCGGTGCGCACATCGAGAATGATGTAGTTTTCCTCCTCGGCCATCATCTCTACCGCTTCCTGCATGGTGATCTGGCGGTAGGCGCTGTCCTCTGGCTGCTGAGACGATGCACAGCCGGTCAGCACCAGGGCCAGGAGCGCAAGCGCCGGAATCACTTTCTTTTTCAATCGAATCCCTCCCGGATATCACTTTGTATTCTTTGCCTTGCAAATCAGCTGGGTCATGGTTCCCATCGGGCAGTATACGCACCAGCTGCGGGGCTTGAACAGGACCATGGTGATGAGCCCCAGAACCGTGGAAGTGAGCATCACACTATAAAAGCCGAAGGCGAACTGCGCGACACCGGGGTGAAAGAGCGTACCATGATAGGCCCATTGCCAGGGAAGCTTGAACGTCCACAGCAGGGTTACCACTTGTTTCAGACTCTCCGCGCCGGCGAAAACCAGATAGGTGTTCCAAAGCATCAGAAAAAACATCGCAAAGAAAAAGACCAGAAAACCGTAACGGAAGGCCTTGTTCTTCATCCAGCGCGGGATATCCCGCTTGCGGGAAAGACCGAACCGGCCGCCCAACAGGCTGAACAGCTGCCCACGCCCGCAGTAACGGTTGCAGTAGGCCTTTGTGCCCTTTGCGACGGAAAGAACCAGCGGAATGAAGAAGCACAGAAGCCCCAGCCACGCAAACAGGATATTGAAAAAACCCAATACGAGATACGTCAGGGAAGCAATCCAGAGATAGTCATACCACTTCTTTTTCATACCGATTCCTCCCGGATCTCGATTACCGACGCGGGGCATTCCTTTGCGCACCTGCCGCAGCCGACGCATCTATCCCCGTTGACCCGCGCATAAAGGCCACGAATCACCTCTATGGCGCCGATGGGACAAACCTTCACGCAGCATCCGCAGGCTACGCACTCGCTCTGTGCCACGACCGCTTTTCGTTTCCTCCGGCTTCCCGTCATGTCCATTCCTCCCCGTGTGAATATGGTTATCATGATAGGACGGACGGGCGTTTTCTTCCGTGATGAGATCACAGAAGACGCCTGCCGGTATCCCCGGCAGGCGTCTTGGGGGGTTACACCCCGGTCTTCCACAGCCCGTGGAGGTTGCAGTAGGCATAGACCGCCACGGCCTTTTCATTGCCCAGTGCGAAGGTGACGCCGGGAGAATCTCCGGGTTTGAGAACCCGGCGCTGACTCCCGTTTTCCGTTTCAAGGACAATCCACTGGATGTAGTGCCCGTCAACCATGGGATGATCGGCGCTTCCGACGTTGACGTGGACTCCGCCATCTTGAACGGTGACCACAGGCAGGTGCTTTTCTTCGCTCGCCTCAACCGTATTGGGGATCAGCGCTTCCATCTTCTCACCGCAGCAGACGACCGGAACGCCCGCGTCATGGACCTTTTCAATCACATTGCCACAATGGCGGCAAATATAGAACCGGGTTTGCATAGCATTTGTCTCCTTTCTTTTTCTACCATCACGTTGCCATCCTCCCGCCTGGCGCCGCCCCTCGCCTGCTTCTTGCGAAAAGGGACTTTTCCCATGCTTTAGAGCATGGCAAGAATGGCGTTTTTGGGCTTTGCCCCAATGGACTGATTCACAATCTTGCCGTTCTTCATGACCACCAGCGTGGGAATGCTCATTACGCCAAACTGGCCCGCCAGTTCCGGCTGCTCGTCCACGTTGACTTTGCACACCTTGATATCGCTGCGTTCTCTGGAAATTTCCTCCACAACCGGCCCCACCATACGGCACGGGCCGCACCAGGGCGCCCAGAAGTCCATCAGGACGGGCTTGTCCGAATGAATGACTTCGCTTAGAAAATTGGATTTATTGATATTGACAGCAGACATGTTTGTTGCCCTCCTTGTGTTTGGATTATGGCTGTATTCTACCCGGTTTCGAGGTTGCTTTCTGTGATAAAGTCACGATCATCGACTACGCGCTGCGGATGCAAACAGGCGCTTGGTGATCTCGTCACGGAAGGAAAGCCCGTTTTGGGGTATCCTATGCCTAAATCAAACAAAAGGAGCTGGCAACATGGCAGCCAAGAACATAAACGTCCGGGAACTCAGGGATCTCATCGAAAGCAAAAAACCCGTTCTGGTGGACTTCTGGGCCACCTGGTGCCCACATTGCCGCAAGATCAACCCCGCCTACGAACAGATCGCCGAGGAGTATGCCGGCAGGCTGGAGGTGGTCAAGGTTGATGTGGATCAGGATGAAACGCTCTGGGAGGAGCTGGAGCTGATCCCGACCCTTCGGCTTTATATGGAGGGAAAACCCGTCGATTCCATCGTCGCGCCGCAGTCCAAGGCCGCGATCGAGACATTCCTGGCGGGCGTTATGCCCAAAGAAAAGAAGGAAACCGAAAAGCACCTGTACGACACGATCATCATTGGCGGCGGTCCCGGCGGATATACCGCGGCGCTGTACGCAGCCAGAGCGGGCCTTGATACGCTGGTGGTCGAGCGGCTTTCCGCAGGAGGGCAGATGGCGCTGACCCACCAGATCGACAACTATCCCGGCTTTGTGGACGGCATTGGCGGCTATGAACTGGCCGAACAGATGCAGCGGCAGGCGGAGCGCTTCGGCGCACAAACGCGCAATGCGCAGGTGCAGAGCGTCGATTTGCGGGGGAATCCAAAGGTTGTGGAAACCAGCGAGGGAACCTTTTACGCCAAAACCGTCATGCTGGCAACGGGCGCCAATCCCAGAGAACTGGGCCTCCCCGAGGAAAAGGAGCTGGTGGGACGCGGCGTGGCCTACTGCGCGGCCTGCGACGGCATGTTCTACAAGGGAAAGACCGTCGTGGTGGTTGGGGGTGGCAATACGGCGGCGGCAGATGCGCTGTTGCTGAGCCGCATTGCCAGGAAGGTCGTGCTCGTCCACCGAAGGGACACCCTCCGGGCAACGAAAATCTACCATGAGCCTCTCATGAAGGCGGAAAACGTTGAATTTCAATGGAACAGCGTGGTGACGGCTCTCTTGCACGAAGACAGGCTCACCGGTGTCCGCATTCGAAATGTCAAGACCGGCGAAGAAAAGGACATTGCTGCGGATGGCGTATTCATAAGCGTGGGCCGAATTCCCGCGACGGAGCTGGTCGCGCAGCAGCTGGAACTGGACGGGGGCGGCTACATCGTTGCAGGAGAAACCACGGAAACCAGCATCCCCGGCGTGTATGCCGTGGGTGACGTGCGGACCAAGCCGCTGCGGCAGGTGGTTACGGCTGTTGCGGACGGCGCTACGGCGGTCCATATGGCGGAAGAATTTTTGGCGGGAGGTGTCTGATCTTGAAATGGAAAAAATGGATTCGGCCTGCACTGTTCACGCTGGGCGGGGCCCTGGCAGGATTGGCCTATTACCAATGGATCGGGTGCGCAAGCGGCAGCTGTGTCATCACCTCAAGCCCTGTGGGCTCCATGCTCTATATGGGGCTGATCGGCTGGCTGCTATCCGGTCTTTTCAGAAAGGAGCGCGATAAATGCAATATGTAATTGCTTTTCTGGAAGGGGTCATCACCTTTCTATCTCCGTGTCTCCTGCCGATGCTGCCCATCTATATTTCCTACTTTGCGGGCGGCGGAGAGAGAAGCGTGCGCCAGACGCTGACCGGTTCCGTGGGCTTTGTGGCGGGTTTCAGCATCATCTTTGTGATTCTCGGGGCGCTGGCCGGAACGGTCGGCAGCTTTCTCAAGGAGCATCAGACGCTTGTGAACATTGTTTCCGGTGCGGTGGTGGTGTTTTTCGGCCTCAACTTCCTGGGTGTGTTCAAACTGAACCTGTTTCACGGCGGAAGCAGGCATGTTGATACACAAAATATGAACTTCTTTTCCGCAATGATCTTCGGCATGATTTTCTCCCTGGGATGGACGCCCTGCGTGGGCGCGTTCCTGGGCTCCGCGCTGATGCTGGCCTCCCAGCAGGGGCATGTGGTACAGGGGATGCTGATGCTGCTGGCCTACTCGCTGGGGCTTGGCATCCCGTTCATCCTCAGCGCCGTGCTCATTGATTATCTGAAGGCCGCTTTCAACTGGATCAAGAAAAACTATCGCGTCATCAATGCTGTCAGCGGCGGCCTGCTGGTTCTTGTAGGCGTTTTGATGGCGACCGGCACGCTGGGCCGGCTGGTGAATCTTCTGAGTTAAAGAGGTGAGAACATGAAGAATAAAAAGACATTGCTGAGCATCGTGCTGGTCTTTGCGGTTCTGATGGGCGGGGCATACGTCCTCTATGACCGCCTCGGCCGGAATGTTGGAACAGAACAGATGATCGTTCATACCGACCAGCAGCCGGCGGCATCTGCGGCCACAGAAGGAGATTCGGCTGATCCGGCAGGAGAAGACGAGTCCGCATCAGAGCAGGAGCCCGAGGTCGTTCCCGCGCCCGATTTTACGGTGTATGACAAGGCCGGCAACGAAGTGCGCCTCAGCCAGTATTTCGGGAAACCCATTGTACTGAATTTCTGGGCAAGCTGGTGCGGCCCGTGTCAGAGCGAGATGCCTGATTTTAACGAGAAGTATGGCGCGCTTGGTGATGACATCCATTTTGTTATGGTCAACATGACCGATGGTGGACGGGAAACCGTCGAGACGGCCTCGGCATTCATCGACCGGCATGGATATGAATTCCCGGTGCTGTTTGATACCGAGGCTGAAGCGGCCCTGGCGTATGGCGCATACTCGCTGCCCACCTCCTTTTTCATCAATGCGAAGGGCCATGTGATTGCGCAGGCCGTCGGTGCAATCGACGGCGCAACGTTGCAAAAGGGCATAGACATGATTGTGGATTGATACAGGTGCGATGCACCACGATGCCCAAAAGGCCTGCCGAAACCTCGTCGCCAGGGACGAGGGGTTTCGGCAGGCCATGGTTTTTTCAGAGGGGACATACCCGGTTTCCGCTTTTAATACCAGTCGTGTTTTTCACCGCGATCCAGGGCGTTGATTCGAGCCATTTCTTCGTCGCTTAGCGCAAAGTGGTACAGCTGCGTATTTTCCAGGATGTGGTCCGGATTGCTGGAACCGGGGATTACCACAACGCCCTTTTGCAGATTCCAGCGCAGGATCACCTGTGCGGAGGATACGCCATGGGCCTGAGCAATATCGCAAATTACCGCATCGCCCAACAGCTCCTGCGTGTGTCCACGACCGCCCAGCGGATACCAGCCCTGTACCGTGATGCCAAGGCTTTGAATATAGGGGATGACATCGTTTTCCTGGTAGTACGGATGAATTTCATTTTGCACCAGCGCAGGCAGGGTATCCACCTGAGGCAGAAAGGTTTCCAGTTCCTCCACATACCAGTTGGACAGGCCGATTGAGCGGATCTTGCCCTCTTGCACAAAACGCTCCATGGCCTTGTACGCCGTTACATCGTTGCTGTCCGGGTGATGAAGCAGCATCATATCCACATAACCGATATCCAGTCGGTCCAGACAGGCCTGGATGGATGCTTCGGGGTTGGCCATTTCAGTGCCGGGGTAGATTTTGGTGATTACAAAGATTTCTTCCCGCTTGATGCCCAGTTCCTCCATGCTCTCCCGAATCGCCTGGCCGATCTCCTCCTCGTTGCCATAGGCGGAGGCGGTGTCAATGAGGCGCACGCCGCATTGCAGCGCGGATTTCACGGCGTTGATGCACTCGTCCCCGTGCAAGCTGTAGGTTCCCAGGCCGTTGATGGGCATGGTATATCCACTGTTGAGCGTCACGGTGCGGGTGCTGAAATCAAAGGAACCGGGATTCGGAAGCGTTTCATGGGTTTCAGTTGCGATCATCTGCGTCTGTTCCCTGCCGGTTACCTCTGCCTGCGCGCCTGACCACAGCAGAGAGAGCAGCGCCAGCACGCAGCATCCAAATACACCTGCCCGCTTCATCGTCAATCCTCCTTAACGGTACGCCTTTTCAAAGATTGCGGCGCAATCTTCGTCATTGAGTTCGCAGGGGTTAGCCAGGAACAAACCACCCATCGTCTCCCGTGCGTTCACGGCCAGCGTCCTGCATTCCTCTTTGCGCATGCCATAATCGCTCATTTTCAAATTGGCCACGCCGCAAGCCTCCTGCAGCTGGACCAGCGCCGTGAGAAAGTCCTCCGCGCTGCTGGCCTGCGGCATGCCCATGACCCGCGCCATTTTGATGAACTGCCCGTCGCAGGCGTGGCGCTCGATGAAGAAGCGGGCAAATTCCACCGAGATCATAATCAGGCCCGCGCCATGAGGAAGCGCCGGATGATAGGCGCTCATGGCATGTTCCATGGAGTGCTGGGCAGTGGTGCTGGTCAGTTGCATGGTCATACCCGCCAGCGTGCTGGCGTAGGCCACATGCTCCCGCGCTTCCAGGTCCGACCCGTCCTGCACCGCGCGGGGCAGGTAGCGGGCGATGTTTTCGATGGCGGACAGGGCCAGGGTTTCACTGAGAATATTGCAGCCCTTGCTCATCATCACCTCGGTATGGTGGAACAGCGCGTCAAATCCCTGAAAAGCGGTGTATTTGGGCAGAACGGTCCGCATCAGTTCCGGGTCCACCACGGACAGAACTGGCACCAGACGTGGGTCTCCGCCAAAGCCGATCTTTTCATGGGTGTCCAGTTTGGAGATCACGCCCCAGCAGTTGATTTCCGAGCCGGTGCCGGAGGTGGTGGCGATGGTCACAATGGGCAGCGGATCATGCAGCAGGGGCTGGCCCTTGCCGGTACCGCCGGATACATAGTCCCACAGGTCGCCGGGATTGGTGGCCATGGCCGCTACCGCCACCGACGCATCCAGCACCGCGCCGCCGCCCAGCGCCACGATGAAGTCGCAGCCCTGCTCCCTGGCAAAGGCGGCTGCCTCCATCACGCATTCCTTGGAGGGGTTTTCGTGAATGACAGGGCAAATCGCATAGCTCACCCCTGCAAGAGACAGCTGCTCTTCCGTTCTGGCCAGGGAGCCGGTTTCCTTTGTGGATTTGCCGGTCGAAATCAGCAGCAGCGCTTTTTTGCCCGGCATCGGCTGGTCGTGCAGCGTGCTCAGCTTGCCGCTGCCAAAGAGAAGATGGGTGGGATTGTAAAAATCAAAGCTGATCATGATGAGTTCCTCCTGCTTGTTGTTCTTGTTAAAGCCGGCAAATCAGGGAATCCAGACGGTCCGGCTTCTGTTGTTCCATGTGGCAGCTGTCCGGCATGGACCGGCGATGGTCAGGCGGCAGTGCAAAGCCCTCCGCAATCCTGCCGTCAGATGCCAGAACCATGATCTGTTCCATCAGCGCTTCGCCGCATGCTGCGCCCAACAGGTTTTGAGAAAGGATTTCTTTTGTATCCGAAGCCTTCGCCATATCGTCGCCTCCCTCGTAAGTAGGATAATCGCAAAGCTTGGAAATAGCAAATACTTCATTTCTATAACAAGTTATTCTTGAAAGGAATAACCGGACCTGCTATACTGGCGGCGGAGGTGTTCGGATGGAGATTCGTGTTTTACGGTATTTTTTGGAGGTCGCCAGGGAGGAGAGCATCACTCATGCGGCGGTGCGGCTGCATGTCTCCCAGCCCACGCTGTCCAAACAGCTGAAGGATTTGGAGATGGAGCTTGGGCAGAAGCTGTTCGTTCGCACCAATTACAGCATCCGGCTCACCGATGCCGGAATGCTGCTTCGCAAGCGGGCAGAGGACCTGCTGCGCATGAGCGACAGGATTACCGAAGAATTCCGCACGCTCTCCGCCGACGAAGGCGGCGATATCCACATCGGCTGTGCCGAGTCGGACGGCATGCGTTACCTGGCACGATGCATTCGGGATGTACAGGCCCGCCATCCGCGCGTCCGCTGCCATCTGTACAGCGGGAACACGGAGGATCTCGCGGGACGGCTGGATTCCGGCATTCTGGATTTTGCCGTCATCGTGCAGGACGTGGATTTGACCAAATACAACTATCTCGAACTGCCCTACGCCGATACCTGGGGCGTCATCATGCGAAAGGACAGCCCCATGGCCGGGCAGGAGGCCGTCCGGATGAAGGATCTGTTGGAGCTGCCCTTGATTTGTTCCCGTCAGGGCATGAAAGCGGACTATCCGAAATTCTTTCGGGAAAAGGTCGATGCGCTGCATGTGGTAGCGACCTTTAACCTGATTTATAACGCCACGGTGCTGGTGCGCGAGGGGCTGGGATACGCCCTCAGCTTTGACAAGCTGGCTGATACCGGCACGGATAGCGAGTTGTGCTTTCGCCCTCTCTCTCCCTCCCTGACCAGCAGGATGTATGTGGTATGGAAGAAGTACCAGCTGTTTTCCCCGACAGCTCAGCTGCTGCTTGACGAACTGAAGGAGCGCTATGGGCTTCGGTAGTTTTCATGCCTTTACCGCTTTTGCCGCTGACACTTCGTATCAGACCGCAAAGCAGGCATTGACGGCAAGGCCGGTCAGCAGCGAAAACAGCGCCACAAAGCCCAGATAGATCAAAAAGTGCTTTGCGCCCAACACGATTTTTAACGCACCGAGGTTGGTGATCTTGGTCGCAGGTCCGGTGAGCATAAACGCGGCTGCGCTGCCCAGCGTCATGCCGCTTGTCAGCCACTCCAGAAGCAGCGGTATGGTACCGCCGCCGCACATATAGAGCGGCACGCCCAGTGTCGCGGCCAGCAGCACGCCGAATCCGCCGCCGCCGAACAGCTCCGCCGCCCATTCCCGGGGCACATGAATCTGATACAACGCGGTCAGCACAACGCCTACAACGAACCACGGCGCCGTAGCCCGGATGTTGCGCAGCACGTTGAGCAGGTAGCGCACAAGCAGATTGGGATGCGTGTCCCGGCCGGCGCGGGCACGAAAGCCTCGAAAATCGAAGAAGGGCTTTTCCCGAAAGCAGGCCCGTACCAGCCACCCTGCCGCACAACCGCACAGAAAGCACGAAGCAAAGCGGAGGAGCAACGCGGATGGACCCAACGCCGCCGAATAGAGCAAAAGCTGCGGATTGAGCAGGATGGAAGCCATCATGAACGCGGCCAGATGATCGTCTCTGACGCCCTGCTCGGAAAAAGAGGCGGCCAGGGGGAGGGTGCCGTACATGCACAGCGGCGAAGCGATTCCCAGCAGGCTGGCCGGGACAACGCCCAGCCAGCCCCATCTGCCGCGGCCTATGCCAGCAAAAGCGCCATGAATCCAGCGTTTTCCAAACACCGATACCGCCGATCCCAGCAGGATGCCCAGCGTCCAGTAGGGCAGAATCTGGCGAAGCTGAATGTCGAGGTAATACCACAGGTAAATAGCCTCGCGCTCAATCCAGTCCGGCATCGATGTTTACCAACGTATAGTCGCGGCTGCCAAAGCCGATGGTTTCCGTATGCTCCAAGGTGTGCAGGCCGTTGCGGCTCTCGATGCGCTGGATGAGGGAGCCGCCGTCCGGCGCCGCGTACACCAGGTCGATGCAGGCCTGATCCAGTGCCACGGGGTCCAAAGACGCCAGGATGCCGATGTCGTGCATATCCGGTTCGGCGGGGTTGCCGTCGCAGTCGCAGTCCACGCTCAGACGGTTCATGACGTTGATGTACAGGGCGCGCTCTCCGTTCCCGAAATAATCCACTACGGACTTGGCTGCTTCCGCCATGGCCTCCAGAAAGGCGTCCTGCTCCCCGCCCCACATGCTGCCCCCTGTGCCGCCGGAGTGAATCCAGGCCTTGCCCTCGGAGGAGGCGCAGCCGATGGACAGGTTCTTGATCGCGCCACCGAATCCGGCCATGGAGTGCCCCTTGAAGTGGGAGAGTACCACCAGAAAGTCATAGTTTTGCAGGTTTGCCCCCACGTAGTTTTCGGAGAGCACCGTGCCGCCGGTGACCGGCAGCGTCATGGAGCCGTTCTCGTCCATGATATCCACGTCCGCGATGGCCGTATAGCCATGATCCTCGGCCAGCTGATAATGCATGGCCGTGGAGGCGCGCTGCCCGCCATAGGCGGTGTTGCATTCCACGATGGTGCCGTTTACGGCCTGCACGAAGTTCCCGATGAGCTCGGGCCGCAAATAGTTGCTGCCTGTTTCTCCGGTGGAGATTTTGACTGCTACGTTTTCGCCGAACGCCTCGCGTCCCAGTGCTTCGTACACGTCCATCAAGCCCTCGGGCGTGATTTCGGTGGTCATATACACCGTGGGCGGCGTTTCTCCCGTTGTTTCTGCAAACGCACTCAGGGGACAGAGCACCATCAACAGCAGCATGCATAAGGCTTTTTTCATGATGAATCCTCCTAGGTCTTCTAAAGATGAGAGGTCGCAACCATGACGTCCGGTTCACCGAAGCGCCAGGCTTGCTTGACGACAGCGCCACATTTTACGCCTGTCTCCATCTGCCGTACACAAGGCCGGCTTTCATGCGCTTTTTCCGTTTCTCCTTCCGATCATTATTCGGCCATGGCGAAGGTGATGTCCACACGCTCAGGAAGATTATCAAAAACGGTCAGATCGGAAGTCACTTTCCCTATAGGAGCCACTTCAACCGAAAGAATGGGATCATCCGTCTGCGCATAGAAGATGGCCATATTGTGATGCGCTTCGCAGTAGGTGATATCCCCATTTTCAAATACGGTTTGTCCGCCCTCCCAATTTTCCGGGTAAAATTCCACGCCGCCGTAATATTCCCGCCCGCCAAATCCTGCGGCGGAAATCGTCAGGGGAAAATACCGGCTGATTTCCTGCGCCAGGGCGGTGTCATACAAGATGCCATTCAATACCGTATCACCGATGGTGATCGTGATTTCGGTCTCCGTGGAATCATTTGAAGCGGCCTGCACGCCGATCTCGCGCAACCACGCGAGCACTGCGCCCTCCGATTCGGGGACATCCGTCGCTTCGATCGCAAGCCCGTCCAAAACGGCCGTCTCCCCTTCAATGGCAGAGGCGATACCGGCATAGCTTCCGCCCGCTCCGTATCCATCGTGGGTACAGAAGGGAATCACGGTCTTTCCAGACAGATCGTATTGGGACAAAAAAGCGTATACGGCCTGCGGGGCGTTACCAGCCCATACCGGATAACCGAGAAACACCGTGTCATATTGAGCCATGTCCAAGTCGCTTGCAACCAGTTCCGGCAAAAACCCCGCCGCCGCTTCTTCATGATTTTGATCGACAACGGCGTTGAACTCCGTGGGATAGGGATGCACGGTTACAATGCAGTGCATCTGGCCGCCTGTATCATTCTGAATCAGCTGAGCCACATACTCTGTGGTTCCCACCATTTGGTTTTCATTCCAAAAAAGGCTTGCCGAAGTCGTGGCGTCCACATCGCCCGCATCATCCGCATTCTGTCCCAGCGAAAAATAAGCAATGAGAACTCGTTCCCCGCTGTCTTGGGATTGAGCAGCCACTTCTGGCGTCATTTCAGCCTCGGGTGTCAGCGTCACCGTAAAGCCATCCGCCATGGCGGTGAGCAATTCCATGTCGCCTTCCAGCGTTCCCAGGGACACCAGGCCCTCGGAATAGCGGAAGTCTTGATAGAAGATGCACAGGTTGCCCCAGGGCGCGTAATACGCCAGCGTGCCCACATCCGGGTCACAGCTCTCTGGCGCGTCGGACAGGTCCAAGCCTTCCGGCGGATAGGCGATCTTTTCCGTGCCGTTGTAATCCTCAAAGGTCAGCGTCAGTGGAAGCTGGCTGAGCAGCGACCGCGCCGCAGAATTGTCCTCCAGCGTCAGTGTCAGCGACCCATCCTCCACGCTGAGCAACAGCTTTGGAAGCTCCCCTGCCAGCGCAGACGCGCTGAGCCCTACGACCAGCAGCAGAGCAAAAAGCAGGCATAGCGTCTTTTTCATTCCGTCACCTCAATGGATTCGTTCAAGGCAAAGGGCAGGTCAAGTTCCCTGAGCCACGCTTCAATGGCTGGGCCGCAGGTGGGGATGTCCGGCCGATAGACGCCGATGGGCGCAAGCACCGTGCAATCCTCCGGCAGCGAGGCGCTCATGTCCCGCACCGAGCCAGAGATGCCGTCCGTGCCATGGGCCACGAAGGGAATGACTGTCTTGCCCGAAAAGTCGTATTCCTCCACAAAGGTCAGCACCGCCATGGGGCACGAGTACCACCAGTTGGGCATGCCCAGAAAGACGATGGCATAGTCCTCCATGTTCTCCACATGAGTTTTGAGCGCCGGGCGCGCGTTGTCGTCCAGCTCATCCGCCGCGCGGTCCAGGCAATCGTCGTAGTTGCTCGGATAGGGCTGCTCTACCTGAATGGAAAACAGGTCCCCGCCGGTGAGCCGCTGAATGTGCGATGCCATGATCGCCGTGTTGCCCGGCACAAGCAGGCCGGCGGAGGAAGACGCATCCACGCCGCTCTGGCTGTCGCCCATGTTGTCATAATGCGCCAGCGCGCTGGCCAACGAGGCCTCTTCATCCTCGATCACGGTGTTTTCTGCCCAGGTAAAGTACGCGATCAGCACGGAGGGTTCCACCTCCTGCGCGCAGGCGGGAAGCGCCAGCAGGAGCGACGCCAGACACAGCAGCAACATCGAAAGTTTTTTCATGAGCCGTTCGCCTCCTTGTTTATTCGTTTTCGGCACTCAGTACGCCGCTCTGGGAAAGCCACTGGGCCACATCCTCGGAAAGTCTGCTTCCGCCGGAATAGGAAACGGCCAATCCATCCAGCAGCGTGGCGTCGGGCACAAGCTTGGCAATGGCTGTCAGGCTTTGTCCAAAGCGGCCGCCGCCATGGCTACAGAAGGGCAGTATGGTCTTCCCCGCAAAGTCATAGCTTTCCAGGAACGTCGCCACCGGCATGGGAATGGACGCCCACCAGTTGGGATAGCCCAGAATGATGGTGTCATAGCGCTCCATGCCTTCCACCTGCGCGGCCAACGCCGGGCGCGCCTGGACGTTCTGATCCGCCTGCGCCTGCTCCAGCACGGTGGAATAGTCGTCGGAATACGGGGTAACGCAGATGATCTCAAACAGGTCAAAGCCCGTCTGGCGCTGGATCTCCTCGGCAATACCGCGGGTGTTCCCGCCCCAGGAGAAATACGCGATCAGGGTGCCGCCCGAGCCGGATGCATCCGTCTCATCTCCGGCCATGGTCACGTTGCCCTGGGCAGCCAGCGCGCCACGCGCCACACGCAGACCGATGTTGAACGCCGCCAGCTCGGGCTGCATGGCCGCTCGGTAGGCGCTGCGCAGGTTCTTGGCGAAGTCGTTCCAAGCGCCGCCGCGGTAGATCCGCTGTGGTCCCGCTTCGGGACCAGTGGGATTGGCTGCATCTGCCTGCGCATAATTGCCGTAGGCGTCCCATACCCATTCGCTCACGTTGCCATGCATGTCATACAGGCCCCAAGCGTTGGGGGCAAAGCTGCCCACGGGCACGGTCTCCTCCCGGTAGATGCCCGGTTTGGTTTCCAGATTCTCCTGCGAAAAATAGTTTTCTTCGATCTGATAAGGATAGTGTCCCCAATAGTTCGCCCCATCCACGCTGATGGAGGTCTGCGTGTTGAAGGGCGTCACCGTTCCTGCGCGGCAGGCGTATTCCCACTCCGCCTCCGTGGGCAGGCGGTATCCGTCGGATGACAGGTCCCACGTGACGCGGCTTCCGTCCACCGTGTAGGCAGGTGTCAACCCCTCTGCGGCACTTCTGGCATTGCAGTACGCAATGGCGTCATACCAGCTTACCCCTTCTACGGGAAGGTTTTCCCCCCGAAAGGTGCTGGGGTTTTCGCCCATCAGCGCTTCATATTCGCTTTGCGTTACTTCATAGGGACTGATGGAGAACGCCGATACCGTAACTGTGTGCAGCGTCTCATCCGCACTGCGCCAGGGCTCGTCCTCCGGGCTTCCCATGGAAAACGAGCCAGCGGGAAGGCTGACCAAGGCCGCTTCCTCCCCCAGCGCGGGCGCGTAGGAAAGCGCCAGCAGGAGCGACGCCAGCAAGGCAAGGATGTTTCTCATGAAAGGCTTTCCTCCTTCACTTTTAGATTTCGTGTTTTTCGGAAGGCTTTGCCTAGGTAGTAGGACACCGCGACCCATACGCACAGCACGGCCGCGTAGGAGGCGAAGAATACCGCCAGGGGTTCGCCATATTCCAGGAAGGCGAATTCCCGGAGCATGAACAGTTCCATCCACAGACCCCGCGTGGCAAATTCCCACAGGCCAAAGGCAACCGTGGCTGCCAGCACCAGCCGGGCCAGCCAGAGGACGGAGCGGTTTCCCGCCTTCCCCAGCTTGCCGAGCACGATGTGCCAGTGCAGCCCAATATGCAGTCCGGTCAGCACAAACGCCCACATGGTGGCCGGCATATGAGTGCGCCGGCCGACTGCCCGCATGCGCAGGCCCAGGAAGTCAAACACATGCCGGGAGACCAGAATCGCGCTGACAATCACCGCCACCATGGCCAGCGTCAGCAGCAGGTCCACCACTGTCAGCCATACGCGGGAGGCGGAGTACCTGCCCTTGAACAGCCCCCGGTGTCAACCGGGATTGAGCGCATGATGCAGCAGAAACAGTACACACAGCGTTACGCCCGTCCATTCATGCATCCGGTTGTCTATCATGTGATAGCCCATCTGGCCCAGCTACAGGACCGTCATGGCAATATCCACGCCGGTTTTGATTCGCTGCTTCATATGCGCGCCACTCCTGTCAAAGGTTTTGGCCCAGTTGCCGTGCCTGCTGAGGATAGCTGCTGGCCCGCGTCATGGAGGGCGTTCCACAGCCCCTCCCCAACACCATTCCCTGATCCTGAAGGTTCAGATAGCGGACCAGCGTATGGTAATGTGCTTTGAGTGCGTCAAAGGTCCAGTTGTCCGCGTTCCATGCCACGCTGAGCAGCGCGGACTTCATGTGTTTGCGCTGGATGCGTCCGTTCAGGGCGCAGAAGCGGTCAATCACCGTTTTGAGCTGCGCGGACATGCCGTAGTAATACAGCGGGGTGGCAAACACCAGCATGTCGGCCCCAAGGATTGCCGTGCCTATGCGTTCCATGTCGTCCTTTTGCACGCATGGGCCGTCATAGCCGCATGCGATGCAACCGCTACAGGGCCGAAGGCGGGCATGCGCCACGTCGATCAGTTGAACTTCATACCCGCTTTCCTCCGCGCCACGTCGAAATGCGTCCGCCAGCAGATAGGTGGAGCCTCGCTCATTGGGGCTGCCCATCAGCACTGCAATGTTCACACCAGCACCTCGTATTGCGCATCGCTTACCGGCTCCAGCCACTCATTGCGGCCGTTCACGCCGGGCACCTCCACCGCCAGATGGCTCATCCAGCTGTCCTTCGCTGCGCCATGCCAGTGCTTGACCCCTGCCGGAATATTGATCACGCTGCCCGGCGTGAGCAGCTGCGCGGGCTTGTCCCACTCCTGATACCAGCCGCGCCCGGCCACGCATACGAGAATCTGCCCGCCGCCCTCATCGGCATGATGGATATGCCAGTTATTGCGGCAGCCCGGTTCAAAGGTCACGTTGTAGATGCCTACCTGCGCGGTGGACAGCGGCGCAAGGTAGCTCTGCCCGGTGAAATACTGCGCGTAGCCGTCGTTGGGCGCGCCGATGGGGAACACCATCGAAGCCGCATGCGCCTGCATGGCGTCCTGCACTGGCGCAGCATCCTCCGCCCAGACCTCCTTGGCCATATTGAAGGCTGCCCAGGCCTTGGGCCAGCCCGCATAGAATGCGGCATGGGTCAGAATTTCCGCGGTTTCCTCCTTGGTGATGCCGTTTTGCCTGGCGGTGGTCAGGTGATAGCGGAAGGACGAATCCACCAGCCCCTGGGCCATCAGCGCCGTTACCGTGACCAGAGAGCGGTCGCGCAGCGAGAGCTTGTCCATGCGGTTCCAGACCTGCCCGAAGAGCACGTCGTCATTCAGCTCGGCAAATTTCGGGGCGAAGGCGCCCAGGGCGTCGCGTCCCGCGGTTTGTTTGACAGACATGGTTTTGTCTCCTTTCATCTCATCCGTTCGCAATGCGTTTACTCCGCCGTATAGGGGACGATGCCTTTTTCCGCAAGCCAGGCTTCCATTTCTTCCGCCGTGGTGGAAGCGGAGAAGCGTGCGCCCTCGATCCAGTTGACCGTCCCATCGGTCAGCGCAGCGAGAATCTCACCGGTCCGGCCATAGCCGCTGCTGGCGGAGGTACAGAAGGTGAGCACGGTCTTGCCGCTCAGGTCGTGGGCTTCCACAAAGGTCTCAATCAGCCGCGGCACCTGTCCCCACCAGATGGGAAACGCCAGCACCACCGTATCATACTGCGCCATGTTTTCAACCGTCGCGGCCAGAGCGGGGCGGCTGGTTTCATCGTTCATTTCCTGATTGGCGCGGCAGTCCGCGTCATTGTAGTTGAGGTCGGCATCGGTGTAGGGAATGGCAGGCTCAATGCGGAACAGGTCGGCGTTGAGGTACGCGGCCGCGTATTCCGCCAGCGGCCAGGTATTGCCCGTCGCTGAGAAGCAGGCGACCAGCACATGGGAGTCCGTGGGCGTAAAAGCGGGCGTCTCTTCCTCGGCACAGGCGAAGGAAAGGCTCATCATCAGGGCCAAAGCAAGGATAAGCAGCTTTTTCATCTTGGTTTCCTCCTTTATTTTTTGGATGATTCATTTTTTGTTCAGTTCAAGCGTATTCAACCAGTTGCGGATCGCGTCGAGGCTCGCGCCGCTGTCAAACCGTCTGCCGGACAGAAAGACGGCTTTTGTCGGACAGGATTTTTGCAGGATCTCTTCCGTGCGCCCCAGTCCACTGCCGCCGGAGGTGGCAAAGGGCACGACGCGCTTGCCGGAAAAATCGCAGGAGGCCAAAAACGTTTCGATGATGCGCGGGGCCTGATACCACCAGATGGGGAAGCCGACAAAGACGGTATCGTAGCGCGTCAGATCCGGCAACTCGCCTGCGATGCCCGGACGGCAGGCCGGATCTTTCATCTCCACGGAGGAACGGCTTTGATTGTCATGCCAGTTGAGATCGGCGGCAGTATAGGGATGCTCGGGCCGGATCTCATAGAGATCAGCCTGGGCGGCGCGGGCGAGCGTTCCGGCCAGACGGGCGGTTTCTCCGGTAGCGGAGAAGTATGCAACAAGGATCATGAAAGTCTCTCCTTTCCTGGTTTTCAGACTTTGGGTGTGTTTTGGGACCAGACGCCGGGCCGGTCCGCCGCTTCCCGCGTGTTTTGCGCCATCACGCCTACCAGCGCATGGGGCGTATAACAGGCTTCCAGATAAGCAACTTCCTCCTCCGTAAGCGCCTGTTCCGTGGCACGGGCCGCGCCTTCCACATGGCTGAGCTTGGTCGCTCCGGCCACGGGAATTGCGCCCTTATGGATCAGCCAGGCCAGCGCAATCTCCGTCATGCTGACACCATGGAGCCGGGCCAGCTCCGCCACGCGCTCAATGATGCGGGCATCCTGCGCCGCGGTGGCATCATACTTGCCCTTGGCGTAGGCATCCTCCTCCAAACGCCTGGAGGTCTCCCCCGGCAGCTTTGACAGCCGCCCGCCGGCCAGCGCGCTGTAGGGCGTAACGGCGATGCCCTCCTCCCGGCAGTAGGGGATCATCTCCCGTTCCTCTTCCCGGAAGATCAGGTTGTAATGTCCCTGCACGGAGATAAAGGGAGCAAAGCCCTCCCGGCGGGCCAGTTCATTGGCCTTGCACAGCTGCCAGGCAAAGCAGTTGGAGATGCCGATGTAGCGTGTTTTGCCCGCCTTGACGGCATTGTTCAGCCCCTCCATGATTTCGTAAAGCGGCGTTCGGTAGTCCCACATATGATAGATGTACAGGTCCACATGGTCCATGCCCAGGTTTTGCAGGCTTTTGTCCAGCATGCGCCGCACATGCTCCTGTCCGCTGATTCCGGCGTCGATCTCCTCCTGGGTGCGCACAGGAAACTTGGTGGCCACCACCACGTCCTCCCGGCGGGCAAAGTCCCTGAGAGCGCGGCCCAGATACTGCTCGCTGGTGCCGTTTTGATACACGATGGCCGTATCAAAGAAGTTGATGCCCAGTTCCAGGGCCCGGCGAATGATGGCCCGTGAGTCTTCCTCATCCAGCGTCCAGCTGTGCTGCCCATGGGCGGCATCCCCAAACCCCATGCAGCCCAGGCATACACGGGACACATTCAGGCTGCTCTTTCCCAGTCTGGTATATTGCATCATAATGTCTCCTTTCTTGGGATATCGCTTGCTTATGTACCGGAAGTGCGCATCCTGTAGCGCAGGTAATCCAGCCGCTGCAGCTGCTTTTCCTTCAGGTGGATTTCGTTCAGGGCCGCATCCCGACGCTTTTCCAGCATGCGGATGCGTTCTTGGGTGGTATCGGTGCCCGAAAGCAGCAAGCGCATGTAGCCCTCAACCTCTTGTGCGCTGAAGCCCATATCATGCAGCGCCATGATCGTGCTTAGACGCTCCAGATCCTGATCGTCATACTGCCATTGGCCCATCACCTGCTTTACGGTACTGCAAAGGCCCCAGCTTTCGTACTCATCCAGAATGTCCATGGGAATCAGGTAGTGTTGGCTTGCTTCTTCCTTGGTCATCTGTCTCATGGCTCCTCTCCTTGCGTCCCTTTGGGATCAGGCGTACGCTTTTGCAGCAACTTTGCCGCCTTGCGTATTGCACCTGTTCAGATGCCCGGAAGGTTTCGGCCTTCCAAGCCGCCTAAAAAAGGGATGTCCCTTTGAGGACATCCCCATTGTATCGCAGCTCCCGCTTCCATGTCTAATACCTATTCTATATGTTCCAAAATGCCTGATAGGCATTTCTTTGCGTGCACAATCAGAGCGCTGACCGCGGGGAAGGCAACCTGATGCTTCTTCCAGACTAGCACCGATCCAAAGGCCAGGGGCGGATGCAGCGGCACAAAGCGCAGGCCTGGATACTGGCAGTCCAGACGGATGCACAGCGCGTCGCCAAAGCCGTTTCTGACCAGCATGGCCACGTTGTATAAAAGGTTGTAACGAACGGAAATGTCCAGCTTTTGAAATTCATCGCCAAACCAGTTGGCCAGCTCGTGCTGAACCATCTCCCTGCCGGAGATCATCAGCGGCCGTCCTACCAGATTCTCCGGCCGCACGAACGGCAACCGCCCCAGGGGGGAATCCTCCTGCGTCAGCACGCCCCATTCTTCTCGTACCGGCACGCGGATAAACTCGTATCGGGATATATCCACCGGTTCGGGAAACAATCCGATATCCAGCGTGCCGTTTTCGATGCACTCCTTGATGTGATCGGCATTTCCGCTGTAAAAGCGGTAGCGCACCCTGGGATAGCGCTGGCGAAAGGAAGAAAGGACCTCCGCCAGCACCGACACGCTGCGCGTTTCACCGCTGCCGATGGCAATTTCACCCGTGAGCTCCTCATCTTTGTGAGCAAAATCCTTTTCGGTGCGTTCCGTGAGCTCCACGATTTCCTGCGCTCTGCGCCGCAAGAGCAGCCCATCCGGTGTCAGGATGATGCGGTGGTTGCTTCGTTCAAACAGCTTTGTGCCCAGCTCCTCCTCCAGTTCCTTGATCTGGCGGGACAGGGTGGGCTGCGTTACATGCAGAAGCTGGGCTGCACGCGTGATATTTTCCTCTCTGGCAATCATTAGAAAGTATTTTAATACGCGCAGTTCCATGGTTTCCCTCCTTTTGGGGGCGAATCAGGCATAAGAGAGAAAACAGCCTGCCGGGATTTTGCAACAGCGATCCTGTCAGACGATTTCAGCATGGCCTCAAGCTGTGGTTAAAAGTCTTTGAGAAACGCGATAAATGTTGTGGCAGCCAGCGAAAAGAGCTGTTGACGCCGTCAGGCCGGGACGCTTGTCGTCCATAATGCCGGAGACAGCGGACGATATGCCATTTTCGTTTCATCCAACAGAGGCAGCGACCCGTGAATCACAATGGCATACCCCAGCACCTGCCTGACCATCAGGGAGGAATTGGTGCTCAGATTGCTGGTGAAACAGATGTTCAGCCGTGAATAGGCGCTGCCAAACCAGTTGGCCAACTCGCTTTGTACGCTGAGGCGCCTGGGCAGAATCAGCGGCAGCGCCGACGGCTCTTCAGCCGTCAGGCATTGGCGGCCTGCCAGCGCATCGTCGGGACGCATGAGCACGCCCCATTCTTCCCGTTCAGGAAGGCGAATGTAATCATATTTATCCATATCGACGGGTTCCAGCAGCAGTCCCACATCGAGGAGGCCCTTGGCCATTTGCTCCTTGACAACGTCGGCATTGGCCGTCAGCAAATCGAACGCAACCAGTGGATATTGCGCATGAAAAGCCTCACAGCACCGGGCCAGTACCGTGCCGGCCGCGAGTTCGCCACTTCCGATGCTGATGCGGCCCTCCAGCGTCTCGTTTTGACTTACGAATTCCTGCTCGGTTATCGGCCAGGGCCACCAGTTCTTCCGCGCGGCGGCGCAGCAGCGCGCCTTCGTTGGTCAAGGCAATTTTCCTTGCTCCCCGCTCCATGAGCTTTACGCCCGGTTCCTACTCCAGCATGGACAGCTGGCGGGACAAGGTTGGCTGCGTAATATGCAGCACTTTCGCCGCACGGGTAATGTTCTCCTCCCGAACGACGGTCAGAAAATAACGAAGAACACGAAGCTCCATCCGCTTCCTCCCCCCCCTTGTGATCCTATCTGCGATGATAGCAGGAGCCCGTTTGTTCGTCAATATTCGTAGGAAAAGCGCAGCTTTTGGCGGAAAATGACTCCGGACCCAGAGGCGTATGCTGCACATCAAACCGGAGCACAGGCGGGATAGCGAATGCAGGATGGTTGCGGTCCAATGGCAAAACCATGGTTCACTGCAGGCTGCCATAGAGCTCACGCCCGCCGTCATTGCGGACGGTCAGGGGCGGCATGGCCTTTAACTGCTCCGCCTCCGGGGTATCATACAGCACTGTGTCAATCGTAACTTTGCAAGAAAGTTGCCTCATCATCCCTGGTATTTCGCTAGCCATAAGGAGGCAGCATCAGAAATTTGTTGCCAAATTCCAAGACAGGTAAAACAGAGGAGGAAGCAATGGCCTCTCCCGGAAGGGAGCTGTGCAAACCTGCGGATAAACATACAAACAGGGCCGGACGCGAGAAAGTCAGCGTCCGGCCCCAAGAGGTCCGTTAATACATGGTTTTCATGCTACCGCGGATTTCGCCAAAGACATCGATAAAATCTTCGCGGAAGCCGGCGGGGAAGAGGATTTCCAGACCGTAGAGCGTGCGATCGATGCACACGTACTGGATACGGCCGCCGATTTCCACCCCATCGGTACGGGTGGCGGTGTAGTTGGCATAGACGCCAAGGCTGCCCATCATGTAACGGGTGGCGGTATAGCTGGGCTTAAAGGAGGAAATATCGCTGGCGCCGCCGATGATATCCAGCCGCTCCTTGACCAGCGATTCCAGATCGCTCTGATTGTAGTTGGAGGTCACGGTCTGGGCAGTGATGGTGATCACACACTGCTGTCCATCCTTGATCTGGGATTCCGGCTCGCGCAGGATGAAGGTCTGCGCCTGGCTTTCATCCACAAGCCAACCCGCGGGAGCCTTGAAGCTCACGCCCACGGAAGCCGCGCTGTAGTCGCCGTAGGTAAAGCTGAGCGAGGGACGCGGGGTGGGGGTGGGCATATCAATGGGGTCCAGCGGGATGGGGGTGCTGCCCGCATAGGGGTAGACCGTGCCCGTCGGCTCCGGAACATAAAGATCACTGCCGTCATCCAACTCCGGGTCAATGTAGTTTTCCTCGTTCAGGGCGTCCTGCTCGGTAAAGCTGTTCTCCAGCGCCACATCATAAGGGTTCGTATCAAAGATGCTCTGAGGGGCAGAGGCATCCGCCGTTCCGGCTCCGCTGGCGGCATCCGCCGTAGACGGATCGGTTTCGGTCTCCAGCACGATGGGCTCCGGGGTCGGGGTGGCAGGACCCAGGGCCTGCGTCACTTCCGGGAACTGCTCGGTGGTGGATGGCTGACCGGAGCAGCCGCTCAGGGTCAGCGCGACCAGCAACAGGCAGAGCAGGGGCTTCCATAGGCGTTTCATGACTGTTCCCTCCAAATTGACGGCTGCGGCCGTCCATGTCCAAAAAAGAGACGATCAACACTGGGGGAGAATTTCATTTGTCATGGTATTGTAACATTTTTACGGGCGGTCCGTCAACCTTTGTCCTCGCCGGGGGTCAGGGCGTCATAGTCAGCGTGGTAGAGACGGCGGTCCAGCGACCAGATTTTATCCGAGAATACGCCGGGCTTAACCTTGGCAATGGCGGAGGACATCTCGTTCATGCGGGCGTCAAGCAGGTCCACCCAGTGCAGCACCTCGGCTTCGGGGAACATGGGCTTGCGTGGGCTGCCATACTCGGCCTCGCCATGATGGCTGAGCAGCATGTGCTCAAGCAGCAGCACCGGTTCGCCGCTGATGCCCAGGTCGTTTGCAGCTTCCTGAATGCGCGTGACCCCCAGCACCAGGTGCCCCAGCAGCAGGCCTTCGCGGCTGTAATCGCGCACCACGCCGAGGTTGTCAGAGATCATTTCCTCGGTTTTGCACAGGTCGTGCAGGATCACGCCTGCATAGAGCAAATCAGCATTGAGCCAGGGGTATACGCCCACCACCGCACGCGCCGTGCGCAGCATGCCCGTGGTGTGGTGCAGAAGGCCCCCGCGCTCGGCATGATGAATGCGCTGGGCGGCGGGGTAGTAACGCAGCTTTTCATCAAAGCGGCGCAGAAGTTCGCGGGTCAGGTCCCGCAGGGGCTGGCTCTGGAAGGCGTCCACCGCGTCATAGAGCTCTTTCAGCATGGCTTCGGGAGACTCCGGTGCGCAGGGGGTAAGGGCGTTGAGATCCACCTCGTCGGCGGGGGTCATGGCACGGATGCGCTCCACGCGCAGCTGCAGGCGGCCGTTGTATTCCAGCGTGCCGCCACGTACCTTGACCACGCTGCCCGGAGCAGGCGGAGGCACGTTTCCATCCCACACCTTGGCGTTGACTTCGCCGGTGCGGTCGGCCAGGTTCAGATCCAGGTACTTGGCGCCATTGCCGCCCGTGCGCTGGTCGGATGAGCGTACCAGCAGAAAACCCTCGAACCGCTGGCCCTTGAGAAGGTCGCAAACATTTGGCTGGGGCATGAAAACGCTCCTTTATGCATCAGTATCCACATACATGGCCACGCGCGTGCCCGGCAGGTTGGTGTAGCGGGCAAATTCCGCCTGCCACTCCACATTGACCACGCCCACAGGGCCGTTGCGCTGCTTGGCTATGATGATCTCGCCCGCGTTGTCGTCGGGCTTGGGGCCGTCCTCCGCGCCGGCGGAGGCATAGTACCCCTCGCGGTGCAGAAAGAGCACCACGTCGGCGTCCTGCTCGATGCTGCCGGAATCGCGCAGGTCGCTGAGCATGGGGCGCTTATCGGTACGGGCGGCGGGGGCGCGGCTGAGCTGCGCGCACGCCAAAACGGGAATCTTTAGCTCAAGCGCAATGGCCTTGAGCTGGCGGCTGATTTCGCTGACCTCCAGCTGGCGGTTTTCCACGCGCTTGTCCGTGCCCATCAGGCCCAGGTAGTCGATTACGATCAAATCCAGGCCCTGCTCCAGCATCAGCCTGCGGCAGCGGCTGCGCAGCTGCGAGGGGGTCAGGCCGGGCGTATCGTCAATAAACACGCGGCAGGTGGACAACTCGTTGATGGCATCGCCGATCTTGACCCATTCGTCGTCGGAGAGCATGCCGCTACGCACACGCTGCATGTTAATGCCGGCGGCGGAACAAAGCAGGCGCAGACCAATCTGCTCGCTGGGCATTTCCATGCTGAACACGGCCACGCAGCGCTTGGCCTTGCAGGCGGCAAACTGCGTAACGCCCAGCGCCATGGAGGTCTTGCCCATGGCGGGACGCGCGCCCACCAGCACCAGTTCGCCCCCGTGCAGGCCGGTGAGCATGCGGTCCAGGTCGTACAGGCCTGTGGGCACGCCGGACAGACGGCCCTTGAGGCGGCTGAGCTCCTCGATCTGATCAAAGGTGGACATGAGTACCTTGTTGAGCGGCACCAACGTTTCGGCCCCGGCACGCCGCATCACAATATCAAAGATGAGACGCTCGGCATTGTGCAGCACGTCGGCGAGCGAATCGGACTGGGCGTAACACTGCCGCTGAATGGTCTGGGCGGCGGAGATGAGCCGACGCAGGGTGGATTTTTCCTGTACAATCTGGATGTACGTGCGGGTGTTGGCAGTGGTGGGCACGAATCGCACAGCCTGCAAAAGATAGGGTGCGCCGCCTACGCCGTCCAGCGTGCCGCGCCGGGCAAGCTCGTTGCCCACGGTCATGAGGTCGACGGGATTGCCGGCGATGTGCAGGGCGCGCATGGCTTCGAAAATTTCCTTGTGCTCGGCGGAGTAGAAATCCTCCGGCACGAGGGTCTCAAAGGCGAGGGTGGCAGCGCCGGAATCCTGGAGCATCGCGCCCAGCACCGAGCGTTCGGCATCGATGCTGCTGGGGGGCAATGCGGATGCGATTTGTTCGGACACGCCGGTTTCCATGCGGTTCCCTCCCTTCGGATGAATGACGGAGACACAATAGCGGCACAGAACCGCCAAAAACGCGGAAAAGCAGCCCCAAGCAAGCCGGCCGCCGCGACAGAAGCACCGAGACGGAGAAGCAAAGATACCCGTC
>OMNT01000880.1_pt1 | contig 30429 bp, 21 predicted proteins | sample 1672551 | NCBI WGS metagenome assembly OMNT01 (sample SAMEA3136698, study PRJEB25190) | human gut metagenome | reverse complement strand
AGGCAGTACGACCCGGGGCTGCGCGCCTTCTACGACAAGAAGCGCGCCGAGGGCAAGCCCCACCGCGTGGCCGTCACGGCCGTGGCGAGGAAGCTGTGCCACATCGTGTTCGCCGTGATGCGCGACCAGGTCCCGTACGACCCCGAGAGAGAATAGGGCCGGGCGAAAACGGAAGCCCGCCGGGCGGCGTCGCCGCCCGCCTCGCCATGCCCGAAAGCATTCGATATTCGGTTCTCAAGCTGCAACGTTCGGATAATAAATTGTTCTCGAAAACCTACGGTTTAGCCCTTGACTTCATATAGCTGGTCTCCTATCTAGCAAAAAGGGCGGGACCCCGATTTCGAAGTCCCGCCCGCGAGGGATTTGACCTTCCCAGCGCACAGGGGGGATACGCGCTGCGAGGCAAAGGTTGTCTTACTTGCCAGATTCCTCGACTTCGGATGAGCGATTGCCCGTGACGAGCTTCGGGAGGAACAGGGCGGAAATCAGCACAAGCGCCGTCAGGATCGCATACGCTGCGCCGTTGAGCAGGTCGTAGTTCAGGCCGCAAATCGGGGCGACAACGTAGGACGGGATGAGGAACGCGAAGGCGTTCTGGATGGTGGAGTGCAGGCCGCCTGCAGCGCCCATGTGCTCGCGGCTGATGTCGGGAAGCTGCGCCGGAAGTGCTTTCGACAGCGGAAGCACACCGCCGACCAGGACGGACACAATCATGACGCCCACGGCAGTGGCGATGCCGTCAAGCATGAACCAGTAGATTCCGATGCCGACGATAACTGCCGCGCACAGGCCGACGAGCCACCACTTCTCGTTGTGGGTCTTCGAGAAGATGAGCGGGAACATGATGCCGCCAACCGAGCAGGTGATGTTGCAGATAGACGAAGTGAGCGTCGCGAAGGTGTAGTCGAGTGCCTTGCCGCCGACGGCGGGATCGCCGGAGAGCGCAGCGACGAGGTAGCCGTTGTTGACCGCGCCGGCAGCCATGACAAAGCCGATGACGAGGCAGGCAACCCACAGGTTCTTCGACTTCACGACGACACCGAGATGCTTCATAACAGGCTCGACGATGCGCTGCTCGTTATCGGGGTGCTTCTTGTAGAGCACCGCCCACAGCACGACGACGATCGCGGAGAGCACGGCGACCGCGACGAACACCGGAGTGGGCTCGGTGGCCATGCCGGCCAGCGGCACGGCGAGCGCGCAACCGACGGTGGCGCAGCAGAGATAAATACTCATAGCGACACTGATCATCTTGCCAGGGAACCACAGGCTGATGATCTTCGCGGAGTTCGCGTTCAGGGCAGCCAGACCGAAGCCGAAGATGACCGACGTCACGAACATGCCGGCGAACCCGCCCCAGAAGATGCGCAGGATGGCACCGACTGCAGAGATCGCTAAGCCGATGACGAGCACCTTCTTGATGCCCATGCGGTCGGCCATGGTGCCGGTTACCATGCAGAACAGAAAGCCAGTCAGATACGAGCAGCTCGTAAGCATCATGAACTGCTGGGCATCGAAGGCCCACTGGCCCGTCGGATTCAAAAGGATGCCGGCCATGCCCGCGAACACGAGTGTGGAGCCGTTCACGACGATGCAGGCAAGGCCCATGAGCGCCAGAATGATCCAGCGATAGCCGTATACCTTTTCGCCATCGATAATCTTGTAGTTCATTTTTCCCCTTTCATTGTTGCACCTCGCCGATGCAATCCCGCGCGCATCGGCGAAGCGACATCACTCGATGTTACCGCGCTCCCCCCGCTTGCCGACGCCCCCGAGGGGCGCCGGCAAAGGGCGCGATATCGACCAATCAGTTAGTCAAGCGAGAACACGACGGAGCGCGGCTGCTCGACAAGGCGCTTGGAGAGCTCCTCCATGTCGCCGTATTCCATGCATGCTGCCTCGCAGTGGTGCACGCAGCTGGGAAGCTTGCCGATCTCGGTGCGCTCGGCGCACAGGTCACACAGCTTGGTGGGAATGGGAAGGTAGGTGTATTCCCAATCGCCGTTGATGTTCTTGTGCGGACCGTACTGGGCGATCTTGATGCCAAACTCGCCCGCAGGAAGCTTCTTCTCCTGGGAGCACGCCATTTCGCAGGCGTGGCAGCCGAAGCAGATGTCGTAGTTGATGAAAAGACCCATCTTGCTCATGTTCGTCCCCCTCTCTTACTGTTGCTCGCCGTACGCGGCGACCGCCGGGTTGCCGTATTCGGGAATCTTCGTGAAACCGCCGTTGACCACGACTTCGGTACCGGGCATGACCGCGCTGTTCTCCGGCGTGCAGGGATAGATCTTGCACAGCGTGCTGCGGAAGTCGGCGCCGAAGCTGTAGGGCCCGGGGTTGCAATTCTCGGTGAGGTTGTTGATGTTGCTGTCGAACGCGCCGAACAGATGCGGGGCATTGCCGTCCTGCTCGGGGAACCACCAGCCGTGGTCGGCCTCGACGACGCCCTTCATAATGCCCTCGGTGATAAGGGCGCGCTGACGACAGCGGCCGCGCTTGCCCTCGATCCACACCCAGGCGTTGTCGGAAACGCCAAGTTCCTTCGCGTCCTCAGGATTGATGCGGACACGCGGATCGGGATACGTCGCGCGCATGTGGGCCTGTTCGCGCTGCTCAGAGTGGAAGAACTCGAAGTTGCGCGCACCCGTGGTAAGGACGAGCGGGAACTTCTCGAAGAGCTCCGGCGTGGAGACGGGGCTTTCGGCCGGCTCCTCGTACTTGGGCATAGGCTCAAGGCCAAGGTTGGAGAACATGGTGCACCACAGCTCGATGCGACCGGTCGCAGTGGCGAAGCCGGGCTGGCCGTCAGGACGCAGGCCGCCGGTCTTGTACTGGTAGTAAGGACGGTCGGGCCAGTCGTAGTTCTTGCCGTCGGCCTTGCCGTCGTAGAGATCCTGGAAGCTCCACGTGTGGTTCGGAGCCTGCTGCACGATGTACTCGAGCATGTCCATGTCGGTGCTGATGCCCTTTGACTGGAAGAACTCGGGGTTCATCTTGTTGCCGAGAAGCACCACGATTTCCTCGTCGGACTTCGCCTCGTAGTACGTCGAGATCTTGCGGTTCGCGCGCATCGGGGTGAACCAGCAGCGAAGCGTGTTGCGCTCCCAATTCATAGCGATGGGAAGGACCAGGTCAACACAGCCAGCGATGTACGGCGTCATGCGGTAGTCGCACGCGATGGCGAAGTCGACGTTCATGAGCGCATGATAGGCGCGGGAGGCGTCGGGCGCCATGTTCACGAACGGGTTCGTGCCCATGCAGAAGCTCATGCGCATCGGCGGGTTGTTCGTCTCGAGCGCCTTCATAAGGATGTCAGGCTGACCGAGCGCGGAGAAGCCCACGGAGTGCAGCGGGAATTCCTTGTCTCCCAGGCGCTTCGCCTTCATCTCGGGGGTGAGGACGCCCTCGTCCCAGCCAGCGACGTAGGACATGACCGTGCCCCACGGGTCGTAGGCGATGGTGTTGCCGCCGGGGTTCTCGTAGTTACCGGTGATGGCGAGCATGTTGAAGATGGACTGGTACGCAGCAACGCCGTTGCGCTTCTGGTCGTTCGAAACGCCGAAGGGAGCGGCGCAGGCGCCGTTTGTAGCGATGAAGCGGGCAGCCTTGCGGATGTCGTCGGCATCGCACCAGGCGACTTCGGCGGCCTTCTCCGGCGTCCACTCCGAGCAGCGCTCGCGCCACTCGTCGAAGCCGTAACACCACTTCTCAACGAAGTCGTGGTCGTAGAGGTCTTCTTCCATGATGACGTGGTTCATGGCCATCGCGACCGCCGCGTCGGTGCCAGGTCGGATTTGGATCTGCACCGCTGCCTTCGCGGACATCCAGTTGATCATCGGGTCGATGACCACGAGCTGCGAGCCGCGCTTCATGGCGTCGGTGATCCAGAAGCCCTGGAAGCAGTCGGCGTTGGAACGCAGCGGGTTCGCGCCCCAGATGAGGATGGTTCCCGGAACGGTGAAGTCGGGGTAATCCATCATCTGCTCGTTGAACTGGCCGAAGTCGGACACCGGATAGCCGCCCATGAGGGCCACGGTCGCCGCCGTACGCGGAACAGCGCAGGAGTCACCGGAGAACAGCGCGCAGAAGGTGTTCGGCGAGCCGAACGCATTGTTGATGATCCACGGCACCTGCCAGCAGATGTTGCGGCCGGTACCCACCATGCCGAAGATCGATTCGCGGCCGTAACCCTTGCCGTCAATCTCGTTCTTCACGTAGTTGGCGATGTAGTCGAGGGCCTCATCCCAGCTGATGCGCTCGAAAGCGTCGATGTTGCCGCGATCTTCCTTCTTGCGGAGCAAGGGGTACTTCAAGCGGTTTTCCTGATAACCCGCCTCGTGCAGGTTCAGGCAGCGCGCACACAGGCGGCCGTTGTTGTAAGGGAACAGCGGGTCGCCCTCGGCGTGGTCCATCACGCCGTCCTTCAGGTAGTACAGGATGCCGCAGCTATTGTGGCATCCGGGAGGGGTCCACTGGAAGCCACGGCAAACCGTGTACTCCCCTTCTTCCCACTCGAGCTCGCCCTTGTGATAGAGCTCTTCGAGATTCTTCTGCTCCATTCCTTTTCTCCTCTCCTCTTCGTCTGAAGTCATCCACAGCGGGCGGTCGGAGACGATGGAGGGGCAAGCGCACGAGGACAGCGGTGCGCATGCTCGCCTTCGGCCACCCGCAGGGGGAGCCTCTTGGAGTTGAGGAAGCCATCGGCGTCGACACTTGTGGAGAAGCAGTTCGTGCTTTGGCGAGAGCCCGCCTTAATCGTTTCCCCCTCAAACCCCTTCGAGATAACGCTAGTATGCGATGGTGCAGATGCACAAAGCACCGTCGAGCGGCCAAAGTTGCCGCGATTTATTTGGGCAGTTTGTTTTCGCAGGTAGATTGAGCAAACTGGTAATTCTTTGAAAGAAAATGCACTAGTCGGGGCGCCTGGATAGCATATTATTGACGAATTGAAAGGTCGTTGACACATGGTAAACGGCAATTGATTGTGCAGTTGCACAAATGTAAGATACGTTGCCTGTGCAAAAAAGAACTGCGATTCGAGACGAAACCGCAGTCCTGTCCAAAGAAGTCTCTGAGACTAGGTGCAATCGGGCGAGCGCGAATGACAGCGCATCGAAAGCGACGTTAGAGGTAGCTTCGATGAATGAGGTAGTCGCGAACCTCGTACCAATGCTCAGGCTTCACCAGGTAATACAGGTACGAGTCGATCACATCGTAGCGGGAAAGCCCCCGACCCACGATTTTGAAGCTCCCTACGCCGAGATCGTTCGCGTAATGGCGGATTTGATCGTTTTTCAGGAAGACGTCGCCCTCAATGAGGCCGTTTAGGAAGCCCCACGCCTGAGGCGCGGGCTTGTGCTTGCACTCGAAGGCGCAAGGGACACCCTTGATCTGGCTCTCGCTCGTCGCGCGGTAATGCTCGGTGCGGTACGGGCAGCCGAGCGTGCAGTACTCGTTCGCCATGACCTCGAGCTTTTCGGGATGGTCGATGGAAGATATCACCTGCTCGTCATGAGTGAGGTTGTAGTTGAGCACCACACGGTCGAACTCGTCGATCTCGCGGTTCGTCGCCTCGACCGATGGTAGCTGCTTGGTCGTCGACGATATTCGGCGAAGGCGAGGGTGCGTGCTTCGGACATATTCGTCCATCGCGTCGGTGTAGAGAATCACCCCGTTGGGCAGGTCGCCGTCGAGCGATTGCTCATCAAGCAGGGACAGGATACGCTTGCCGTACGCGTCGCGCTCGATTGCGGCGGACGTTGCGAGCTGGTTGGTGAACGTGACGTTGCAGGCGACGCCCAGGTTGCGGTATCGCGCAAGGCATTTCTCCACGTCGCCGAGAGAAATGGCCTCCCCGAGGTTGTTGCGCCCGCCGCAGAGAGGGCTTCCGGGGAACCCGCCGTAGACACTCTCTATCGCGACGTCGTCGAAGAAGATGTCGCGAGCGTCGCGGTAAAACGACAGGAACAGCAGATTCAAATCGGGAAATTCCGTCATTCCCGGCAACGTGTAGGAAACCATGGGACCCCCTTGTATTCGGCCTGTTTCTCATTATGCGGGCACCAACGTGAGCTAGGCGCGCACAGAGGCCCAATGCTTTCCAACCGAGATTGTGCAAAGCGACAAGCAGAGATGGAAATGGGGGCACCAGCCACGATCAGCCACGGCGGGCTACGGGACAAGCGCCAGCCAGGCGATTTCCGTACGCGGAGCGATAAGCGAGATGGGGATTCGTCGCCAATGGCCGCCGCAGAAGCACCCGAGTTGCGAGACAGGGGCCGGGTAATTCGTCTCACCCTCACCCAATTCCCGGATGTGCACAAATACTAAGGGGTCCTGCCAGTATTTGGGCGGTTTTCATCAACGGGAGGCGCCTGGAGAGGGTCATCTGCCCTTCGGGGGAAACGGCCACAGGGAGCGCAAAGCATAAGGCCAGGTCAGCGAAATCCGATCGCGCGCCGCTTCCCCTTCACTCGCGCACGCACCACCCAAGTTGATGAAAACCGCCCAAATACTGGCAGGTCTCCCCCTTGAAAATGCATCCCCGCGAACGAGGTGCTACCTCAGTTGCAGCAGCCGTTGCCGACGCAAGGAGAAGCCACCACCCAGACGAAGCCGCAAAGGCTCATCTGAACAATTCGTCGTGGCTACCGGTGCGCTCGAAAAAGACGACGCTGTCATTTGACGACCAGATAACAAGCCAGTCGCCCGAGTTCGCAGCATGGCATTCGCTCCCGCCCGCCCAACTTCCCGAAAGCCGGTGCATATTGTGCCGGCGCCTAAGAATCTCCATGGACTCGGGCGAGTTCTCGAGAACAAGATCGATGAGGCTCTGAAGTTCGACGAGATCCCAATTGCGGCGATGGGCCTTCTTTTTGAGGTCGCGCGAGAACGCAGCGGAGAATTCCGCCGTCAACCTCCCCATCAGCGCATCGCCGCTGCGATAAGATCCGCACCGTTATCGTAGCGACCATCTTTGCCGGAAGAGAGGAAGGCATCGCCCTCGCGAATCGCCTCAAGGCTCTCGCTATTTGGCTCTTCGGGGGCGAAGGTGAGGGGGATGCGGCGGGTGTTCACCATCTGCTTGTAAAACGCGCGCGTTACGGAAGACAGGTCGAGACCGTAGTAATCGGCCACCTCGGAGGCATCTCGTTTCAAATCCTCGTCGATGCGAATGGTCAAAGTCGAGCTTGCCATAAACGCTCCAATCACCTTTTGTATGTGCAATTATATTGTATTGCACCGACATTCTAAGTTTCAAGAACCAACCAGTCGCCAATAACTCAAAAAGCATCAACCAGATAGATTAAATAGGCTACATGAGGGCAATCTGCCCGATGGCGACCGAGACAGGGCTCGGATGATCTGTCTCACTTGTGCTGCTCGCAGCTAAAGCAAACGGTATTTCTAGCCCTTCTTTCCGAGCCAATCCTCTTCAGCCTCTTCACGCAGACCATGGTGCCAGCGAGCCGGGTGTCCCTCCCCTTTCCCAATTTGAGCCCGTGTATGCTTTACCTGCAGACGACCCGCAGGCTATATAAGCCGCAAGACCATGCGCGTCGTGCCCGGCAAATCGGAAAACCCGAAGCGACGATAAAAAGCCGATGCGGTCTCCCCCGTCGGATCGACGACAAGAGCCCTCGCGCCGGCAAGCTCCGAAACCTTTAGCGAGTTCAGGATCGCATCGCGCAGAAGTTGGGCGCCCAGGCCCATGCCCTGATAGCGCTCGTCTACGCCGAGCATGCCCAGAAGAATCGCGGGGACCTGGCTCGGGGCGTTCCTCCGAAACCAACCGCCCGACACCTCTTCGCGCGCAACCGAATGGGTCGACAGCGAGTAGAACCCGGCGATATCGTCCCCACATCGCGTAACGTACACGATCGCGGTGCCGCGCTCGCGAGCGCGAGAGGCGTGAGTGGCCGCCCATGCGTCGACTATGGGGTCCCCGCAACGAAACCCGTCCATCCCCTCGCCAGGGGCAAGGCGATCGGGCTTCGAGAATGTCAGCCCCATATCGACTCCCTTGTAAGAAGCTCGCGAGCCGCCTCGTGCATCGGCTCGTCAAGCAGCGCCGAGAAACGTTCGAACGCCTCATCCGACAGTCGGGTAATGTGCGCCTCGTCGATGTCGCGCCGCGCGCACTCGTCAAGGTGCATCGTCGTCCATTGGGAAAGCGTCTGGCCGCGAAGCTCGGCCGCCTTCTCGTAGTTTCTCCTCTGAGGCTGCGTCAGCCGGATATCCATTCGGCAATCCTTTTCTACCGTCGCTGTTGCCATTGCTGCCTCCGTTCAATCCGATGCATAGCGTCTTAACTCATTGTACGGAGTTTTTCCGTACATAGCAAGAGACAGCATCCTATGCGAATTGAGCGAGGGAGCAATTTGCGAAGCCTCCCCAAAACCGGCTCCCGAGCAGACTGCACGGGAATTTTCTAGCCCTGGCTGCACAAAGAAGCCAGCGCAGACTTCACATAAAGCGAGCCTCAAAATGCGACACGGCTCCTTGAGAGAGAGCCCTGCCCATTTCTCAGTACCCCCGGACGCAAAGGAAAACATCTGAAGAAGTGCGGCAGGGCATCCCTCTGTTCAGCTGGAAAAGCGTCGTCAAAACGCCTCGGAGAAATTACCCGATATCTGCCGGGTGCAGCCTTCGCCTTATAGTCGGAGCGCGGAGAGCATCAGTTGTCTCGGTAATGCGAGCCGCACTGGATGATCTCGATACGTCCTTCTCGAATGCGATAGACGATGCGATTGCTGTCGTCAATCCTTCGGCTCCACCATCCAGATAAGTTCTCCCTCAGCGGCTCGGGTTTCCCGATGCCGTCGTAGCCGTTGCGGTCGATGGCCTTCAGGAGGGCGTTGGTTCGCCTCAAGGTCTTTCGGTCCTGCGTCCGCCAATGCAGGTAGTCGTCCCAGGCGTCATCGTCCCAAGCTTTGATCATGCCTCGTCCTCGATCGGCTCATGGACGGTTCCGCCGCTTCGCTCCATGCGCTCTTTCGCTTTGATCAAGCGGTCTTGGTTCGCTTGGCTGTAGAATGGGTCGAGGTTGTAGGACACGACGTCGAACGGCAAGCGGCGCTCGCGCAAGACGGCTTTGGCGAACATGTTGATGGCGACAGAAGTGTTCATGCCCACGTCTGCGCAGAACGCTTCCAGGCCTTTTTTAACATCTTCATCCATGCGAACGCTCAATGTTGTTTGTGCCATAATGGCCACCTCCTTATTAGCAGTATACTCTTTTCACTACATAGTATGCAATTTGTCTATACGTTGTTACTATTATTTCGTACAATGTATGGCTAAATTTCGTAACTATCGACGAAAGTCACCCTGCACACTCTACGATTCTCCGAGCATCCTATCGACTGCGAACTCGCCCGCCTGGGAGACGCGGTCCAGGTTGCGGGAGCACACGAGCGTCGTGTTGATGTTCGCATGGCGCACCATCGACTGCACCTGCTGGAGGCTCGCCCCGCCCAGGAGTCCCAGCGTGACCGCCGCGTGCCGAAGGCTGTGCGCTCTTCCCTTTTTGCCGCCTTGCGTCTTTTTGAGGTCACGCGAGAAAGCGGGAGATAATATTCCGCTGCAAGCCTTCCCATCAGCGCATCGCCGCTGCAACAAGATCTACACCGTTACCGTAGAGACCCCCTTTGCCACTGCCCGACTTCACCTATCATCCCGACCGCGTCATCTACCCGATGAAGCGCGCGAAGGAAGACCTCGGGAAGAACGAGTGGGAGCGCACCACGTGGGAAGACGCCTACAACATCATTGAAGAGAACATCGGCCGAATCAAAAAAGAGCATGGGCCTGAATCGATAGTGGTGTTCGGCGGAACCGGCCGAGAAGGCGGACCCATGTGCGGGCCCTACGGCATGGCGATGATCGACATCATCATCCAGGAAGACTTGTACGACCACGACTTCGTCGATCGTTTCTGCTACGGCTTCGAGCAGCTGGCGGAGCGCGTCGCCACGATGCCCGCCGAAAAAGCTGCGGAGATCTGCGGTCTCGACGTCGAGTTTCGCGAACGCCACAGGTCCATGGTCGGTACCCACTACGGCGCCTCGCCGAACATGCTCGGTTCCGTAGTCGACGCAGTGAAAGTCGGCGAAACGAAGGGCGACCTTGAAATCCAGTACGAGCTCGGTACCCGCCTCAACCCCGGCACCTATGCACGCTTTGCCAACTTCGAGGAGTTCAGGGCCGAGTTCCGCATGGGCAATTGCGGCATGACCTATGAAGAGCTCAAGGAGAAGGTCGTTTACCAGCGCGAGGTCAACTACCGAAAGTACGAGACCGGACGTCTTCGCCCCGACGGACAGCCTGGATTCAACACGCCGACGGGCCGCATCGAGCTGTATTCCACGATGTTCCGCCAGTTCGGCGAGGATCCGCTGCCTTATTACGAAGAGCCGCAGCAGTCGCCTGTATCAACACCTGAGCTTATGGACGAGTACCCGTTCGTTCTCACCACAGGCGCGCGCACCTACGCCTACTTCCACTCCGAGGGCAAGCAGATTCCTCTGCTTCGCGAGCTCAATCCCGATCCGCTGCTTGAGATTCACCCGAAGGACGCCGCCAAGCTCGGCATTACGGACGGCGAGTGGGTCAACGTCGAGAACCAATTCGGCAAATGCGAGCTGAAAGCAAGGGTCGTCCCCGTCGTGAGGCCGGGTGTCGTCCATGCTCAGCACGGCTTCTGGTTCCCCGAAGAAGATGGGGAGGAACCGCATCTGTTCGGCGTATGGCGCTCCAATATCAATGAGCTCGTTCCGCACAAAAACGTCGGCAAGCTTGGCTTCGGTGCGCCGTTCAAGTGCCTTATCTGCAAAGTTGAAAAGATCGCGAAGTAAGGAGCGCCGAGAGATGAGAAACGGACTTCTGATTGACTACGAGTTCTGCACCGGATGCCAGTCCTGCGAGATTGCCTGTAAGCAAGAGCACGGGTTCGGCGTTGGCACATGGGGCATTCGCGTGCTTGATGAGGGACCTTGGGAAATTGACGAGAAAACAGTGAACTGGAACAAAATCCCGACCCCGACTTCTCTGTGCGACCTCTGCGCAGAGCGCACGGCAGAGGGAAACTGCCGACTTGCGTGCACCACTGCCTCGCCGGCGTCATGAAGTTTGGGCCTATCGATCAGCTCGTCGAGGAGCTTGACAAGAAGCCCAACCGGGTGCTTTTCGTCCCCGGGCCGTACACCTGCAAGGCGTAGCGATAGCGTAGCTCCCCTCATATCGCCTGGGAAAGTATCCCCCTTCGTGCACCAGGCGACACTCCGCAGCGGCCCGAGGCAATTTGATTGCCCCGGGCCGTTTCATGAGCAGGTGATGAGTTTTTATGGCGCGCGTTCGAACAACAATTGGCTTCACGCTGACAGCTCACGAGGGAATTTCGCGGTACCGCTTCTCCTACTTCCCAAGGAGGCGAAGCGGCACCACAACGATCCCCTCGGCAACTTCGCGAGCGTACTCGCCCACTCCCGTGATCACCGCCATGAACTCTGGAGGCCTCGTCTGCGAGCGGGGGTTTTCGCACACCTTACGACGCATGCGTTCAAGGCTCGCAACTCCTTTTTCCACCTTGTCCTCACTGACCTTGAACTCGAATGCCGCCCAACGGCCATCGGCAAGCTGCACGATAGCGTCAGCCTCGACCCCCGAGTCATCGCGATAGTAGCGAACGGGAACATCATCGAGCAGATCGAGCGCCCGGGCGTAAACCGACAGATCGCGCACCGCCATGTTCTCGAACACCAGCCCGAACGTCTGCCAATCGGCAAGCAGCGCAGCAGGCGACATGCCGAGCAACGCGCAAGCAAGGCTCGGGTCGGCAAGATAGCGCTTGGGCTTCGTCGCGAAGCGCTTCCTGTCGCGGGCAGGAGGCGCCCATCCGGGAACCTCCTCCACGATGTACATGCCCTTGAGCGCATCGAGATAGGCGCGCACCCTCCCCTCGTCGATCACGCTGAGCGGATTCTCCTCGGCGCCGAACATGTCGCTGATTATCGTCTTGTACGTAGCAGCTTGTCCCAGATTCCGAGCAAGCGAGGATGCGAGCCTGCGGGCGATATCGGGATCGAGGCCGAGCGCGGGAATGCTCACTCCAAGTGCCGCCGTAACGTACTCGCGGGCAATAAGCTGCGCCGCATCGACTGCCATGCCGACAGCCTCCGGCCAGCCGCCTCGACAAGCAGCTTCGACAAGCCCCACCGTGTCGCGCTCGGCAACACACGGCGTGAATTCACCAGCGAACAAACCCTCGAGACTGACCTGTCCGGTTGACTCCCCGGACTCGAACAAGCTCATGGGGCTCATGCGAACGCGACCTATCCGCCCAGCGCCGCTATGCGCGGGCCCCTGCTCGCCTTGGCGGGTTGCAGGCGTCGAGGACCCTGTAAGTATGAAAGCGCCGCGCGTCCCTCGCGCTCGGTCGACCTCATGGCGGACGCAATCCCAGATGGCGGGGACGCGCTGCCATTCGTCGATTACATGAGGACGATCCCCTATCAGCATCATAGACGGGTCAGCTCGAGCCAAATCCAAGTTCTCGTCGACATAGGAAACCGAGGCTCCTTGCATAAGGGCTGACCACGTCTTGCCACACCACTTCGTCCCCGCTATCTCGACAGCACCAAACGCCTTCAGGTACCGCTCGATTTGCGCATCGGCAACGCGCGGCATATACCCTTCAGGCTTCTCGTACTTCGCTCCCATAGCGCCTTCCCTTCATTTGTAGCCATTGAAGAAAGTGTAACGTCTTTCAAACGCGCTGACGGTGTCGATTCGGATTTTCTTGTTACTAATATTCGGAATTTCTGTATAGTTCGATTCGGATTTTGCCATCATCACCATTCGGAATTTCTCAACGAAGCTGAGCGAGCATGGAACAGAGCGAAGGGGCTGCAGAAGGATTCCCACGACAGCTCCGAGCCCCTTCGCATCCCGAATAGCGAAAACGCCCTCCGACGAGGGCGTTTTCGCGTGAACGCAAGCCTATCGAACCCTCAAGCAAGCTTGCCTTCTATCCCAACATACGAATGGCATGCACTCGGAGATGACCAACGACGCCTTCCCTTATATCATCTCGCTTGCCGAGAAGCTCGGCGGCGCGAGCGGGCGATGACGATGCCCGCCCCCGAAGCAACGAGCACGGCAAGGGCAGCCTGCGGCAGGGGCGCATCCCCCGTCTTCGCCAAGCTCTCCGATCCCGGCTCTCCTTCAGCGGAAGGAACGGGGTCGTCGGTTGCCGTCACCCACGCGGTGCCCTCCTTCTCCGAAATCGCCACATGGGCTGCAAGATCAGAAGAGACGTCAGCGCCCAAAGCCAGCCTGCCGTCAGAGTAGACCATAAGCGTTACGGGATCGAGCACTTGGTAGCCATCGGGCGCCGAAACTTCCCTCAAGACATAGCGCGTCCCCTCGTCCGAGCCGATAAGCTGCACGTCGGAGAAGAGGGCACCGGCGCCATCGGAGATGAACGACTTGCTTGCAGAGCCGTCGGGGAAGAGCCCCTCAAGGCTGAACTGCGCTCCGGCAAGCGCACCGCCCTCCTCATCGAGCTTCACGGCGCTCACTTTAAGCGGATCGTCGACAGCGATAACGCACGCCTCACCCGCACCTTCCGAAAGGAACCATCCTGCCTGAGATGCAGCCGGGGCGGACGCACCCGCCCATCCGCCAACGGAAGACCCCGCAGATATCGTGCCATCGGGGTTCACCGTGAAGGTAAGCGACTCCTCGATGAGCTCGTAGCCCATTGGAGCCCGGGTCTCCGCAAGGTCGTAGGAATTCCCTGCAATCAATTGGGCAATGCAGGAGACGGAACCCTGCTCATCGGTCTCGAACTCCTTCGCTGCCGTTGTGCCGTCGGCAAAAGCCGATCCCTCTTTCGGCGTTATAGCGAAACGAGCTCCCTTCATAGCGCTCGCAGCGGAACCATCGGAGGCTTTCTTTTGGAGCACAAGCTCAATCGGGCGGTCCTTGGCCGAGACCACGATACCGCCCTCGCCTATCACCGAGTATCCCGCGTCGGCGGATTGGCCTTCCACGGGAACAAGAGAGCCGTCCGTCGCTACGGTGAACGCAAACGCCGCCTCATTGACCTTGTACCCTTCGGGCGCCTGGGTCTCGATAAGCGTGTATACAGTCTTGCCGTCGGCGATCAAGAGCCCCTTGTCAAGATCGGCCATTCCGTTGGAATCGGTCGTCATGCGGCGCTCAGCCGTTCCGTCCGCGAACGTTCCCGAAAGGATGAAGCTTGCGTTCTCCAGCTTTTCCAGCGCGTTGAGGGACGATACCTTCTGCACGTGCATCTTGGTGGGGTCGTCCCACACCTCGCCCGTGAAGACCGTGATGACAGTCCCGGCCGTCGCGGAAGTCGCCTTGAACTCGACGGGCACGTCACCTTGCGCCCTCATGGTCCCGTCGGCAGCCACCTCGACGGTAAGCGACTTGCCGGGAATCGTGTAACCTGAGGGCGCTGTAACCTCGGTTATCTTATAGCGGCAACCCGCGATGAGCTGCCCTTTCAAGGAGGTCTTCCCATCCGCGTCGGTCGCGTCCAGCAGTTTCGGCTCGGTCGTTCCGTCGGCAAACGCGGACCCTTCGACGGGCGCTACCTCAAACACGGCGCCAGCCAGCGGCTTGTCGCCAGCCTCGTCTTTCTTGACCAGGGAAAGCTCGATGGGGTCATCGACTGCCTGCACCGAGACAGCGTCTTCAGCGATGCTTATCGAGCCGTTGGCGAACGACGTTTCCTCCGCATCGACCTGCTCGATGGTTCCATCGGTGTTGACCCTGAAGGCGATCTCGCCCTCGATTTGCTTATAGCCTGCAGGGGCGGCCTCTTCCCAAAGCCGGTAGACGTTGCCCGCCACAAGATGCCGAAGCGTGATCGAGCCCTCTTCCATGGAAAAGACCTTCTCGTCCACCTCGCCCGTTTCGCTGTCAGCGAAGACTCCCCTTATGCGGAAGGTGGCGCCGGAAAGCGCCTTGTCCGGGGTATCCGTCCCCTTGTCTGAGCCGTACTTAGCGAGCGCGATCTCGATCGGCTGGTCCACGGCGACGATGCCGAGATGGTCGTCGAGCAGGCGGTATTCGCCGTTGCTTACCGACAAGGCGTCAATGTTGCCCTCATAGACCCGCCCATCATTGGCGACCGTGAATGTCAGGCTGCCCTCGATCAGCTCATAGCCGGCAGGCGCCCTGGTCTCCGTGAGGGTATACGTCTGTCCCACGGCGAAGTGCAGAGCGCTCACCTCTTCGACGCTCAAGCCCTCGAACGTGCGCTGCTCCAAAACGCCGCTCGTCGCGTCCTTGGCGAAAGTGCCCTCGATTGTGAATTCCGCGCCCTTCAAGCGAGCATCCCCGCTGTCGGCTCCCAGCTTTGCCAGCTGGAGGCTCACCGCATCATCGGTCTTGGTTATCGTCACCGTTTGCCCGTTGGAAACGCTGAACCCCTTGCCCGCCTGAGGCGAAAGCGCCTCGACCGTACCGTCTTCTCCCACCGTGAATTCGAACGGCGAGTCGTCGAGGATATAGCCTGCAGGCGCTTGCACTTCCTTGAGCAGGTAGCGCTCGCCAGAGAGCAAGCCGTCAACGAGGATCGTTCCGTCCGCCCCTGTGATAAAGGACCTCGTTGCCTGCTCGACCTTGCCGGCTTCGTTTCGGAACTTGCCCTCAATGGAGAAGGTCGCGTTTCCAAGATTCAGGGCGGTCGAGCTCTTCTTCGCAACCACAACCTCTATCGGCTCGTCAACCGCAGTGACGACGGCTCCGTCATCGGCAAGCCGCCAACCAGCGGGCACGTCCCCGACCGGCTCCACTCCCCCGCTCTCCGTTGCCCTGAACGTCGCCTTAGGGAGCTTCTCGTACCCGAGAGGTGCCTTCGTCTCCTCGATGGTGTACACGTTGCCTGCGATCAGGAGTCCCTCGGCGACGAAGGAGGCGCCATCGCCCTCGGGAGTTATAGTCACTTCCGTGGCGCCGCCCTTGAAGACGCCCTTTATCTTGAACTCCGAGCCGGAAAGCGGATTGCCGTTCTGGTCGCGCTTGTACACGACGATGCTCGTGGGCTCGTCCTTGACCGTGAGGGTGCTTGCCACCCCGTCAGAGGACAAATCCCAGCCATCGGGAAGCGCACCGCCCGCACAGGTGGCAAAGCCGTCATCGGAAATGGAAATCTCTATCTCCCTCGTCTCGGGAAGCGAAAATCCTTCAGGTGCCTTAGTTTCGGTGACAAGATAGCTGTCGCCCGCGACAAGCTGGCCTTCAAGGGAAGTCGAACCCGGAACAGGCTGCGCGATTCCGAAGGCGTCCGTTTCGAATTCCTTCGAAGCGGAGCCGTCGACGAAAGCAGAGCCATCCTTCGGCACGACCCTGAACTGCGCACCCGCAAGCGCGACTGTTCCGCTCGGATCGGTCTTGCAAATGCTGAAGCCGATCAAGGAATTGGCGACCTGCCCAACGGCGATCGGGGTCGTCAGCGTCGCCTCGACGTTCTCGGCGCTCACCGTCGCCTCGCCGGAAATCGCCCACTGCCCGTCTTTGACGCCCGTATAACCCTCGGCTGCCTTCGTTTCCACGAAGCGATACGTTCCCCACGGCAAATTGGAAACGAGCACCGACCCCTTCTCGTCAGGGGCGCCGCCCGACGCCTGCTCGGCCTCGGACACCGAGACAATCGCCCCATTGCCGTCAACGTCGGCTCGATATTTCTTGCCGGAAACGATTCCCTCGGCAACAACCGCCCACGTTCCGTCGGAACCTTTCTTTTCCAGGGCGAATTCCGCCCCTGCGATGCCGCTTCCGGTTGCAGAGTCGACTTTTTCCATGTAAATGGCGCCGTGCAGCGGATTGTTCGCAAGCTTGCCGTCGGTGCCCAGCGAAAGCGTAGCGCCACTATCGTCGTTGCCGACCGTAAACCGTATGGGCGCCACATCGGACAGGGAATACCCCACGTTGCGCGTTTCCGCCAAGATATAGGAACCCTTCTTAAGGCCAGTCAGCTTGAGCGTCCCCTCGCCAGCGGTGGAGCTCGACTCGACCTTGGACCCGGTCGCGTCGAGCGCATAGGTTTTGCCGGATTCGAGGCCAGAGGCTATAAGGCTGCCACCTTCCGTGCCATCGTCTCGGCTCAGAGCGAACTGGGCGCCTGAAATCGCGGCACCCGTTTCCGAATCGACTTTCTCAAGTTCGACTGCGGCGTTGAACTCGTCGTTTTTCGCTTGCAGCTTCACAGAGGGCTGCGACGTTTCGGTTTGGGCAATCTCGAACGCAAAGTACTTCCCTTGCGCATCGACCGTGTTGTTCGACGTTCCCGTCTCTATGAAGTAGTAGCTCCCCTCCGGCAGGCCATCACTTGCGCGCTGGTAGTATTTCGCATACTCGCCAAACGCCTCTACCGTGTTCTTGTAGATCGCCTGGGTGTCTTCATGCGAGCGCCAAGTGCCGCCACCGTCGGTGACGATCCCCGTGGCTATGCACACGCCGCCGCCGTTTTCGGCATGCTCGTCATATGTGCCTTTGTACAGGTCGAAAGTCATCTTGGCAACGGGCGCCTGATCGCCGTTGTGATCATAGTATTTATGCAGCTCAACCTCGCCGCGGACAACGGCGTCGGTCACCGTCACCGTGGCGGTGTTGCCCTCAACGGTTACGGCGACGTCGCTTCGCGCGTCGGAGGCGCAGGCCACAGCTCCATCGGAGGCGATCGTTATCTCGAAGTCGGCGGCTTTCACATGCCCCGCCGGAACGGAAGTCTCCTTCACAGTGTAGGTGCCGGCAGACAAGCCGACTATGAAGCCCTGATTCGTCCCCTGCATCTGAAAACCGGGGTCACTTGACTCGGGCGAGGCGCCCAAAGGCCAGACAGCGCTGCTAACCACGCCCTCGTCATTGCGCTGCCAACGGGCATATAGCTCGCCGTCCCGCCAAAGCTCAAATGTCGCGCCGGAAAGCGTTTCGCCCTTGGAACCGAGGGTGTCGTCGCCGACCTTGTCCATCGTGAAGCGGGTGGAGGTGTTGGTGATAGTAGCCGCTGAAACATTGCCCGTTTGGCCATCGACGGAGGCATCGTCTGCATAGCTTTCGTAGAAGCCCGACGAGCAGTCGCTTACCTCGATCACGCGATAGCGGTAGACGTTGCCCGCCTGGTCGGTTTTGGGCAGGCCTGAATACGAGTAGACCCATGTCCCTTCGACCTGCTTCCACACAGGTTCGTCCGCCTTGCCCCCATCTTTGGTTGCATCGGACCAAGTCTGCCCATCGACAGAGCGCTGCACCCTAAGCTCGACCAAGTCTTGAACCTGCTCGATGCTCTGAGGAGCCAGCCCCGTGCCGTAGTCGTTGAAGAGCTTCTTGCCCGTGATGTCGATGGTGTCGAGCCGATTGACGAATGCGTTCGCCGCCTGGTCCTCCTGCGCGACGACCAGCTTCACCTTGCCGTCGTTGCTCGTTGCGACGATCGTACCGCTCGCGCTATAACTTCCCTTGACCTGCTCAACCAAACGGTAGGCATACTCCGCGCCCGAAGGATCGGTTTCGGGAAGGTTCCCGAACGTGGCCGACGCCGAGTTCCCCGTTCCGGAAAGCACGGCGGTGAGCAACTTGGGGTTCAAGCTGCCCTGATCGTCGGCAAAGGGGCTCTCGATTTCGGCTCCGTATTCGCTCAACCACCTCCACGATGAGGCGTCGGAAGGGGTCGTCGTGCGCTGCAGCGCGTAGGTGAGGGACCAAGTATCGCCAACATGCTGCGTTCCCGGCCGCGAAGCCCACTCGTTGCCCGCGTCGTCCCATGTCTTGTTAGCTGAAATCGAGGTAGATTCCAAGGCGTTCGTTATCGTCGACGTCGAGACCAGCTCGCCTTTCCCGTTAGTCTCATAAGATTCGCTTTGGGAAGGCTGATAGGGCCTGTAGACAAGGTATGAGCCCGTCTCGTCGGGGGACGAGATCGCTACCTCGGATGGATTGGCCGACCCCGCGTCGTATGTCAGCTTCGACTCGACCGCTCGCCAAGAGATTTCGCGCGGACCGTCTGCGGACGAATAGAGCGTGGGCAGGTTCTTCCACGTATAAGAGTATTCGTCTGTACCTTGGTTCTTCTCATCGGTGGCACGCCAAGTCATCTCGAAGGGCTGGAACTTTCCGTCCGCCTCCAAGCCCGCAAGCGCGTTCCCGCTCTCGTCGGTGATGCCGAGCGTCTTCAAAACCTCGCCCGCATCGCCCCATTCGCCGCCCTCGACCTTGGCCTGCACGCGAACCGTCAGGCTTGGACGCTGCTTCCAGTCGGCATCGAGGCCGTCGTCCCATTTCTTGACGACGGACAGCTTGCCTTTCAGATAGTTCTCAATCGTCGGCACCGAAACGGGTCTGCCAACGTCGTGGTTGTCGGCGCTCACCGTACCGCCGTTGCTGTTGGATTTGACGAGATACTGCGACCCATCGGGCAGTATCTCTTTCACCGTATAACGCCACGGCTTGCCGTCGGGAGCATACTGCTCGAGATTGGAGATAGTGTACACCCAGGTGTTGGCGTCGGCAGACTTGTTCCATTGCAGGTAGTTGGGCTCACCGGGATCGTCGCTTTGCAGTTCGATGACTCCCGCAGGAGAGCTCGAGTCGAGCCCCACGAGGCTTCTCATGGTCTCGACCATCCCCGGCACCTGCCCTTGCGCATCGGGAATGCCGTTTTGGTACGTTCGCGTCACCTGAAGGGTAATGTCCTCAGGGCGCAGGCCGAACGCGTTGCTCTGGTCTTGCCAGGTCTTTTTCCCCTGCAAGGAGGTCAGCGTGTCCTCGGGGTAGTAGGTGTTCCTGAACGTGACGTCGGGGGTCTCGTCGTTGGCGACCATCGTCTTTTCGGGCTGGTCGAAGTCTCCCTTGTCGTTGCGCTTCGGCTCTCCCAGATCGGGCGATGCCCAAGAGCCATTTTCAAGGAAATTACCCCATGAGAAACCAGTGTCCGAAAGGCTTTTGTCCCCCAAGGAGACAAGCGTTTGGAAGCCGTCTATGCTGTTTTCAGCAACGTAGTACACCCAATACTCGCCGGACGGGGTGTACATCTCCAGGTTGTCGAAGGTGTACTGCCCGACTCCGGTCTGAGCACCCGCGCCCGTTTGCCCGTCAACGGAGACCGCCGTGGTTATTTCGCCAGCCGAAAGAGTGTGAGAGGCAACGCGCTCCGCTGTGCTTCGCTTTCCATCGCGGGTCACGTAGTAGCGATAGAGCGTGAAGGTGGTATCGGGGACCTTATCCCCTGGCTCCATGCCTTCGTAGAGCTTTTTCACTGTCAGCTTTCCCGTATCAGATTGGTATGTGTTGATGACGCGGTACGAGCCGGGAGTACCCGAAATGGCGAAAACGCTGCCAGCCGACTGTCCCGCCCCGTTTCCGACAAGGTCGTCGGCCGTGAAGCCACCGGGCTTGCCCTCAAGACCGCGCACAACTTCGGTGGGCCGGTATTCGTACAGATTGCCGTTTCGGTCGTATCGCGGCAGTCTGTTCGCAGCGTCGGGCGCGACGCCCTCCTCATTCGAGCCGTAGGAGGAAATCGAATAGTTATAACCCCCAGATGCGTTTTTCTTGATGTCCTCCGTCCAGGCAACAGCCGTTTTGCCGTCTGCCACCCCGGCACCATCAACGGCGTTGTCAACGGACGCGACGGAATACCCGCCATCAGCGGTTTTGCTGATTTCCAGGTCCTGCCAAGGAAGCACTTCCCCTTGCACCCAGTTGCCCGCTTCGTCGTAGGTCCCGTTCGCGAGCCTTCTCTGCATGTAAATCGTAATATCGGGCAAGTCTGCCTCGTCGAAGCCGAAGGGCAGGTCACGCCAGGTCTTCTCTCCGCTGATGTCGATGGAGTTCTCGATCTTGAAGTTGAAGGTGCCGTCCTCGCGAACTGCGTCGACCATGTCCCCTTCGGCTTCCGAGCCAACGGTCACTTTGTTGAGCGCGGAAGAGACCTCAGCGCTCGCCTGGTCCCACTTAGGATTGCCTGGATCGAGGTCTTTGGCGCTGTAGGTAAGCCACGAGTCGGTGTAGTCGAGACCCTCCACTGCATCTTCGGACGTCCCGATGTGGCAACTTGCGTAGTACACGATTTCCTTGCCGTGGCTATCGTAGCGGGGAAGGTCTCTGATAGTTGCCGCGCTGTGGTAGTCGTCGATGCTCTCCCACGAGTAGCTCTCGTATCCGGTGACCTTCTCCAACGTAGCGCGCGGATGCACGCCGTCGGCGTCATATTGGTACACCTGACGCCACAGCGTGAGAAAGACGTCAGGGCGCTGTTTCAGTACCTCGTTGACGTAGCCGTCGTACCAGGAGGTGAAGAAGGTAACGTCCTTCGTTTGGGCGCGCTTGTTGTTATAAGAAGCCGTGATCGAGTCGAAATAATGCCACTTCGAAGTGTAGTCGCGCGTATAGCTGGTTCTCGTTGAGGTATAGTCGCCGCTATCCTCAAGCCACGCCTCCTCGATATTCCAATCGACAACAAACCCATTGGAGTCGTATTTCGGCAGCAAGGCGAACGCCGTGTGCGACGTCGCAGCCGAGCTATCGATGCGCACGACGAGCTTGGCCCCCTCATCGCCTTCTACCTTGTTGCCGTTCTCGTCGGCAAGCCAAACCCCACCAGGATTGGCTTTCGTGTTGTAGATGGCCCTCTCCTGCATATCCGGAGCGGTGAACACATATGATCTCTCATCTGCCTGCTCATCGCCTGCGGTCACGTAGACGTTGCCTTCATCGTCTGCGCGGAAGGCGACGCCGTCGTCTGCCGAGGAGAGGACAAAGCACGCGCTCGGACGCTCGCTCGGGTCAGCCCCCGCATCGGTCCAGCTTTTATCAACGAAGACGCTCACGTTGCCGACTCTTTTGTTCCTCACCTGAAGCGAGCCTAGGACATCGTCGGTGCCGTAGTCGATCTCGTAGACATACGCATTTCCCCCGGCTTGGGGAGATCCGACCATGCGCTCGTTGAAGGGGTTGTTCTGGTTCGTCTCCGCCCAATTGACCAGCAAATCTTTGTATTCGGAGCCTTCGGGGGCAGCGATAACTTCATCGCGCGTCACAACGGCGTAGTTATCGCTCGCCGAGTCAGCGTCGCTTACCGACAGCTCGCGGATATAGACATCGTCTTTTTGGCTGAGCCCGTCGACCGGCACATAGCATTCCTTGTACCAGGCGTTCTCATAGGAAAGGGTCGCTTCGCCGATCTCCTCATCCTGCGCATATTTCAGCTCGCCATCTTCGAAGATGTCATGCTTGGCGAAGATGCCCACCTTGACGGGCACACGGGCAGAGGTGTTCCCCCCGTCCTCCCATGCTTTGCTGACGCGGATTAATGACCCGCCGGAGCCGGGCTTGTTCCAGATTTTCGTCACGTTCGGAAGACCCGTCTCAGGGTCTTCGGGCATGTACTGGTGTTGCTGGAAATACCCCATCGCGCCCTCAACGACCATGTAATCGTACTTCGAGCCGTTGGTATCGTATTTCGGCAAGCCCGTGAAATCCATCACCCACGGCTCGGTTTCCTGGCAGAAGAACGCGGTGCTGCCATCCTTCGAGGCGACTTCCCGCTTTTCGGATTTCGCCCCGTTGACCGTGAATTCCCCAAAGACCTCGTTGTTGCGCAGCAGCGTTACCGTAACGGGTTGGGCCTCGTAGCCAAGGTTGCTCGTGTCCTGCGTGAACTCCTGCGTGTTCTCGTTCCACCACCACTTTTGCATCTGGGCTGTCGTCTCATCGACGTAGCGGTTCACCAGGACGCCGCGCTCTTTGTCGTATTCGCCCTTGAAGTGGAGCGGAACATTAGCACCCTGAGCATCGACGATGGAGGAGAAGATGAAGAAGTCGCCCGACATGAGCTTGAGCCCGGTATCGGGGTCGGTATTCTGGATGAAATGGCTCATGGGGTCGCCAGCCTTGGTTACCGCGACCTCGTTCCAGCGATAGACCCACTCTTTACCGTCCTTGTCATAGCGAGGAACGTCCGCGCTCACCTCTTGCGTCATGTTCTCGGACGTCCATCCTGTCACCGTTTTTAACTGAGCGTCATACGGGACGTCGTCGCAATACTGAAAATCGTAGGGATACCGGAACGTGTCACCCGTATCGGGGTCCGTGACCTCGTAGGTATCGCCGTTGGCAACCCAATAGCCCCGATTCTCATCGAACGTGGCATGTTCTTTAAGTATGCGCTCGAGCTGGAAGGTCACCTCAACGTCTGCAAGCTGGTCTTGATACGACCCCGCCTCCCATGTCTTAGCGAGCGTCTGCTTCGTGGTATCGCTACGGCGATTGATGATGGTACCGCCCATGTAGAGCGACTTGTCGCCATCCGCGCGGACGGCATCGCCTCCCGCAGCGACGGTGTTCTCGAAATCGGCGCTGTAGTAGTTCGCACCCGTGTCGCCTGTCGCCGATCCGTCTTCGGCGACACCCGATCCGAACAGGGCCTCGTAACCCGACAGGCCGTCCTCTCGAATGAGATAAATATAGGGATAACCAGCAGGGTCGTACTTCGCGATCGAGCAATCCGGGTACTGCTTACGGAGCAGGTCGCCCAGATCGATAGCGCCGTCGCCGGCCTTTTCGCTTTCCTCCGCAGAGAGCGTAAGCGTTACGTAAGCGCCTCCGTCGTCGCGGGTCGTCACCTGAGACGCGCTATCGGGGCCGGCTCCATCGCGCAACGAGTAGCGCCAAAGCGTGAACCTCGTCTCCGGGCGCTCAGAGGCGTCGTCGTCGAGCCAGATCTTATGGGCATCGACGCGCGTGTCGCCCTTATGGATGAGGATGATCGTGCCGTTATTGTGCGCCGTCGTGGTGTCCGAACTGTAGTGCAGGGTGTTGAGGTTGTTGTAAACAACCTGATAGTAATCCGAGTACGTGGCTCCATCGGGGAACGTCTTGGTGCTCTTCGACTCCTCTTGTTGGAGGCTGTACTCGAATGCCGACCCATCGGGATGATACATCGCCCAGCGAGCGGGCCCTAGCATGGCGGTCTGCCCATCGTTTGAAATCGACAGCTTCAGGGCGCCGTCTTTCATAGCATGATAGAGTTCGTTGTCCGCTTCAGGACCCCCCGTCAATTCGGAGTAGTCCTCCTCTGTGCCGTTGACGTTCTTCTTCACGATGAGCTTTTGGTGGATGCCCCATTCCTGAAACCAGGCATCAAAGCGCTCGTCCTCTGGCAGGCTCGCCAACCGCCCCGCCTCATCGCCAACGCGCAGGGTGAAGTTGAAGGTGACATCCCCCAAAAGCTGCATCACCTCTTGCCCGTCGTTGATGTAGTCCGGATAATCATCGTGCGGAGCGTCGATGTAGGCCCCGTCGTATGCCGTCTCTCCCTCGCTTACCCCGTCGTGCTTGATAGACCAGGTGATGTGCTTTCTGGTCTCCTTGTAAATCGGATTGCCCTCATCGTCGAACGCGGGACTGCCGTCCTCGTCCTTCTTCTGCGTCGTGACGACAACCTCGGAATAGAGCTCTGACGCGCTCGCCTCATAGGAGTTGGTCGTTTTGCGGTCGACCCGCACGAAACAATCGGTGTCGGGGTTTCTTAACTTGTCAAGGTCTTCCTGGGTCATGCCCAACAGCCGCTTCGCATCCTGCGAAACGACGCAGTTGCCCGCACCATCCGTCTCGAAAAGGCGGTACGACGCATCGTCCCCTTCAACTTGGAAATAAAGACTGTACTCCTGCCTGTTCATCATCTCGGTCGTTGACGGGCGAGACCCCGAGTTGTTGTCAGCCCACAGGGTGACAAACGACGCCGAGCCCTCGCGCTTCGAGGAAGGATGGATTCCAATGACTTCGTCTTCAGCTGTCGCATTTGGTTGCCCCTCGCTCGGAGCCGCGCCCATCAACGACAAAAACTCGCCCCTCGAGGGCACGCAAAGCTGCGCGCTGCGGCTTACCAATGCGGTTTGCTGCAACAGCCAGTTGAAAGTGGATGGGGCATCCTGCACGAGGTCGGCGGAGAAAACGACAGGAAGCTGCACTGACGCGGCGAGCGTCAAGGGCATCGAGGCATCGGCGCCCGTTGCCCGTTCTGCACTTTGGCCATAAAGCGCCGCGGCACCTGAAGCGGTGTCAATCGGAGTCGTGAAAGTCACCTTGGCCTTGTCGCCCTCCCACGTCGCTTCGGCAATCTTCACCGTTGTGGCGTTGCCTTGCTCGTCGTTTTGGAACACGTCGAGCGCAAGCGTTTCTTCTGCGGGCTTGAGCTCTTTTGGAAGCTCCACCGAGAACCAATCGCCGGGGACGACCGCCTTGTGCTCGCTCGCGCCGAGGAAGGCTGTCGCCGAGGCCTGATCTGCGCCCGAGGAAGGATCCGTGCCCGAATCGCCGACCCAAGCTGAGGGGTCGAGCTCAAACGAAAGATCAAGCGTGGCGGAAATCGTCGAGGGGAGCTCGCTTTGGGCAGCGCCGCTTGGGGCCGTCGCCTGAGAACCGGCCGGATGGGATTCGCCGCTTTGAACAGCTTGCGCCTGGGTGTCGCCCGAAGAGAGTGCCGTGCCGGACTCGCACACGCTTTCGACGAGCTTCTCCACATCGACCGTGAGCCCTTTCGAGGACAACATGAGCGCCTGGTACTGAGCGCCCCAATCAAGAGCGGACGAAAGAGCTGGGGAATCAGGCGCGTCCTGTGCTTGCGCGGAGTCGGCAGCTTCGCCGATCGAAGCGCCATCGGGAGCGGAATCGAGAGCATCGCCACCCGTCGATTGCTCCTGAGGGACAGACACGTCCGCCTGCGCTTGCCGCACGTGGGACATGTTGCCCGCTAGCGTTGTGGGCACGCAAAGCGTCAATGCGAGGAATATCGAAAATGCCTTGCTGGTAAGCGTGCCTTTGAAAGGCACCTTATTTGATCGGTGCATTTTACGTAAGCCACCTCTGTAGTTTTACCCAACCCATCAGTTCTCTGCCTAAGCAAACGACAGAATCAGACGACACATTAGCGCTCTTCAACCGATAATCCAAGGTGAACCCCCGAAACAACGGTAAAAATCGATTATTGCCCCCCTCCTTGCCTTCGACTCGTTTTCTCCATGCTATGAGCGAAAGCCAAGCCGCACCCAGCCTTTTTCCAATGGGAGGAAAACACGAGGAGGCGGCACCCCAACCGACAGGTCGCGCATCATTGTCGCAACGAGGTCCCTTTACATCGCAAAAAACGAACACGCCCTCTCATGAGGGCGTGTTCGTCTGATGGCTATGAGCCTTTCGGCCACCTGGGCGGACTGCAGAATCGCCCAGGCGAGCTTGCCCCCTACCCGAGCGGATTTCCCCCTGTGGGGTCGGGTGCCTCGAGCGGCGGGGCCTCGGGGGCCGATCGCGAGTCGGAGTACGCCATGCTCTCGGGGCGGAAGGGGTCGTCCTCCTCGGAAAGCCCGCCAGGGGCGGCGCCTGCGCTCTCGACGGGCAAGCGCAGGATGGCGCGCAGACTGTCCTCGTAGATGGAATCCACGAGCCGCGAGAACGCCTGGTATGCCTCCTCCTTGAATAATAAGCGTTCGCGGGGAGCATCTCGCCGTGGGTGTATACGTTCACGCCGCGGCCTTCGGTCTGCTCTAGAAGCTGCTTGAGGTCGTGCAGGTCGTGGCCGGTGACCACGATGAAGGGTCCCGCCTCGACCTTGAGCTCAACCGTCGCAGGCTCGGGTTTGCCATAGGCGGAGACGTTCGCTTCCTCCAAAGCGGCCATGGCGGCTAAGTTGACCTCGCCGCACTTGAGAACCAAAGGCAGCAGCTCGTCCATGCCAAGGTCTGAGCCGACGGCCCTCATGCCCTCGTAGAGAAACGCCGCCACAACAGGGTCCGACTTCCCCAACGCCTGCGCATGATAGGCGTACGCCGCCACGCCGCGCATGCCGAAGAGCAGCAGGCTCTTCAAGCTGCGGATGTCCTCCTGCGCGTCCCACAGCAAGCCCATGTCGTACGAGCTAAATTCGCCCAGGGAAATAGCCTTCGCGCGAACGCGACGCTCAAGGGCGGCAATGGCCTTAGGGTCGAAGCTGACGTTGCTCACGCAGGCGAACATGCCCTCCAGCATAAGCCCGTCGGATTCGGTATCCCCCTTTCCGCCGCTCTCGGCTCGGGCCAAGGCGACCAATGTCCCGGTCAAATCATCTTGTAGCCGAGCCACATCGGCGGTCTTGCCGCACACGCCGGCAGCTCCGGTGCAGGCGGTGCATCCCGCCGTCTGCTCGCACTGGAAGCAAAACATGTTCTCGTCAGTCATTTCGCGCTCCTCTACTCGGGGGTGTATTTTCGAAGCAACTACACTATACTGTGGTATCACATACATTTCTGTCGTAGAATCTACAGGTGAAACCAATGCTTGATATCCCTACTTCTTCTTCGATGCTATTCGCCGGCATAACCCAAGACGAAGCGAAGCTGATGCTGCCTTGCCTTGGGGCGACAAGAAGGGTTTTCAGTCGGGAGGAGCGAATCATGCGCGCCGGCCAGCCCACCGAATACCTCGGCGTCGTCCTGTCCGGGCGCGTACGGATCGAGGTCTCGGATGCCTGGGGCGAGACGACGATCTTGGAGATGCTGGGGCCCGGCTCGCTTTTCGCGCACGGCTACGCCTGTAGCATGGAGCCCCTCGACATCGACGTGCTGGCGGATACGGCATGCGAGGTAGTGCTGCTCAAAGCCGAGCGCATCATCCATTCCTGCCCTAAGCAGTGCGGCTGCCACGCGCACATATCCTCGAACCTCATGCGCGCCTTGGCGCTAAGCAACCTGGACATGAACCACCGCGCCATAGCCATGACCCCCAAGACCATACGGGGCAAGATCCTCGCCTTCCTATCGCAGCAGCAGAAGAAGGCCGGCACCCGCGCCTTCGCCATCCCTTACAGCCAGACCAAGCTGGCAAGCTACCTCAGCGTCGACCGCAGCGCGCTGTCGAACGAGCTCTCGAAGCTGCGCAAGGAAGGCGTCATTGACTACGAAGGCCGCACATACCGGCTGCTGTAGCGCACGACAGTTTCCTGCCATGCTGCGGACAAATCAGATGACCTTCCGCATATCCAAGATGTGTCTTAGCCCCTAGCCAGCAAACCGGCATCAGAGGGATAGGTCGTGGTCTGCAGCGGCTCCAGCTGGCGCTATTGTTTACCCTTGAACAACAGATCGAGTTCCGATGGGGCTGCGGGTGGTGAGGACCTTCGGGAATGCATCCCTGATGGACAGAAGCGGCTCGCGCTCCCTCTCTAGCGTCGATTCGGAGCTGATGTCGCATCTCGCTTAAACTCTCCTTCTCGGTTTCGAAACTCGAATTGTTTTAAAGTTTCGAAACCGGAAAGGCAATATGCAAAAGGATGCGTCGAGGAACGAATCCCAGTCGCGCCATGTCGGCAGCGATGTCGGGGCGCATTCGCGCGTGCTACAATGCGGGCACCAGAGATGAAAACACAGTCCCCGTCGGGTAGTCGTGGGCGTGCGGGAGTCCGCATCAGTAACCTGCCTCCTTGGTTGTCCCTTCTCTGCATGGTCATCTACATAAAGGAGGAGCCAGCCATGCAGATCAGCGTGTCGTCCACCCTGACCGTATATCACGACGGCCAATTCTGGGTCGGGCTGGCGGAGCACGTCGAGGACGGAAGGTACGGCGTTGCCCGCATCGTCTTCGGCGCGGAGCCGTCCGATGAGGAGATCCTGCGATTCGTTGTCAGCAAATGGACGAAGCTCGCGTTCTTCGGCGACGAGGCCACTGAAACAAGCAAGCCCGCGAAGAACCCCAAGCGGCGCGCCCGCGAGGCGGCGAAAGCCCTTAAACTGCCCGCGATGAGCACCAAGGCGCAGCAGGCGCTCGCGGAGCAGCGAGAAGCGCTGAAGCGAGAATCGGCCCATGCCAGAAGCCGACGCCGCGCGGAAGAGGCTGATGCGCGCTTCGAGCTGTGTTTACGCGAACGCGGATGGCCGTGCCCTTCCTTTTATGATTATGCAAAGAGTCTGCGGGAATGTAGATGGGGCCTCGCGGTTCAGGCCGGCAATTTTCCGCCGCGCCGCCCATATGGCCCTCGAAGAGTTCGCAACCGTAACAAACGTTGGGAGGCCCTTAGCGGCAGCCCTGGTTCCATCGGACCATTCGGTTCCGATCGCTTTGCGCGGGAAGTCGAGCAGGCGGTCGCGGTAGTACCCGTACTGCGCCCGGCGTGCCTCGATCTCGGCGGAGAGACCGTCGGTCAGCGATGCCGTGAGGGAGTCGAAGCGGTCGAGGATGTCGACGACCTTCCGCTGGGTGGCGGGGCACGGGACGGGGATCTCGACCCCCGATAAGTCCACAGGCGCGACTTCGATTACCTTTGTCCCTTTCGCCACCTTTCGTTTGGATATCTGAAAGTCCTGAGCAGTAGCTAAATATGCTAGGTATCTCGGGATAATGCTTTCAGTCGCATACGTGCAAGAGTGTCCGCCGGTTGCAACCGGCTGTTCGCCTTCCCGCCAATGGTGTGCAGACATCTTCGATATTCTCGCTCGTTATGGCAAAAATCACGTCTCCAGGGTTTTCCTTTTTCGATTTAGCGTATTGTTCTTCAGATCATCGTGGTGTGCTCGTAGCCGCGCTCCACGAAGAGCCGCTCGGCAACGTCGAGAATCTTCTCGACCGCCTCCTCCGGGTACTTATTGCGTGCCACGGGCACCTCCGTCCTTATTATCACGATAAACATACCATGAGTGGCGTGCGGGTCGAGAAGGGCTGGCGCCAAAAGAGCCCAACGGCCGTTACGGCTTCGTTAGAAACGCGCCCCACCATGGATGGTGAACCCGAAAGGTAAGGCGCGCGGGCACGGCGACTCGGCCCACGCGCCCGGAAGAGAAAGGACGAATCCATGGGTTACATGCTCGAGACGCGCGGGCTCACCAAGCGCTTCGGCCGCGGCGACCAGGCGCAGGACGCCGTGGCCGACGTGAGCCTTCATATCCGCGAGGGCGAGGTGTACGGGCTGCTCGGCCCCAACGGCGCCGGCAAGTCGACAACGCTCAAGATGATCTGCGGGATGCTGCGGCCGACGGCCGGGGAGATCCTCTTTGCCGGGCACGTCTGGCGCCGCGAGGACCTCTACGCAATCGGCAGCCTCATCGAGGAGGCGCCGCTCTACCCCAACCTCACCGCGCGCGAGAACCTGCGCGTGCGCACCACGCTGCTGGGTCTTCCCGAGAGCCGCGTAGATGAGGTGCTCGCCGCCGTGGACCTCGCGGACACCGGGAAGAAGCGCGCCGGGCGCTTCTCGATGGGCATGCGGCAGCGCCTGGGGCTCGCGCTGGCGCTGATCGCTCGGCCACGCCTGCTCGTGCTCGACGAGCCCACCAACGGCCTCGACCCCATCGGCATCGAGGAGCTGCGCGACCAGATCCGCGGCTTCGCGGCGGCGGGGACGACGGTGATCGTCTCGAGCCACATTCTCTC
>OMNT01000879.1_pt1 | contig 30431 bp, 34 predicted proteins | sample 1672551 | NCBI WGS metagenome assembly OMNT01 (sample SAMEA3136698, study PRJEB25190) | human gut metagenome | reverse complement strand
CTGTTACAGAGGCAACGTTCGCCCCTGCCGAATGCATCAGTATTCACGCAGGGCCAGCTGCCGTGCCATTTCGACGAGGAAGTCGGAATTTTCAAAGCAGCCGAGCGCGTCGATGGCGGTCTTCGTCTCGGACTCGATCATCTTCGAGCACGCGCCGATGCCGTACAGGCGGACGAAGGTGTTCTTGTTTTCGTCGACGTGGGTCGCTTTGCCAAGCTTGGCCGCGTCGCCGAGGACGTCGAGCATATCGTCGCGGATCTGGAAGGCCAGGCCGAGGTTCTGTGCGTAGGTCTTCGCGGCGTCGAGCTGCTGCTGCGTGCCGCCCGCGGCAACGACGCCGATCTGACAGGCCGCTTGGATGAGCGCGCCCGTCTTGCGGCACTGGATGTCGTAGATGCCCTGCTCGGTGAGCTCCTGCTCCTCGGCGTCGGTCGCCCGGGCCGCCATCCAGCGGGCGGCCAAAGATTCAATGCGTCTGTTTCGCTTGTCCATCATCCATCATTTTTTGCAGAATTTCCCGCAGGGCGCTCCGTGCCCGGGAGAGCAGGACACGCACCTGCGCCTCGTCGCACCCGAGCAACTCCGCGACCTCGCGGGTCGGATATCCTTCGATATCCTTCAGGTGGACCGCCTCGCGCTGCCGCTCGGGAAGGCTGGCGATTGCCCGGCGCACCTGCTCGCGGATCTCCCACACTCCGCTTTCGCCCATCGTCGCACGCTCAATCCCCTCGCCGAAGGCATCGTCGCGCCGGGATCGGGCCCGACGGCTGCGCAGCAGGTCGTAACAACGGTTGCGCAGGGCCGTCAGCACGAAGGAGTCGATGTTGCGGCATCCGGCCAGGCGCGACCGCTCGACCCACAACCGTTCGAGCAGGTCCGCCACCGCATCTTCGGCCTCGGCGGCCGACAGAAGCAGGCTCTGCGCATAGCGGAACATCCGATCACGCAGCGGCAGGACATATGTATTGAATTCGATCTCCTCCATGGTCACACATAAGACGATCCCGGGGCCCGAAACGCAACAAGCCGGGATCGTTTTTTTTCATTTTTTTCGGTCCTTCCCTTCCGGCCCGGGGCCGAAAGCAAAAAAACGGGGCGGAACAGCCTCTGCGATTCCGCCCCGTGGTCCGTATCGGCCGGTCAGCCGTTCACCCGCGCATGGTCCGCCAGGAACTGCGCCAGGCCGCTGTCGGTCAGCGGGTGTTTGAGCAGCCCCTTGATCGCGGCAAGCGGGCAGGTGGCCACATCGGCCCCCGCGTCGAGGCACTGGATGATGTGGTGCGTGTGGCGGATCGAGGCGGCCAGCACCTGCGTCTTGAAACCGTAGGTACGGTAGACGCGCACGATATGGGCCACCAGTCCGACGCCGTCCTCCGAGATGTCATCCAGACGTCCGACGAAGGGCGAGACATAGGTGGCGCCCGCCTTGGCGGCCAGCAACGCCTGGCCTACGGAGAAGACCAGCGTGCAGTTGGTGCGGATCCCGCGGTCGGCAAAATAGCGCACGGCCCGAATGCCGTCGGCCGTACAGGGCAGCTTCACGACGATGTGCGGGTCGAGCCCGGCCAGCTCGGTACCCTCGCGTACCATCCCTTCGAAATCCGTGGCGATCACCTCGGCGCTCACATCGCCGTCCACGATCCGACAGATCTCCACATAGTGGCGGCGGCACGCCTCTTCGCCCCGGATGTTCTCCTTGGCCATCAGCGACGGGTTGGTCGTCACCCCGTCGAGCACTCCCATTTCATTGGCCTCGCGGATTTGCGCGAGATTCGCCGTGTCGATGAAAAATTTCATGTCAGCAGTTTTGGTTTGGTTTCTGAAAGATACGAAAAATGTTCCATACCTGTATCCACACGGGCGGGCTTTTTCTGCCGCACCCCCTCCGAGGAGAAAAAAATGCAGGCTGCACAAAAAAATTAGGTACTTTGTATTGCATAGTATCAAAATAAGCATTATATTTGCAATGTAAAAATAATAGAACCCGCAAAACATTAACCTGGGAAAACACCTACGACCATGAAAGAGACTGTTACCGTCAATATCGGCTCCGAGGTCTTCATTCTCGACAACGATGCCTGCCGCGCGTTGCAGAACTATCTGGACGACGTCCGAAGCCGGCTGCCCGAAGAGGACGGCGAAACGATGGACGATATCGAGATCCGTATCGCCGAGATCTTCCGCGAGCGCGTCTGCTCCCCCATGCGGGTCGTGACGCTCGACCTGGTCCGCTCGACGATTGCCCGGCTGGGCGCCCCCTCGGAATTCGGAGAGCGCCACAGCACCCCGCAACAGGAGGACGAAGCGCAGACCGTCCCGCCCCGCAGGCTCTACCGCTCGCGCACCGACCGCTCGATTGCCGGCATCTGCGGCGGCCTCGGCGCATTCTTCAACGCCGACCCCACGATGATCCGGCTCATAACGCTGCTGCTCATCCTCTTCGGAGGACTCTCCATCTGGGCCTACATCATCCTCTGGATCGTCATCCCCGAGGAGCCGGCCCGTAAATTCTTGTTCAACGACAAACGTCCATAACGCATACCACCCATGACACCGAACGACAACAGGCGGTTATTCCGCTCGCAGGACAGCATCATCGCCGGCGTATGCGCCGGAGTCGCCGAATACTTCGGACTCGACGTCTCGCTGGTGCGGATCGCCACCCTCCTGCTGATCCTTTTCGGGGGACTCTCGCTGTGGGTCTACATCATCCTCTGGCTGATCGTCCCCAAAGCCCCGAAACGCTTAAAATCCTAAAACACCATGGCCGAAGACAATGTAAAAGCGCAGATGCGCAAAGGAATTCTGGAGTACTGCATCCTCGCCATCCTCTCGCGCGAGGCATCGTATGCTCCGAAGATCATCTCCGAGCTCAAAGCGGCCGAAATGATCGTCGTCGAGGGTACACTCTACCCGATCCTCACCCGGCAGAAGAACGCCGGACTGCTCACCTACCGCTGGGAGGAGTCCCCGCAGGGGCCGCCCCGCAAATACTACTCGCTCACCGAAAAGGGGCTCCAGTATCTCCGCTCGCTCGACGAGGCGTGGGACGAACTGGTCGGACAGATTCAGGTCATCCGCCACGGCCGGACGGACACGGCCGGACAGAGCGCCGAAACCCCGGCAGCTGAAGAACCGGCAGCCGAAACATCCGCCGAACCGGTCTCCGATCCGGTCCCCGCATTTGAAAACCCGAACATGTAAAAAACACAAACACCGCATCGCCATGAAAAAAGCTCTGTTGGTCCTCGTCTCACTGGCCGCCATCGCCGCCATCGCCGGCGTTCTGACCGGCATCTTCTTCCCCGAGAGCCTCTCGGCCTCGAACCGCCGAATCAAGGGCAGCGGCACAATCGTAACCCGGACGATTCCCGCACCCGACTTCGAAAAGATCTCGGCCTCGCGCGCCGTGAAGGTCATCATCACGGACGAAATCGAGGACCGGATCCGCATCGAGGCCGACGACAACCTGATGGACCACATCGTAGCCGAGGCTTCGGGCGATGAGCTGCGAATCAGCATCGACCCGAAGATCAACTCCGTATCGGACATCCACGTCACCGTCACGGTCCCCGACAACGGCAAGATCCGCGCACTCGAAGCCTCGAGCGCCTCGGAGATCACCTGCGCCACGGCTCTCGGAGCCACCGACATCTCGCTCGAAGCCTCGAGTGCCGCCAACATCAACGCAGCCGTCAAGGCCGGCGTCTGCTCGCTCGAAGCCACAAGCGCCTCCAAGATCAAGGCCGCCGTCGAGGCCGGCGAATGCCGGATCAACGCCTCGAGCGCCGCCAAGATCAAACTGAGCGGCCGGGCCGACGCCGCACGGGCCGAACTCAGCTCGGCCTCGAAACTCGCAGCCGCGGAGTTGGTCGTCAAACAATGGAAGATCGACACCTCGAGCGCCGCAAGCGCCCGGATCCACTGCTCCGAACAACTCGACGCCGAGGCATCGAGCGGCTCCTCGATCCATTACGAAGGCGACTGCTCGACCGACATCACCAAATCGAGCGGCGGCAGCGTAAGCCGCTGACCAAACCCGCACCACCGACCACCACACAATCCGCAAAACCATGAAAGAAGTCAAGAAATGCAGCATATCGGGTGTGGCGTTCACACTGGACGCCGACGCCTATGAGGAGCTCTCCGCCTACCTCGAAAGCCTCAAGCGCTCGTACCGGGAATCGCCCGACGGTGCGGAGATCGTCGCCGACATCGAGGCCCGCATCGCCGAACTGATCCTCTCGGTGCAGGACAACGCCCGCGTCGTCGAGAAACCGCTGATCATGAACATCATCCGGCAGATGGGTTCGGCCGAGGACATCTCCGAAAGCACGGATGCCGACCTGGAGCCCGAGGCTCCGCGGATCCCGCGCCGCCTCTACCGCGACACCGAAAACGCCAAACTGGGAGGCGTGTGCGCCGGCATCGGCCGCTACTTCAACCTCGACCCCGTCTGGGTGCGTCTGGCGCTCTTCCTGCCCCTGCTGCTCGCATGCTTCGGGAGCGTCCCCTTCCTGCGCTGGTTCAGCCCGCTGTTCGGCAACCTGTTCGGCATCTTCCTGATCTGCTACTTCATCATGTGGTTCGCCGTACCGGCCGCCCGCTCGGCCCGGCAGAAACTCGAGATGAACGGCGAAAAAATCACCGCCCAAGCCATCGGCGAGACGACGGCCGCCGCCGCGAACAACGACCCCGACGCCAAGGCCAAACCCATTGTGGCCGAGGCCGTATCGGTCTTCGGCAAGGTCGTGCTCATCCTGCTGAAGCTCTTCGCCGGACTGATCGTCTTCTGCCTCATCATGGTCGCCTGTGCGCTGATCATCGGGCTGTTCGCCATCCTGATCGGAGGCGCCGAGACCCTCAACCTCGACTGGGACCTCTCGCTCTGGGTACCCATACTGGGTATCTTCATCGCCCTGATCCCGACCATCCTGCTGATCTACGTGCTCATGTGCCTGATCGCCTCGCGCAAGCCCGGAGGCAAGACCGTACTGGTCATCTTCCTCTGCTGGATCGCCTCGATCATCGCCTGCTCGACGATCGCCATCCGCGAAAAGGTCGGCGAACGCTTCAGGGACAAGCGCGAAGCCATCCGCGACGCACTCAACAGCACGATCGAGGTGGACGGCGAGATGACGACGCTCAAGGAGCTGCTCGAGGAGTACGACGGGGAGAGCATCATCGAGGAGGGACGCAAGACACTGCATATCAGCGTCCCGTCGAAGGAGCTCGACATCACCGTGGACAAAAAACAGGGCGGGCTGCAGATCAACGCCGGTGAGCGCACGACAAACGAAGAGGGCGACAGCATCACGTCGCACAGCGTCGAGATCAGCGTCAAGCAGCAGTAACCTCCGCACCATAACGCCGCGCGCGACTTTCCGCCCGCCGGCCAACAGACAAAAGGCAGGCCCCGCCGCATCTCACCGCGGCAGGGCCTGTCGCGTTCGTCGGAACAGAAGACGGACAACGGCCCGTTTTTTGAGAAAATTGAAAAAATTACTACCTTTGAGCGATTTTGTTTTAAACTGGAAAGAGTATGTCCGAAATCAAATGCATCGGCATTCTGACCTCCGGAGGCGATGCCCCGGGCATGAATGCGGCCATCCGCGCCGTAACGCGCAGCGCGATCTTCAACGGGTTCTCCGTGAAGGGCATCATGCGAGGATACAAGGGTCTTGTATTCAACGAGATCGTTGAGTTCAAGTCGCAGAGCGTGAGCAACATCATCCAGCTGGGCGGCACGATCCTGAAGACCGCCCGCTGCAAGGAGTTCACCACACCCGAGGGCCGCAAGGCCGCCTACGACAACATGACGGCCGCCGGAATCGATGCCCTGGTGGTCATCGGCGGCGACGGTTCGCTGACCGGCGCCCGGCTCTTCGCCCAGGAGTACAACGTCCCGATCGTCGGCCTGCCCGGAACGATCGACAACGACCTGGGAGGCACCGACTCGACCATCGGATACGACACGGCGCTCAACACGATCATGGAGGCCGTCGATAAACTCCGCGACACCGCCTCGAGCCACGAACGCCTCTTCTTCGTCGAGGTGATGGGCCACACGGCCGGCTATCTGGCCCTCAACAGCGCCATCGCCACCGGATCCGAGGCGGCAATCATCCCCGAGATGGAGACCGAGGTGGACCAGTTGGCCGAACTCATCAACCACGGATTCCGCAAGAGCAAGAACTCGGCAATCGTTATCGTCGCCGAAAATCCCAAGACAGGAGGTGCCACGGCCCTGGCCGAGCGCGTCAAGAAGGAGTTCCCGCAATACGATGCCCGGGTGACAATCCTGGGCCACATCCAGCGCGGCGGATCGCCCACGGCCGTGGACCGCATCCTCGCCTCGCGCATGGGCGAAGCGGCCATCGAGGCCATCCTCGACGGACAGCGCAACGTGATGATCGGCATCGAGAACGGCAAGATCGTCTACGTGCCCTTCGTCAAGGCGATCCAGCACAACAAGGGAATCGACCGCAACGCACTGGAACTGGTGAAGATTCTCTCGATATAAAACCTGCACCGAACACCCACTACAACACCCACAACCGCAGCGAATGAAACGCGTTATTGGCATCGGAAATGCCCTGACCGACATGCTGGTCAATCTGAAGACCGACTCCGTACTGGGGCGGTTCAAACTGGCGAAAGGCTCGATGAGCCTCGTGGACACGCAACTACAGACCGAAATTTCGAAATCCGTGGCGGGACTCCCCTACTCGCTCTCGCTCGGAGGATCGGCCGGCAATACGATCCGCGCCATGGCGCAGCTCGGCTGCAAGGTCGGATTCATCGGCAAGGTCGGACACGACACGACGGGCGACTTCTTCGTACAGGCGCTCGAGAACCTCGGCATCGAGCCGATCGTCTTCCGCGGACAGGAGCGCTCGGGCAAGTGCGTGTCGCTCATCTCGGCCGACGGCGAACGGACGATGGTGACCCACCTGGGCGCCGCGCTGGAACTCTCGGCCGAGGAGATCGAACCGACGATCTTCGACGGCTACGACTGCCTCTACATCGAGGGATATCTGGTGCAGAGCCACGAGCTGATCCTCAAGGCGGCGCGCACGGCCAAGGAGTGCGGGCTGGAGGTGGCCATCGACCTGGCCAGCTTCAACATCGTGGCCGAGAACCTCACCTTCCTGCGGGAGCTGGTGCGCGAATACGTCGATATCGTCTTCGCCAACGAGGACGAGGCCAAGACCTTCACGTGCGAGGCCGAACCGCTGAACGCCCTGCAGGCGATCTCGGAGATGGCCGGGCTGGCCGTCGTGAAGATCGGCACGAAGGGGGCGCTCATCAAGCGCGGCGACGAGGTGGTGCACGTGGGCATCATGGCAGCCGCCAAGCGGGTCGATACCACCGGCGCGGGCGACTTCTACGCCGCCGGATTCCTCTCGGGCCTCACCGAGGGGCTGACGCTGCGTCAGTGCGGCACGATCGGCGCCATCACGGCCGGCAAGGTGATCGAGGTGGTGGGCACGACCTTCGGCGAGGAGGCCTGGCAGGATATCTTCCGGCTGGTGAACAAGGTCAAGCACGAGAAGTACCTCTTCTGACCCCTCGGAAGGGACAGGAAAAAGGGACGCCGGACGGAAAATCCGTCCGGCGTCCCTTTTCCATATACACCCGTGCATCCCCGCCGTCGGGACAGGGAGCGGAAAGCCGGAATAAACACCATTACGATTTTCCGGAGCGGGGCCTGACGCCGAAAAAGAGTCCCCGGCTGATGCCCCACCGCAGGCGCAGCAGCCATACGCCGCGGCGCGGCGACAAGGTCAGCAGCAACAGCAGGGTCGCGCCCCACTTGAACAACTCCAGCAGGCAGGTGCGCACCACCCGATGGTGGATCTGCGCCCGAAGCCGCTGGCTCACCCCCACATGCCGGCTCAGACGGCGGAAATAGGCGACGGTGAGCTTCGACGGCGGAATGATGTGCCACATGACCGCCCCCGGAACATACCAGATCGTCTCGCCGCCCTGCAGCAAACGCTCGAAAAAGTCGTTCTCCTCGCCGCCGATCAGTTCTCCGTTCACACGTCCCAGCGAGGGGTCGAAGCCCCCGTAACCGACCAACCCCGCACGCCGGAAAGCCATATTTCCGCCACCGGGCACCCGTCCTGCCGGAAAAGGCCGCACGTCGGGACCGAAGTCCATCGGATTGGCGATCGGCATCTCGACCCACCGGGACATCCACGCCGGACGTCCCTCGGGATACTCGGCGATGATGCGCCCCCCGGCGACCACGGCACCGGGATGCGTATCGAAGAAGTCGGCATAGGCGCGCAGGAAATCGGCGTTCACCCGCTCGTCGTCGTCGATGAAGGCCACAAGCGGGGCCGCCGCCTCACGCAGGCCCCGGTTGCGGGCATAGGAGACCCCAGGGCCGGTTTCGCGGACCATACGCAGCCGCACGCCGGGATGTGCGGACCGAAACGCGGCGAAACGCTCAGCCGTATCGTCCGTCGAATTGTTGTCTACGACGACACACTCCCACTCTTCCGCCGGAAGCGATTGCCGCACAACCGATTCGAGCGCCGCAAGCAGCGGCACGGCACGGTTGTGGGTGGGGATCACGAGCGAGATGCGAATCATTGTACGAAAATAGCAATTTCTTCGCAAAAAATGCTATATTTGCGGAAATTTCAAATCAAACCAAAGTCTTACGACCATGCACAAACTGATTCGCGTCTGTCTGCTGACGCTCGCAACCGTGTTGTCCGCCTTCACGGCATCGGCGCAGAGCGTCACATGGAAAAGTTCCGTCGAGCCGCTCGACGGCGACATCTACCGGATCGTATTCGAAGCCTCGATCCCGACGCCTTACCACATGTACGACATGGGACCCTACGAAGGCGGACCGAACGCCACGACGATCGTCATCACGCCCGGCGAGGGCATGACTCTCGACGGCGGCGTTGAGCAGCTCACCTCGCCGGAACGCCACTACGACGAGATGTTCTCGATGGAGATCGGCACCTTCTCCGGAAAGGCGCAGTTCGCGCAGCGCGTGCGCCTCACGGCAGAGCAGGCAACGGCCAAAGCCCAGATCGAATGGATGATCTGCGACGACACGAGCTGCATGCCGCCCGATGACACCGAGCTCACGATCACCGTACCGGCCGGTGCAAAGGCCGAGTCGGTGCCCGCCGCCGAGATCAAACCCGCAATGCCGGCCGCCCCCGACGCCGAGATCGCCGCACCGGCCACCAAGGATGCCGCAGGCAGCGGATCGCTCTGGTCGCTCATCATCGAAGCCATCCTCTGGGGCTTCGCTGCCCTCCTGACGCCCTGCGTCTTCCCCATGGTCCCGATGACCGTCTCCTACTTCCTCAAGGGTGAAGGCGGCGTAGCCATGGGACGCCTCCGCGCCTCGCTGTACGGTCTGTTCATCGTATTGCTCTACACCGTGCCCATCGCCGCAATCATCCTCATCACGCGCATCGTCGGCGGAGACGCCGTGACGGCAGACATCTTCAACTGGCTGGCCACACACTGGCTGCCCAACGTCATCTTCTTCCTCGTGTTCATGGTCTTCGCCGCCTCGTTCTTCGGAGCATTCGAGATCACCATGCCCTCGTGGATGGTAAACAAGACCGACTCGAAGGCCGACACCAAGGGGCTCGGCGGCATCTTCTTCCTCGCCCTGACGCTCGTTCTGGTATCGTTCTCCTGCACGGGCCCGATCGTCGGTTCGGTCCTCATCAAGTCCACCTCCGGAGAGTTCTGGGCGCCGATCGTCACGATGCTCGCCTTCTCGATCGCCTTCGCGCTTCCGTTCACCCTCTTCGCCCTCTTCCCCTCGGTGCTGAAGAAGCTCCCGAAGAGCGGCGGCTGGCTCAACTCCGTGAAGGTCGTCATCGGATTCATCGAAGTCGCCCTCGGCATGAAGTTCCTTTCGGTGGCCGACCAGACCTACCACTGGGGGCTGCTCGACCGTGAGATCTATCTCGCCGTATGGATCGTTGTCTTCTCGCTGCTGGGGCTCTACCTGCTGGGCAAGATCCGCTTTGCCCACGACGACGAGGTGAAGCACCTCGGCGTGGGACGCCTCGCCCTGGCCATCGTCACCTTCTCGTTCGTGGTCTACATGATCCCGGGCATGTGGGGCGCCCCGCTCAAAGGGCTCTCGGGATACCTTCCGCCGATCACCACGCAGGATTTCGTCCTCGGAGCCAATACCGCGGCAGCTCCCGCCGCAACATCGGACAGCGGTATCGGGAAGCCCAAGTACAGCGACTTTCTCCACCTCCCGCACGGACTCGAGGGATTCTTCGACCTGGAGGAGGCGGAAGCCTATGCCGCCAAGGTCGGGAAGCCCCTGTTCATCGACTTCACGGGCCACGGCTGCGTGAACTGCCGCGAAATGGAGGCCCGCGTATGGTCCGACCCCGAGGTGCTGGAGATCCTGCGCAACGACTATGTCATCTGCGCCCTCTACTCGGACGACAAGAAGGTGCTGCCCGAGGAGGACTGGGTCACGACCGATGCCGGAAAGGTCCTCAAGAGTCTCGGCAAGATCAACTCCTACTACGCGCTGAAGACCTACGGTGTGAATGCACAGCCCTACTACGTCCTGCAGGGCCGCGACGGGAAACCGCTGGTCGAGCCCCGCGGGTATAACCTCGACGTGGAGGCATTCGTCCAATTCCTCCGCAGCGGCGTAGAGGCCTACAAAAAACAATAAACAGAGCCGAGGCCACGGCAAAGCATGCCCATGGCCCCGGCCTGGAAAAAAAAGCCGCCCGAAGAGTTGAACTCTTCGGGCGGTTCCGTAATCGAGGATCCATTTATTCCATTTTATCGCAAACAATACAAGCACACGTCACTCGATACGGTCGGCAAACCGACTCCACCCGGCTGCCTTTTTATATGCATCGGCCGTTCCTGCCGGCACGATGATCTTCTCCACATCCTTCGGAAAGCCGTACCACTGGTCGAGAATCAGCCCGGCAACGGGCGGTGTCGCGGCCTCCACGCGGACCTCACGGATTCGCGTGTTGTCGAACGCCCCGAAAGCAATCTCCCCGACGCCTGCCGGAATGACGATCGACGATACCCGGGTATTGCCGGACAGCAGTCCCTGCTCCAGAGTCCGGATGCTCCGCGGAATGGCAAGTCGCTCAAGCGAAGGACATCCCACGAAACAGGACCCCCGAAGAGCACCGTCGGCCGTATCGCCCGACGCACCATGAACCGAAACTTCGACCAATGACGCGCAAAGGTAGAAGGCACGGCCAGCAATCTCCGTAACCCCGTCGGGCAATACGACCGATTCGACGGCGCTCTCGCGAAAAGCCTCGAAACCGATCTTGCGGACCGTCTCGGGAATCTCCACCCGCTTGAGCCGTCCGGTACCCAGAAAGGCCTGCGTTCCGATTTCGGCCAACCGGGCGGGCCAGACGATCTGCTCGATGTCCGCATAGGCAAAGAGGTTTTTTGGCAAGGCGGCAAGCTGCGTCCTGCTCATGTCCACACGCGTAAGCCCCGCACAATGGTAGAAGGCATGATCGCCCAGCTGCTCGAGACTCGCGGGCAGGATGATCTCGGGAACAGAAGCTCCGCAGAAGGCCATCTCACCAATCGTCCGCAGCCCCTCGTTGAGTTTGAGGCTCTTGATCCTGCGAGCCGCAAACGCCTTCTCGGGGATCTCGCGCACGATCTCGGGCAGCACGATCTCATCGGCCTCGGGCCAGACCTCGGTAAGCACGCCGGTCTCCACACGCACAGGGAGGACCGTCACCGTAAACGACGTCTGCCGGTCCCCGACCTCGATGGTCAGCTCCAGCTCCCCGGCCGGACGCTCGGACGAAAAGCCCTTCACTTGTGCAGGCGTAACCTCCACGGCCTGCTCCTTATCATCCTCATAGCGTCCCATCACCTCGAGCCCCGTCAGATCGAGCGGTTCGCCAAGACAATAGACAAGTTTGTCGGGCTGACGGCTTACGCGCAGGCTCACCGGACCGGGATCCGACGGAACGCCCGGTTTCTCATCAAGTCCCTCGAGACGGATCTCCGCGCGCTGCGACCGTCCGACCTCGACGGTCCGTCCGACGGACCAGAGGTGATAGTTGTCTCCGGTCCCCTGCAGCACGGCAAAGGTCACATAACGCTGCTTCGCACCCGAAAACCAGCGGTCCACACGCATCGTATACTGCACCACGCCGTCCGCCCCTGCAGTCAGGGTCTCGAGCGGCGCAGCAAAGGGATTCTTCTCCAAGGCCTTACCGCCGGCCTCATCGTAGACCCGAACTTCGGCGCCCGGGACGGGAGTGCCGTCGGGCAGGAGGACCGCAATACGCACGGTCGCATCCTTGCCCGGGTTAGGCCCCTGTTCCTTTTTACATGCCATGAATGCAAGCGGCAGAGCCGTCACCATGGCCAGAACAAATTTCAATTTCATCTCTTTCCAAATAATTGATTCACCTAAAAACTCGACTGCAAAGATAGCGGACAGAAGCCATTGAGGCATTACACGCTCTGGACAAAAACCTAACACACCTTTAAAATCAACATTGTAAATCAGTAAATTACAAATAACAAACAACTAAAAATCCAACACCGTCCTGACAAGGGCGCTCCGAAGGGGAAAACAAGCGCCCGAAGGCGGCGGAAGAGTCCGGCAGCATCCTCCGCACGTAATACACCGGTAGCCGGGGAACCGTCCGAACACGAGGAGGTAGCCCGACTCGCCAATGGACGTCGGAGAGAGGCTGGAGACAACCGGTCCCGGACGACACAGGGGAGAAAGGAAAAAGGGAAGTTACCTTTGCGTCAGCAGCAGAAAAAAAGAAGCGGACAACTCTCTCGAATTGTCCGCTTTGGTAGAGAAACACCTAAATCTATCGACCAAATTTATCAAAGATTTCAATTTTATTATATACGCCTATAAATCATTTAACAAAATATCAAAAGTCAATATTTTGACACCTACAAAATAACAACGAAATATCATTTAAACCACACTTCCACGCATACAGACCATTGACAATCAATCAACTACCACATAAGCCCCCTTTTATCAATTGGGTGATAGCGGTAGGTGTATTAAACGCCATGCAGTTTGTTGAATATTGCGTTCTGCACTTTAAAAAAAAATATTTTTCTACTACTCTTGGCTTTTCTATTTTCCTTACTATTTATTTATAAAAGAGAAAATTATGGGAAACAAGAAAAGAATTTACAGAGAATTATCCGATGAGACGAAAGCTAAAATCAGCAATTCAAGTAAGGGTAAGCCCAAAAGTGCATCGCACAAAATTCATATTAGCCAAGCAATGTGTGATTATTGGAAAACGATCCCGCACAAACCCAAAGAAGAGCATACGACTATGAACGATTTAATTGGGGCTAAGAATAATGATTAACCATTTATCAAGGTTGAGTTTTGGGTTTTATAAGGAGTTAACATCTAAAAATAAAGAGATAAATATGATATAGATTTGATAAGATTGGATAAAATAAAAATAGTTTCTTCAATTGGCTATATAAAAATTATAGATAAAAATAGATTCGATATTCATTATAAAGAAAATGATATAGTTAGCTATAAATTTACACAGTTACAACCTTTCTTGTTATACGTTGAGGCTAATATTAAGAATCAAGAATTGATTATTGAATTTACAGGAAAGATTCTTAGAGATAATTATCCTTCATTGATTAACCAAAGTAATATTAAAGATTGCTTGTTATCTATTAATGAAATAGGATTCTGTTTTTTAGATGTAGAAGATATTTTGATTAATGGGGAGGTTGTAAAGGTGGATGTTACACAGGATGTTCCGTATCCCGATTGTGGAGAATTGACCAGAATGATTCAAGCAAATATTTCCAATTTCCGTAAGTATTTGCCCAGAATTATTAATGGGAACTTCACGATAGAGAAGAATGTGGTAACCAAGAGCCATAAGTGTCGTCTAACAATTTATGATAAAAATAAGGAGATTAGACGTGCTGAAAATAGACTATTCTTATCTCAGTTGTCGGACAAGCAAAAGCTTCTGAATTATTTTGAAGGTAAAGTCCGTTTTGAAATGAATCTGAATAGCAAAGAGCAAATTAGAAAGGCTTTACACATTACAGACTTATCAGTCGATTCTGTATTGAGTGCAAATGTCAATCCTATTTGGGAGTTCCTTGATCAGATTCTTGTTGATGCAGATTCAACAGACATTACTGCAAAGTGTGATGATTTGAAAGAACTGCTGAGAGGGGCACTTCTTCAAGTCTGCAATTATGATATTAAGAAGGTAGAAGCACAGTTGCGTCTGCATAGTTCTCCCAATACTCATATTTCCCAAACCTTGAAGCCTTTTAGGAAACTGCTTAAAAAGATCAACAATACACCAACTCTTCCGCTCAAGCAAACACTTCAATCCCTCTTGTTGGAGATCATGATCTTCTTTGCTGCTGTGGCAATCTAATTTTGTATTAAAATAATCTTATCAAACACATTTTGAACTATTCAATAATGTAGCAATCTAATCTAAAAGATTATTTTTGTTTGGGGATAGTGATCAGCACCCCTTTCCGGATAATGCAGAGTTTATTTTGGTATGGCTTTTCTGCTGAAAGCCCATAGTTACGCAAGCTGCCATAGCCAATACCAATCTCCTCTTTCTTGAATTTTTCGTAGATAGCAGCCAAGCTACCAAAATAATGATGGCTGTTATTACGCAATAGTTCAACATGGACGACCGTCCGTTCAACCTTCTCCTTTTCCATATTATGCTATTTTGGGCAAAGCTATAAAAACATGACAAATATTCAAAATAAAACACATTTATGCTTGCATATATAAAATATATGTCATATATTTGTGTTGCAAACAAAGGGAAAGAGAGATATGGCAACGGAAAGGAAATACAAGATTATGGGGGCGGGAAGTGGTCTTTATGTATGGAATGTGGAGACGGGTGAAAAAGTGTATCGAGGTCGCTCTTATACCGATTGCCGTAACAAACTCTATGAGCTGATGGGGTGGAGGACTCCCAAACATTGGAAATTTTAGTAGTATATGTAATAATATATCTTACAGAAATGAAGCAGATTATTTTATTGAATCAGGGTTCTGCAGTTCGTGCAAAAGTTATTGCAGTTCGCACATCCTGTCGTACAGTGGATGGCATTTCAAAGGCAATTCTTGTTGAGCAGCTGAAAGAGAAGCTGAGAAGTGGGCAGATTGTAAAGTTCGCCTATCTGAAAAAGGATGGAAGCATCAGAATCGCTTTTGGTACCACGAATCCAGACTTTATAGCAGATAAGGTCTGTGGCTGGGGAGAGTCAAGAGAGTGTTATGCAACAACAGCCTATTTTGATCTTGAAAAAGCTGCTTGGAGAAGTTTCCGGTGGGAAAATTTGATAGCGGTCTACTAGCCGCTATCTTTCTTTTTTGCAATACCTCGCACAGAGTGCTGTTCAAGTGAAAATAATTTTCTATCTTTGTGATGCTGAATGTAGAAATGCAGGAGGCAGACATATTTGATGAAAGTGTTTTCGCACTTCCCTGTCAGAAAATGTGGAAGTTTTCAAAGAGAAGGGTTGGACGAACAGCACTCATTCCTTGTATAGATACGTGGTTGGTACATTTTGTACCCATACCCCAATATCTATCACGGTGTGGGGTATTGCGTCGTTTATTTTCTCTTGGGTCCTTCCACTACCTTCTGGCAAGTAAGCGAAACGACTCCACACTTTTTTTTTATTTATAATCACCTCTTTGGGAGTCGAGGAGAACCTAAACTAACCAAGCGGTTATGAAAAAACTTTTCTTTGCCCTTGTGGGTGTTGCCATGGTGGCAAGCAGTGCTGTTGCGCAGAATTATGAAAAGAACCTTTATGGGGTACGCGCAGGTCTGAATGTTTCAAACGCATCCATGTCTGGATTTGATTTTAATTCAAGGGTTGGCTTCCACGTAGCTGGCGTTTACCAGCGCCTGTTGATGGAGACCCATCCCCTTTATTTGGAGACAGGTCTACAGATTTCACAAAAAGGATTCAAGGCTGATTTCTGGGCAGACAAAGTGACGGCAAATCCATTATATCTTGAGATCCCAATAATGGTTAATTACAAATTTAATATTAAAGATGTGGTAACTTTATACCCCAGCATTGGATTTTATTATGCATTGGGTGTCAGCGGGAAAAGCAAGTATGAATACATGGATACGGAGGAGTTTGAAGGTGAATCCTTCTCTGAAAAGAGCGACTTGTTTGGCGCCAATGGCGTAATGAAACGTTCGGACTTCGGTATGCGTTTCAGTGCTACAGCAGAGTGGAAACAATTTGTTTTTAGTCTTGGCTACGAATTTGGATTTGTTAATGTGGCTAAGATTGTGGATGGAGGGAATCCTGAGTCCAATGAAGATGCCCTCAGTAGCTGGGGTAAATTGAAGACGGGAAATTTCTTTCTTTCTGTGGGATATAATTTCTAATCGTTGCAAATGAAAAAACTTTTGTTTGTTTTTGCTGCAATTGCACTTTTTGCGAGTTGCTCCAAAGATGAAGATAATAATAACGGTCTTCTTGTTGGTAAATGGGAGCAAGTTAAAACAGTGTGGTTGGACGGGAGTCATCCGGATGATGAGTATGCTCCAGGCGAATATGTTCTTGAGTTTACTGCAGATGGGCGAGTCTATGAGTATCAGTTTGGAGAAAAAAGTCCATATTCTACAAAATATTCTTATAATAGCACGACGAGTGAGTTGACGCTAATGTTTGTGACATTCAAAGTTGATTTGTCTGCTGATGAGTTGATTATGCATTCTCAAAGCATAGATGTTACTCCCTCGCTTTACGATGATTATTACAAGCGTATTGAATAATAAGTTTAACATAAACTTGTAGCGTCTGAATCCCGGCTTTAAGGTCGGGATTTTTTATTTTATTGTAGAAGAGGTAAATCATGATAAGGATATTGCATATATAATATATATGTAATATATTTGTATTGAATAAGGATTGATAAATGATGAGAGTAGTAATATATGCAAGGGTTTCAACTGCTGGACAGGACTATGAGCGCCAGCTATCCGAGTTAAGGGAGTACGCATCACGAATGGGGTATGAGGTTGTTAAAGAGTTTTCAGAAAAGATAAGCGGAGCAAAGAAGATTGTAGAGCGAGAGGCTTTGGCGGACCTGCTCAAATATGTAGAGGAGAATAAGGTTGACAAAGTGCTGATCTATGAGTGCAGCCGTTTATCCCGCCGAGCTGTTGATTTTTTGCAGGTTGTAGAGTATTTGACTGAGCACGGGATTAGTGTATATATTCATCAGAATGGGTTAGAGACACTCTTGCCTAATGGCGGTCCCAATCCCATAGCCAATTTGGTATTGGGAATTTTGGCGCAGTTCAACAGTATGGAACGCAATCTTATCCGGTCTCGCATGGAAAGCGGGTATCATCATTATAGGCAGAATGGTGGTAGAGTGGGTAGGAAGGTTGGCTACCGCAAAAGTGAAGATGAGTTACGTGCGCAATACGCTAAGGAAATTCAGTTGTTGAGAAAGGGGTTGTCCTTGCGCAATGTCGCTGCTATTACAGGGATCAGCACAGGTACTCTCCAAAAGATTAAAAAAATTATTTAAAATATTAAATGTAGATTTGGTTTTTAAAAATATTATTTATATGTTTATTCAAACTTCACTTCTGAAGTTGTTTAATCAATATAAAGTTCGCATGTAATAAAAAATCTTACACACTATGAGATGGTCTAAGCTTCCATGGCGAAAATAAAAGTCCTGCAAACGAACGCAGGAGCCGAAAGCGAATAACCACAGTTCTCTGTGGATAGAATTTTAGATTATTCATGTTTGAAAAAGAGGACTTAGATGAATATAAACCTGAATTCTACAAGTTAAACATCACAGACGAGGAGAGCATGTTAACCATTCTCAACTACCTTGATTCAATAGCAGAAATCAGCTACGAATCCTACTTAAAAAAATTAAAAGTATAAACCATGATTAAAAAGAAAAAACTAAATGAAGATGAAATCATAAGGAAAAGAGTTGCTCAAAAAGAGCAAGTAGCCGTAATTTGGACACGGGTATCCACCGCCGAACAGTATAAAAACAACTGTTCAATAGATACACAGAGAAAAGCCTGTCAAAACTTTTGTGAACGAAATCATATCAAAATCAAAGGAGAGTTTGGAGCAAGGAATGAAAGTGCCAAAGTTGAAGGCGAACTCTTCTTGAACATGATAGCAGAGGTACTGCTTGACCCTGAAATCAACTGCATTGTAGTCTATGACTTTGACCGATTCAGCAGAAATTCTCCAGAAGGGATTGCCACAAAAGCTAAATTGAAAAAGAGTGGAATTTGCATAAAGTCTGTCAACCAACCCATCGACCAAGATAATTGCTTAGCAGACATGATAGAGGATATTCTCATCATCATTGCAAATATTGACAATGCCATGAGGCACCACAAATGCGGAGAAGGAATGCGCGCCTGTATAGAACGAGGAGAGTGGTATAGCAGACCACCCATGGGTTACAACTCACGCAAAGTAGAAAAAACGCATGTCATCACAGTCAATGAAACAGGCAAACTGCTGAGAGAAGCTTTTCTATGGAAAGCCAATGAGAATTTGTCCAATATGGAAATAGTACGCCGACTGGAGGCACGAGGTTTAAAAATACACAAACAAAGATTAACTGAAATTTTCCGCAATGTATTTTATTGTGGAAAGATCCAACATCAACTTCTTGGAGACAGAATCATTGAAGGGAAGCAGGAGAAATTGGTATCAGAAGCCATATTCAACAAAGTACAGGAAAATCTGTCAGGAAACCACGACCGCTACGAACAGCGCCAAATTACCCCTGAATTTCCACTAAAACGCCACGTGCTGTGCGCTGAACATGGAAAGCCGTTCACAGGATACATTGCCTCTAAAAATGGGAAAGGCTACTACAAATGCAATGTCAAAGGGTGTGGAACCAATATTGCAGCAGAAATCCTTCACGAACAATACACTTCTCTGCTTTCACAATACTATGTTCCAAATGAGATCAGACCCATTTTAGAAAAGGTGATCCAGCGCAAGTTTCAACAAAAGCATGAGAAATCCTACACAGAGAAATTGAAATTGGAGCAACACCTCAAAAGCACAGAGACCAAGATCAAAAATCTGCGTAAGAAATTTGCCTTTGACGAGATTGACAAAGAGACTTTCCAAGTAGCATTAGCGGATTTGGAAGAGCAAAAAGAAACCTTGCAGAATGAGCTGAGCCGAACAGTTGAGGATTTATCGAACTTGGGAGAGTTCACCTCAACCGCTATTGCAATTTCCTGTAAATTAGGAGAATTATGGAAACAAATGGATTTTGAAGTCTGCCAAAAGATACAAAAACTAATCCATCCACAGGGAATTGTTTGGGATAAGGAAAAAGGCTGTTATCGAACCTTGGCAGAGAACAGCGTATTTGAGATTTTCCGCTCTATATCAGAAGATTACAAATGTCATTACAAAGAAAAAGCGGACAACTCTCTCGAATTGTCCGCTTTGGTAGCGGGAGGAGGACTCGAACCTCCGACCTTCGGGTTATGAGCCCGACGAGCTGCCAACTGCTCCATCCCGCGATATATCTTTCAGATCTCCGATCTATCGCTTTTGCGTGTGCAAAGATAAGGTAAAAAAATCACATCTGCAAATCAAAACGGAAGTTTCGCCCGAACTTGCCACCCTCACGCCTTTTTATCAGGGGGTTACGCCGTAAAATTATTTTACGGCCGCCGCGACGATCTCCGACAGGTCGCGGATCTCGCGCCGTGTACCCCGCCCGATCGCCTTCTTGCACAACGGGCAGGCCGTGACGATCACATCGGCTCCCGTCTGTTCGAGTTCCGCAGCCACCGAACGGGCGATGCGTACCTGCTGGCTGTCGGAGATGGCCGTATTGGCCACCGACGAACCGCAGCAAAGGGCGTTCTCGCGCGTGGAGGCGGGTTCGAGCAACTCGCCGATCGCCTCGATCACGGCCCGGGGTTCGTCGTAAATCCCGCTGCCGCGCCCCAGTTCGCAGGGATCGTGGTAGGTGAAGCGCGTCGTCCCGTGCTCGAGCCGGATACGGCCCGCACGGATCAGCCGCAGCATATACTCCGAGTGATGCAGCACCTCGATCCCCTCCAGGTGATAATCCTCGCGGAAGACCTTCAGGCAGATCGGGCACGAGGTCACCAGCGTCGTGATCCCGTGTTTGCGGAACAGCTCGGTGTTGTAACGCATCATCTTGCGGGCCGAGTCGGTCTCGCCGGCCAGCTTCAGCGGCCGTCCGCAGCAGACGCCGCCCTCGCGGTCGGCCCACCAGACCTCTTCGCCCGCCGCATCGAAGACCCGGGCCATCGCCGTCATCGTCCGAGGCGTCAGCAGGGTCATACAGCCGGCGAAATAACCCACCTTGCCCGTACCCGACGAACGGTCCACACCGGCCAGATAACCGTAGCGACGCTCATCGGGGACGTTGCGCATCCGGTCGCGCGAATTGAGTCGCAGCGTATTGAGGTCGATGCCCACGGGGCACTTCTCGGCACAACGCCCGCACATCAGGCAGTTGTCGGCCGTCTCGCGGCGCAGCATGCCGTAACGGCGGTCACGCAGGAAATAGACCGACTGCACGGTGCGGATGTCGAGCACGCTCTGCAGCTGGCAGGGATCGATACAGATGCCGCAGCGCGAGCAGGCCTCGACCTGGAAACGGTCGAACGAGGTCTCCTTCTCGCCCGAACGCAACCGGTAGCGGCGCAGGAAGATGAGCGGGATCTCGGTGAAGATGTGCATGTAGCGCGAGAAAGGTAATGCCACGAAGAAGAGCCCGAGGCAGGAGGAGTAGAACCACCAGGCAGCCGACTCGAGGTTCATCAGCGGCAACACGCCGACGTGTGCCGCCATCCATCCGCCGAGCGAACCGGTCAGGAAGCTCCCGCCGCCGTACAACGCGCAGGTCGTACTCTCGGCCAGCAGGCGTGCCGGGAAGATGAACCACAGGGCCGACAGGGCGATGCGGTCGCCCAGGACGTGTTTCGTCGTGCGGCGCATGCCCATAGCCCGCGAGCAGAAACGCTTGCCCCAGGCCAGGGCCACGCCCGAGAGGACAAAGAGCAGCAGCAGGTCCATCAAAAGGTCGAAGATGGGCTTGTGTTCGAGTCCCGTGGCGAAATACTTGAAGAAGACGTGACCCTGCAGGGGCACGTAACGGAACCCGAGGTAGGCCACCGTCTCGATCCAGCCCACCGAGATCAGGAGGAACCAGCCGAAGGCCAGCGACATGTGCATGTAGCCCAGCAGGGGATTGACGCGGAAGATCCTCCGGTGGAGGAGCGACTCGCGGATGACCTCCCACACGGCCTGCAACGTGCGCCGCGTGGGCAGTCCGCGCAGGATCAGCATCTTGTCGGCCCGCGGCAGGCGGTAGAGCCACGTTCCCCACTTCCAGAGGAGCGTGAGGAACATCACGGCCGCGCCGGCCATGAAGGGTATGCAGAACGGAGCGAAGAAGTTCATGGTCAGAAGTCCCCCAGTTTACGTTTGATGAGCATCACCACCCCCCGCGTGTTGATTCCGCGCGGGCAGACCAGCCGGCACTTGCCGCACAGCATGCACTTGTTCATCTCCTCGTAGGCGCCCTGGTATTCGCCCCGGCGCACGAGCGTGTGGACCTTGCGGAAGTTGAACTCGGTGAGGTTGCCGGCCGTGCAGACCGCCGTGCAGGCCCCGCATCCGATGCAGGTCTGCAGTTCGGGCATCTCGCGCAGGATCTCGTCGCTCTTGCGCAGGTTGTTGCGGTCGAGGTCGATGGCGCGGGGCTTGGAGATGGTGTATCCGAAATTGATTGCCGCCATAGCCTATGCCTGCAGGTACTCCGCCACGGCATCGGCCGCGGCGGCGCCCTCGTTCAACGATTCGCCGATGTTTTTCGGGGCGGTCACCGTCCCGGCATAGAAGATCCCCTCGACCCCGCTGCTCACGTTGCCCAGGAAGAGGTCACGCGGGGCCATGAAGCCGCTCGGCGCCTGCCGCAGCCCGGCCGAGGCGGCGAAAGCGGGATTGTCGTCGTTGGCCCGCATACCGACGATGAGCACCAGCATATCGACGCTCATCCGCAGCGGGCGCCCCGTCAGCGTATCCTCGGCCTTGATCTGCACCCTCCCGTCGATCGTCGGGCTGGCCTCCGAGATACGTCCCCGCACGAAGTGGATGTTGCAGCGCTGCTGCGCCTCGCGGTACATCTCCTCGTAGCCGGGACCGAACATGCGGATATCCATATAGAAGTTGAAGACGTCGGCTTCGGGGAAGAGCCGTTTCATCTCCATGGCCTGCTTCACGCCCGTGATGCAGCAAACGCGCGAGCAGTGCTGCTGGCAGACCTTCTCGTCGCGCGAACCCACGCAGTGCAGGAAGGCGATGCGACGCGGGGCCGTTCCGTCGGCCTTGGCCACACGCCCCTCGTTGAGCATCCGCTCGATATCGACCGTCGTGAAGACATTGTCGTAGATTCCGTATCCGTACTCCTCCTTGATCGAGGCGTCGAAGAGCGTGAAGCCCGTCGCGAGGACCACGGCATCGCACGCGAGCGTCCGGCCGTCGGCCAGTTCGACGCTCCGCGACGTGAAACGCCGCACCCCGACACCGGCCATCACCTCGATGCCGGCCTCATTGACCCTCCGCCGCAGGTCGGAGAGCACCTCCCCGGCCGGCGTGAACGACGGGAAGAGCACGTGCCAGCCGCGCAGCTTTCCGCCCAGTTCCGTCTCCTTCTCGACGATGACGGCCTCGATACCCCGCGCCGCAAGCCGCAGAGCCGTCTGCATGCCCGCGACACCGCCGCCCATGACGATCACTCGTTTCTTCATCTGCAAAAATATCGTTCTCCCGCGGCGGCACGTCCGTTCTTCCGAAACCGGGCGCACTCAACCGCCGTATGGTTTATCACTCCCTGATATCGTACACCGTATCCGATGCGCCGCAGTTCACCACCGCCGACGCCGGCTTGCCGATGTACTTGCCGTTGCGGCCCAGGTACTTCGCCGCAGGGTCGTACTCCACGCCCATCTTGTCGAGCAGCGGCTCGACATCCACCTGGTGCATCTGCATGCCCAGCACCCACGGATCGTAACCCAGCACCAGTCCGGCCATCTCCTCGTAGGTGAGCACCGGAATGCCGTGGCCGTTCTGCCCGTAGGTCGTACCCTCCATCTCGGCGATGGCATACTGCCACTTGTCGAGGAACATCGCACACCCGGGACAGTTGGCCACGATGAAATCGGGCTTGTAGGGGGCCATGCTCTCGAGTTTCTTGTGCGAATTGGCGATCGAATAGCCGCGGTTGGCCTGCACGAGGTAGTTGCGGAACCCGAAACCGCAGCAGTGCCGCCGCTCGGGATAGTCCACGCACTCGCCGCCCCACGACTCGACCATGCCGGCCAGCACGTAGGGGAACTCCGAGCCGCCGATTCCCGACTTGGGGAAGATCTTGGCATAGTGGCAGCCGATGTGCTCGACAACCTTGAGCGGCTCGCCCGTCGCGACATTCACCAGCCGGCGCTTGGCCCGCGCGGCGATCTCGTCACGGAAGTGGAACATCACGTCGGAGGTGTGGGCCAGGCTCGCCGGCTTGCGGAACTCGCGCCCGGTGGCCTTCAGCAGGTTCTCGCGCGTACGCTCCTCGGTCTCGGGAAACTCGGCCCACGTGGCCAGCACCTCGGTATAGACACCGAACGAGGTGATGCACGAGGTGACGAAGTTCTCGTAACCCGCCTCGTTCATGAGCGAGAACTGCCGCGCGACGACCGTCATGATCGTCTCGAGCGGCACGATGTCCGAATGGTAGCCGATTCCCGTGCACGACGAGTGTTTCGGGTCGTCGAGCAGGTCGCGCCCCAGGTCCCGCTGGAGGATATCGATGAACGCCTTCTCGCTCCCCGGGAAAAAGTTCTGGCGGATGCAGCTGCGGCCGTAATAGTAACGGTCGTCGGCGATCTGTTTCTGGTACTCGGTCCAGCTTGCTCGCTTCATCATGGCCTAATAGTGTTCGTTGCTGTTCTTCGAATAGACATCCATCATGTATTGCTCGTCGGCTCCCTCCTCGTATCCCATCTCGCGGGCCTTGCGGTCGGAGTGGCGCTCGATCGTATCGAACATCTCCTTGCCACCGCTCACGTCGAAGATCCGGCGGATCTCGTCGAGCGACTCGTCGTCGATGCGCCGCAGGGCTCCGGCCCCTTCGCGTCCGTAGACGGGCGTGAACTGCCCGTAGACCTCCTTGTCGTTGTCGTAGATCCACTGCCAGACGGTTCCCTGTTCGGGATGCAGTTCGGGACGGACCAGTTTCGGCACCAGGCAATAACCCGTACGGAGGATGTTGTCGCCGATCATGCGCTTGAGGGCCAGTTGCTGCCGACCCTTCTCGCTCTCGACGAAGAAGCCCAACTTCTGCGAAAGTTTGCGCAGCGACTGGATCACATAACCCGGCGTATTGCCGCGCGGACAGCGCGGACGGCACGACATGCACTCGCCGCAATACCAGATCGTATCGCTCTTCAGCAACGCCTCGATGGCCTCGTCGTCGCGCGTCTGCACGATATTGACGATCTGCCGGGGGTCGTAGTTGTAGAACTCGGCGGCGGGACAGACGCCCGTGCAGACGCCGCAGTTCATGCACGCATGCAGCCCTTCCCGCATCCGCACATCCTCCATCAACATATCGAAATACTTGCCCATAGGCACAAAAAAACCTTTGCAGAGGCAAAGGTAGGGATTCGGCGCGAGCCGCGAAGTAGTATAAATACCTAATTTAACGGCGCTCGTAGCACTCGAAAACGAAGGGCCAGGGATACTTCTCGCCCCGCTCGAAGCGTTCAGACGACACCAGGCGCCAGGCTGCCGCATCCCACTCGGGGAAGCGCGTATCGCCCTCGTAGTCATGCAGGACACGCGTTAGGTAGAAGCGGTCGGCCAGCGGCAGCGCCTCGGCGTAGATCTGCGCCCCGCCGATGACGAACACCTCCTCGCTTTCGGGGAAGAGTTCCAGCGCCCCGGCAAGCGAATGCGCCACGCGGCATCCGGGGATGTCGATCCGCTGGCGGGTGATGACGACATTTTCGCGGTTCGGGAGCGGCCGCCCGAGCGACTCCCAGGTCTTGCGTCCCATCACGACGGGATGACCCGTCGTGAGGGCCTTGAAGTGTTTCAGGTCCTCGGATATGTGCCACAGAAGGGCGTTCCGGTCGCCGATCACGCCGTTTGCGGCCACGGCTGCAATGATGCTTACCATCGGTTTCAGAATGACATGGGTGCTTTGATCGCCGGCCAGGGATCGTATCCCTCGAGCGTGAAGTCCTCGTAGCGGAAGTCGAAAACCGACCGCACCGCACGGTTCAGCCGCATGGTCGGCAGCGGCCGCGGTTCACGCGCGAGCTGTTCATCGACCTGCGCGAAATGGTTCAGATAGATATGCGTATCGCCGAGCGTGTGGATGAATTCGCCGGGCTGCAGGTCGCAGACCTGCGCCATCATCATCGTCAGCAGGGCATAGGAGGCGATGTTGAACGGCACGCCGAGAAACGTATCGGCGCTCCGCTGGTAGAGCTGGCACGAGAGGCGCCCTTCGGCCACGTAGAACTGGAACAGCACGTGACACGGCGGCAGGGCCATCTGATCGACCTCGGCAACGTTCCAGGCCGAGACCACGATACGGCGCGACTCGGGATTGCGGCGGATTGTATCGACAGCCCGGGCAATCTGATCGACGGTGCTGCCGTCGGGACGGGGCCACGAACGCCACTGGTATCCGTAGACGTGGTTCAGGTCGCCGTAGCGATAGCCCTCGATCGGCGACTCGCCGCCCGCAGAGGCCAGAAACTCGTCGCGCCCGAGGGGTTCGAGCCCCCGCGGAGCACAGCACTCCTTATAATAGCGGTATGCGTCGTTGTCCCAGATGTGAACCCCCTGTTCGACCAGATAGCGGATATTCGTATCTCCGCGCAGGAACCACAACAGTTCGTGGATCACCCCCTTGAGAAAGACCCGTTTGGTGGTCAGCAGCGGAAAGCCCTCCGCCAGGTCGAAGCGCATCTGATGTCCGAAGATCCCCTTCGTGCCGGTCCCGGTGCGGTCGCCCCGCACCACCCCTTCGGCCTTGATACGCCGCAGCAAGTCGAGATACTGTTTCATCGTGTTCCGTTTTTTGCCGGCAGCGGCTCCTCCTCTTCGAGTTTCCGCAGCGACAGCACGCCCCGGTTGTCGAGCACCGCATAGGCCGGATTCTTCTCCCAGCAACCCAGGTGGACCACATGCAGCGCCCCGTCGCGGTAGTCGCGTGCGAAATGCATGTGCCCGAAGACGAAGTCATCGACCTCATGCGTCGCGGCATAACTCCGCGCATAGGCAATCAGCGGCTCGGTGAGCGAAGCGTCGAACCCGCCCGGACCGCCCGTCTCGGCGGCACGGCGGTCGGCGTCGTTGTGCCGCTTGCGCGACTTTCCGCTCCACCAGTGCCCGAAACGCATCGCCCAGTCGGGATGTACGCCCCACGAGAAGAGCCACCGCAACGTCCGCGAGCGGAAGATGCGGTTGAGCAGGCGGAGCATCGGCTGTCCGTCGATGTTCATGTTGTCGCCGTGGGCCACGAAGATGCGCCGTCCACCGAGTGTGAGCAGCTGCGGCGCAGTGTACACCTCAACGCCGCATTCGCGCGTCAGGTAGTCGCCCACCCACATGTCGTGGTTACCCGTCAGGAAGACCACGCGCACGCCCCGGTCGGTCAGTTCGGCCAGTTTGCCCAGCGTCCGCACGAAGCCTTTGGGCACTACGCGGCGGTATTCGAACCAGAAATCGAAGATGTCGCCCACCAGGAAGATCGACTCCGCATCGCGCCCCGCCCGGTCGAGCCAGGCGACAAAACGCCGTTCGACCTCCCGGGCTGCGGCCGGATCGCCCGCACCGAGGTGTATGTCCGAGGCGAAATAGTGCATCAACGGGTCAGTTCATCGAGTTTCTCCACCAGGCTGTTGCCGTAGAGATCCTTGGCCACGATGTTTCCGTCCCGGTCGATGAGGAAGTTGGCGGGCAGGCGCTGCACGTTGTAGAGGCGGAGTGCCGCCGATGCGCTGCCGCGCAGGTCGCTTACCGAGATCCACGGCAGCTGCTGTTCCTGCACAGCCGTGATCCACAGCGGCTTGGAGGTATCGACAGCCACCTGATAGACCTCGAATCCACGGTCGGCATATTTGGCATAGATCTCCTTCAGATCGGCATTCAGCGCATTGCCCGTTCCGGCCTCGGCCGACCAGAAGTCGAGCAGCACGACCTTGCCGGCCAACGACGAGAGACGGACCTGCTTGCCGTACATGTCGGTCAGCTCCAGGTCGGGGTAGCCGCGCTCGGTGACCCTCGACATCAGGTCGATCCGGGCATCCATCCGCTCCACCTCGGCCTGCAGCGACTGCACGTAGGGCGAGGTCGGATAGCGGTCGGCGATCGCCTCGGCCACCGTACGGTAGTAGACCACGTCGCTGTCGCCGTTGAACAGGTAGGTGTCGCCCGGCAGGCGCTGGTAGAGTGCATAGACCGCAGCCAGCGATGCCTTGTTCTCGATGATGAAGCGCAGCTGCTCGCGCCGGATGCGGTAGTACTCGTCGGTATAGGCGCGCACGAGCGAGTCACGCTCGGCGGTCTTGTCGCTCATGGCAGCCACGCGGCGCGCAATCTCGTCGAGCCGCTGGGCCCCCGAGACGAACCCCTGGTAGAACTGGCGCAGCAGGGCCGACTCCTCGCTGCCCTCGACCGTATAGTTGCGCACGACGTTCCCGGCCGACGAAAGGGTCACCCGGTCGCCGCCGGCAAGGAGCAGCGGAATGCGTTCGTTGTTGAAGACGACGTTATAGAGCGCGGGCGTAGCCGACACACCGTTCAACTGGAAACGGTAGCTGCCGTCATCGGCCAGTTGCGTGGAATCGACGATCGTCTGCCGCAGGGGCGAAGCCTCCTCGAGGTAGACCTTGCGGGCCTCCGTACCGACGAACCGGCCCGAGATCTTCACCTTCGACGATTCGCAGCCGCACAGCACGACCGCCGCCGAACACAGGACGAAAAACGTTTGTCTGTTCATCTGTTTTTTCGCGTTTAATGGCTACAAAGATAGCAAAATTACCAAAACGGCCGCCGATTATTTCGACGAATTGCGATGCTGCCCGTTGTTTTTCGCAAAACTGCGATGCTGCTGCGTCCCCCGGTTTTTCTGCTGCCGCTGCTGCGGATGGTTCTGCCGTCCGGGTTGCGCCCCTTTCTGGGGACGTGCCGAAAAGTGCTGTTTGTAGTCGCTTCGGAGATTGTTTATGGCATTTTCGTCGATTTCGATCGTCCCTCCGGACATTCGCTTGATGTCCCGAACGATCACCTCGTTGTTGGGATGCTCCTGATTGTATTCGTAACTCTTCGTGCGCATGTAGCGGGCCAGGTTGTCCACCGTGCGGGCCACGGCCTGCGGATTGCGCTCCTCGCCGAGCGAACGGATCATCCGCTCGACGTATTTGCCGTAGTGCTTGTAGGCGATGCGCCCCTGCGAATAGGCCATGCGCCGCGGCGTGACGGTCAGGTCCTGGCGCGTGGGCCGCGGATACGGAGAGTCCACATCCAGCTGAAAATCAGACATAATGAACAGGTGATCCCACAGCTTGTGCGTAAAATCGGCCGTATCGCGCAGCAGCGGATTGAGATTGCCCATGACGGCGATGACGGCCCGTGCCTGCCGGTTGCGCTCGCGGCGGTCCTCGATCTCCATGAGCGAATCGATCATCTCATGGATATGGCGCCCGTATTCGGGAAGGAACAACTTGCGTCGTGTGTAGTTGTAGTTCTTTTTCATAGTGTTATTGCGGTCTTCGCCACTGTTCCGTTTCGTCCGCCGGAGCCTCCGTCCGGCCATCGGCGATAGACCGATCCAAGATCTTTTGCGAGCTCTCCGCGACGGGCTGTCGCCCCCTGCCGGATTGGGTTTACAGCGCGGAAAGTCATAACTTTGGGACAAAAGTAGACAAAATTTCAGGAAAAACAAGACATGGCGAAAGTTTTAATTCTCGACCGTTCAAAAAGCGTGCGAAACATCCTGCGCGAGCGTCTCGAATACGAGGGGTTCTCGACCGAGGCCGCCGAGGATGCCCGCACGGCATCGGAACTCTGCGCGAAGATCCCCTTCGACGTGATCCTCTCCGACACGGCCTGCACGGTCCCCGACACCGGAGTCCCGTTCATCGCCCTTTCGTCCGAAGCATCGATCGACTCGGCGGTGCGGGCCGTACGGAACGGCGCCCGGGATTACCTCACCAAACCCATCGACATGAACCACCTGCTGGAATCCATCCGGCAGACGCTCGCGGCTCCCGCCCCGCAGCCGGCCGCAGCCGCGGCAAATCCTCCGGTGCGCCGCTGCCGCCGCGCCCATCCCGCCGAAACGGAACACATCATCGGCGACTCACCCCAGATCGAACACGTCCGCCGGATGATCGACAAGGTGGCTCCGTGCGAGGCGCGCGTACTCATCACGGGAGAAAACGGCACGGGCAAGGAGCTCGTGGCCCGCTGGCTGCATGTCAAGAGCGCACGGGCGGGCGGGCCGTTCGTCGAGGTCAATTGTGCGGCAATCCCCTCCGAACTGATCGAGAGCGAACTCTTCGGCCACGAGCGCGGAGCCTTCACCTCGGCCGTCAAGCAGCGCAAGGGCAAATTCGAGCAGGCCGACGGGGGCACGCTCTTCATGGACGAGATCGGCGACATGTCGCCCGCCGCACAGGCCAAGGTGCTGCGGGCCCTTCAGGAGAACCGCATCAGCCGCGTGGGCGGCGACAAGGAGATCGAGGTGGACGTGCGGGTGATCGCCGCGACGAACAAGGACCTCAAGGAGCTGATCCGCCGGGGCGAGTTCCGCGAGGATCTCTACCACCGCATCGGCGTAGTCGTAATCCGCGTCCCGGCCCTGCGCGAGCACGCCGGCGACATCCCGCAGCTGGTCGGGCACTTCATCCGGACGATCTCCGAAGAGTACGGCACGGCACCCAAACCGATCGACCGGGCCGCACTCGAGGCCCTGCAGGGGATGCCGTGGAGCGGCAACATCCGCGAACTGCGCAACGTCGTCGAACGGCTGATCGTCCTCTCGGGCGACCGCATCACGGCCGACGACGTCAGTCTCTACTGCTGACCGGCGGCAGGCGGACCACGATGCGGTCGATGATCCGCAGGGCCGATGTCAGCCCCGTGAGGTCGGCCGTCACACGGCCGTCGCTGCCGTCGGGCGAACTGTGCCCCACGAGGCGCGCCTCGACGCTCCGCTCCTCCGATGCGGGATCGATCACGGCAGCGTAGACCAGGGCGGGCTGGCCGCTGCCGTAGCGCCCGCCGGTCCATCCGGCCTCCCC
>OMNT01000855.1_pt1 | contig 30829 bp, 17 predicted proteins | sample 1672551 | NCBI WGS metagenome assembly OMNT01 (sample SAMEA3136698, study PRJEB25190) | human gut metagenome | reverse complement strand
TGCTCAGGCACTTATAAATAATGTTAAACTATAGTGTTGCGGAATTAAGGTTTAATACTAACAACTTTCTAATATTATGCGAAAATTAATCCTATTGTTTCTTTTTGTGAGCACTTCCTTGTGGCTGCATGCCAAAGACTTTACCCAGTATGTCAGTCCTCTTGTCGGCACGCAGTCTACTTTCGAGCTTTCCACCGGTAATACCTATCCTGCGATCGCACGTCCCTGGGGTATGAACTTCTGGACTCCTCAGACGGGTAAGATGGGTGACGGCTGGCAATACGTCTATACAGCGAACAAGATCCGTGGTTTCAAGCAGACACACCAGCCCAGTCCTTGGATTAACGACTACGGGCAGTTCTCCATTATGCCGGTGGTTGGCAAACCCGAGTTTGATGAAGAGAAGCGTGCAAGCTGGTTCTCCCACAAGGGCGAAGTGGCACTTCCTCATTATTATAAGGTATATCTTGCCGAACACGATGTGGTTACCGAGTTCACCCCTACCGACCGTGCCGTATTGTTCCGTTTCACTTTCCCTGAAAATGATCATTCATACATTGTTGTCGATGCCTTTGACAAGGGCTCTTATGTGAAGATACTTCCGGAACAGAATCGTATTATCGGTTATACTACCCGTAACAGCGGCGGTGTTCCCGAGAACTTCAAGAACTATTTCGTGATAGAGTTCGACAAGCCTTTTACTTATAAGGCTTCTGTAGCCGATGGCGTCTTGAGCGAGAATAAGGTTGAGCAGGAAGCCGGACACGCCGGTGCTGTTATCGGTTTCAAAACCCGCAAGGGTGAAGTGGTACATGCCCGTGTAGCCTCCTCTTTCATCGGTTTTGAGCAGGCTGACCGTAACTTGAAGGAGCTTGGCAATGACAATTTGGAAACATTGGTTCAGAAAGGCCAGGATGCCTGGAACAAGGTGCTGGGCCGTATTGATGTGGAAGGCGGAACCCTTGACCAGTACCGTACTTTCTACTCATGTTTGTATCGTTCCTTGTTGTTCCCGCGTGCATTCTATGAACTGGATGAGGCAGGAAATCCGATTCATTACAGTCCCTACAATGGGCAAGTGTTGCCCGGCTATATGTATACGGATACCGGTTTCTGGGACACTTTCCGCTGTCTTTTCCCATTCCTCAACCTGATGTATCCGTCGGTGAACAGGCAGATTCAGGAAGGCCTTGTCAACACCTATAAGGAAAGCGGTTTCTTTCCCGAATGGGCAAGTCCGGGTCACCGTGGCTGTATGATTGGCAACAACTCTGCTTCCGTGCTGGCAGATGCCTATCTAAAAGGCGTGAAGGTGGAGGACGTGCAGACACTGTACGAAGGTCTCATCAACGGTACAAAGAATGTCCATCCCGAGGTTTCTTCCACGGGTCGCCTCGGCTATGAGTATTACAACAAGCTTGGTTATGTTCCCTACGATGTGAAAATCAACGAGAACACTGCCCGTACTTTGGAGTATGCTTATAATGACTGGTGCATCTACCGCATGGCAAAAGAACTGAACCGTCCGAAGAAGGAGCAGAAACTCTTTGCGGAACGTGCCATGAACTATAGGAATGTATTTGATAAGGAAAGCAAGCTGATGCGTGGTCGTAATCAAGACGGCCAGTTCCAGTCTCCTTTCTCTCCTTTGAAGTGGGGTGACGCCTTTACTGAAGGTAACAGCTGGCACTATTCCTGGTCTGTATTCCACGACCCTCAAGGTCTGATAGACCTGATGGGTGGAAAAGAGTCTTTCGTGGAGATGCTTGACTCTGTATTTATTGTCCCGCCCCTGTTCGATGACAGCTACTACGGCCAGGTAATCCATGAAATCCGTGAGATGACGGTGATGAATATGGGTAACTATGCCCATGGCAACCAGCCCATCCAGCACATGATTTACCTTTATAACTACGCCGGGGAGCCTTGGAAGGCCCAATATTGGCTTCGTCAGGTAATGAACCGCATGTATACTGCCGGTCCCGACGGTTACTGCGGTGACGAGGACAACGGTCAGACTTCGGCGTGGTATGTCTTCTCTGCACTTGGTTTCTATCCGGTTTGCCCTGGTACGGACGAGTATGTACTGGGCGCCCCTCTGTTCCGTAAGGCTACCCTCCATTTCGAGAACGGTAAGTCCCTGACAATTGACGCTCCGGATAACTCACCGGAGAACATGTATATCGAGTCTCTCAAGGTGAACGGCGTGGATTATTCCAAGAATTATCTGACGCATGGCGATTTGCTGAATGGTGGTACCTTGAGGTTTGATATGGGCAGCCAGCCTAATATGAAGAGAGGTACGCAGCCGGAAGATTATCCTTATTCTTTCTCGAATGAACTGAAGAAGTAAAGAATAGTAATAATATAGTAAGAAAAGGGTTGCCTCGAAAATAGGTTGATATATCATTTTGTTATTTACTATCTGTATTATAGGTGTTTTTCTTGAATCAGGTGGAAATAATTATTTACTTCGTTAGTAATATTGAGCAAAATGATATATCAACTTGTTTTCGGGGTAACTCTTTTTTTTTAGGATTAATGATAAAAAAGATACTTTTTCAGTAAGTGTATTTTCATTGTCTGTTGTTTTATATAGGAATGCGAGAGAATGAATCTCTCGAAGTAATTTATTGTATAACCTATAAATTGTGTTTATGAAAGACAATTATGCTTTTCGGAGTTCGACGTTCATGCGGGCTTTATTAGTTTTGTTGTTCATGGCAGTTTCTATCCAGTGGGGCTTTGCCCAGTTAAACCTGAATGTGTCTCGCGGCACATTGGGGACAGTCATTGAACAAATCAAGTCTCAATCCAAGTATCAATTTTTTTATGACGACAAACTGGCTGCGTTGCCGGTAGAAAACGTCAAAGTGAACAATGCGTCTATAGAAGATGCTTTGAATGTTATTCTCAAAGGGAAAGACATTTCCTATAAAGTGGAGGATAACATCGTTTATCTTTCTGAAAAGTCTGCTGCTCCTCAAGAGGGCAACCAACAAGGGAAAGAACGGACGATTACCGGAGTCGTGTCAGATGACATGGGACCTCTGATTGGTGTGAATGTATTGATAAAAGGTACCAGCAACGGGTGTATTACCGACCTCGACGGTAACTTTACGCTGACCACTACGGAAACGAATCCGGTGATTGTATTCTCTTATATCGGTTATACTACGCAGGAAATCCCCGTGAAAGGTAATGCGCCGATTAATGTAATGATGGCCGGAGATACCCAACAGCTTGAAGAAGTTGTGGTTACTGCACTCGGTATCAAGCGTTCGGAAAAGGCATTGTCCTACAATGTACAGCAGGTGAATACAGATGCCATTACTTCCAATAAAGATGCCAACTTTGTGAACTCATTGAGTGGTAAGGTAGCGGGTGTGAACATCAATGCTTCTTCATCCGGTGTAGGTGGTGTATCAAAGGTAGTGATGCGTGGTACGAAATCTATCATGCAGTCTTCCAATGCACTTTATGTAATTGACGGTGTGCCTATTTTCTCTGGCCGTGGTACTGCCGGAGGTAAGGAGTTCGACTCCCAGGGATCTTCAGAACCGATTGCCGATATCAACCCGGAAGACATCGAGTCAATGTCAGTCCTGACTGGTGCCGCCGCTGCTGCCTTGTATGGTTCGGAAGCTGCCAACGGTGCCATTGTCATTACTACAAAGAAAGGTAAAGAAGGTAAGGTGAGCCTTACTGTCAGCAGTAATACTGAATTCACCAATCCGTTTGTGATGCCGAGCTTCCAAAACCGTTACGGTACGGGAACCGGTGGTGTGATGAGCACTTCAGGAGCCATGAGCTGGGGAGCGCCTTTGTCTGCAGCCAATAACTACAATTACAGCCCGAGAGATGATTATTTCCAGACGGGTATTGTAGGAACAGAGAGCATTTCTTTGTCAACCGGTACAGAGAAAAACCAGACGTATGCATCGGCTGCTGCTGTAAACTCCAAGGGTATTGTTCCCAACAACAAATACAACCGTTACAACTTTACGGTACGTAACACCACTACTTTCCTGGACGACAAGATGACTCTGGATTTCGGTGCAAGCTATATTCTGCAGAATGACCAGAACATGACGAACCAGGGTACTTACAACAACCCGTTGGTGGGTGCTTATTTGTTCCCGCGCAGCAACGACTGGTCTGATATCAGCATGTATGAGCGCTATGACGCTGCCCGTAAAATTTATACGCAATACTGGCCGGTAGGTGACGAAGGTATGGTAATGCAGAATCCTTATTGGATTAACTACCGCAATCTGCGCCAGAACAAGAAGGACCGCTATATGCTGAATGCCGGTTTGAGCTATAAGATTCTGGACTGGCTGACTGTTTCAGGACGTGTACGTTTGGATAACTCCAACAATGATTATACAGAAAAGTTCTATGCTTCTACCAATACACAGCTCACCGAGAGCTCTTCACGAGGTCTTTATGGTATTACCAAGACGCAGGACAAACAGTTGTATGCAGACTTCCTGGTGAGTATCAACAAATATTTCGGTGAAGATTGGTCACTCCAGGCCAACGTCGGTGGTTCATTCTCCGATATACGTTCGGATGCAATGAAAACACGTGGTCCGATTGCTGATGGTGGCGATGCCTTCAGCGGCGAACCGGTAGGTTTGACCAACTACTTTGCCATCCAGAACCTGAGTGCCAGCAAGACACAGCGTTTGCAGGAAGGATGGCGTGAACAGACCCAGTCTCTCTTCGCTTCGGCTGAGCTTGGTTACAAGAACACTTACTTCTTGACGCTGACCGGACGTAACGACTGGCCTTCACAGCTGGCAGGTCCCAACTCCAACAGCAAATCATTCTTCTATCCTTCAGTCGGTGGTTCTGTTGTACTGTCTGAGCTAATGCCTAACTTGAACAAAGATTATCTTTCTTTTATAAAGGTTCGTGGTTCATGGGCATCTGTTGGTAGTGCTTTCTCCAGATATTTGGCTAATCCCCACTATGAATGGAATTCAAGTTCCGGCCAGTGGAGTATCACGACCCAATATCCGTTGTACAATTTGAAACCTGAACGTACCAATTCTTGGGAAATCGGTTTGAACATGCGTTTCCTCAAGAACTTTGAATTGGACGTGACATATTACAATGCCAAGACTATGAACCAGACATTCAACCCGCAGTTGCCTGTCAGCGGTTGGTCGGCTATGTATATCCAGACTGGTGCCGTACGTAACTCCGGTATTGAGTTGTCGCTGAATTACAAGAATACCTGGAAAGATTTTACATGGGATACCGGTATAACCTTCTCCAGTAACAAGAATAAAATCCTGACTTTGGCAGACAATGCCATCAATCCCGTTACCGGTGAGCTGTTCTCTTTGAGCACGTTGAATATGGGTGGCTTAGGTGATGCCCGCTTCTTGCTGAAAGAAGGTGGGAGCATGGGTGACCTTTACTCACTGCGAGATATGAAACGTGATGCCAATGGACAGATTTTTGTGGACCAAAATGGAACGGTTGCTACGGAAGCCATAACGGACCCGGATAAATATATCAAGTTGGGAAGCGTACTTCCTAAAGGTAATTTGGCTTGGCGTAATAACTTCATTTGGAAGAATTTCACAGCAGGTTTCTTGATTTCAGCCCGTTTGGGTGGTGTGGTTTACTCACGTACACAAGCTATGTTGGACTATTACGGTGTGTCCGAGGCTTCTGCCGATGCACGTGATTTAGGTTACGTGTTGGTGAATGGTAGAGATAAGGTAAACCCCGAAACATGGTACGGTGTAGTAGGTAGCGGCACGTCTGTTCCCCAATACTACACTTATTCTGCTACCAATGTTCGTCTGCAGGAAGTATCTTTGGGTTACACCATCCCCAGAAAGTTGTTGAATGATGTGTGCGATATCAAGGTTTCGTTGGTAGGCCGCAACTTGTGGATGATTTACAGCAAGGCTCCTTTCGATCCCGAAAGTGTAGCTTCTACCGATAACTTTTATCAGGGAATAGACTATTTCATGATGCCGGCTTTGCGTAACATCGGCTTTAGCTTGAGCTTTAAATTTTAATACCAAACGATATGAAAAAGAAAAATATTATAAATAAATTGATTGTTGCTCCGTTGGTTATGGGCTTTATGTCCTGTACCGGCAATTATATGGATATCAACTCCAATCCTTATCAACCGGGTGATTTGACTCCGGATGATTATGCACTGGGTTCTGCCATGAGTAACTTGGCAAGTACGGTTATCTCATCAGATGTCAATACGGCACAGTTTACTGATTGTTTGTTGGGTGGACCGTTGGGAGGTTATTTTGCCGATTCAAATGCCGGCTGGTCCAATACAATATCCAATTTTAATGCTACAAATGACTGGACGCGTGTGTTCTTGATAAGTGACCGTATCATTTCAACACTTTACGGTAACTTGAGCACAGTGAAACAAGTATCGGAGAATACCAATAATCCGGTTCCTTATGCCATTGCTCAAATCATAAAGGTTGCTGCCATGAGTCGCGTGACTGATGCGTATGGTCCTATTCCTTATTCTAAAATCGGTCAGGATGGCAAGATTACCATTCCTTATGATACGCAGGAAGAAGTATATAACGCATTCTTCAAGGAACTGGACGAATCCATCGAGGTGCTGACTGAAAACAGAAATGCGGCGTTGGTTGCTTCTGCAGATTTCGTGTACAGTGGTAATGTACAGAAGTGGGTGAAGTTTGCCAATTCATTGAAACTGCGTTTGGCTATCCGTATTGCCAATGTAAGCCCTGCTAAGGCTAAAGAAATGGCTGAAAGTGCAGTGAATCACGAGTTGGGTCTGATTGAAACAAATGCAGACAATGCTACATGGAAGTATTTCGGTACAATTAGCAATCCGTTGTTTGTGGCAGTACGTTACAATGAAGAAGCTTCAGGTGGTGATACCCATCCTGCTGCCGACATCATCTGCTACATGAACGGTTACAACGACAATCGTCGTGCCAGCTATTTTGAGGAATCAAAATGGCCTGGAGAGACTTATGTAGGATTACGTCGCGGTATCAACCTCAGTAAGATGAAGGAGTATTTCATCAATTATTCACGTGTGAAGATTTCCTCTTCTGATCCCGTGCTTTGGATGAATGCGGCAGAAGTTGCTTTTTTGCGTGCTGAAGCCACTGCAATCTATGGTTTCAACATGAAAGGAACCGCTGCTGATTTTTATGAACAAGGTGTCCGTCTCTCTTTCGAACAGTGGGGAGCTACCGGTGTAGACAGCTATCTGGCTGATGAAAGCAGTGTACCTGCTCTTTACAAAGATCCCGCCGGTCTTAATACTTATGAAAAGAACCTTTCAGCCATTACTGTCAAGTGGAATGAAGGGGCATCCAAGGAAGAAAAACAGGAACGTATCATTACCCAGAAGTGGATTGCGAATTGGCCGTTAGGTAACGAAGCTTGGGCTGACTATCGCCGTACAGGCTATCCCAAACTGTTGCCTGCAACCAGTGAAGGTAACTTGAGTGGTGGAATTGTTGATAGCGAGAAAGGTGCACGCCGTATGCCTTATCCTTCTGAAGAATATACAAGTAATACTGAAAACGTGCAAGAGGCAGTAAACAGCTATCTGGGTGGACCGGACAACATGGCTACTGACGTATGGTGGGCACGCAAATAATAACAATAAATGCTGAATAATTATGAAATTATATAAGAAATCATTCAAAGGAATCGCGCTGGCAGCTTTTTCCGTATTGGCATTGTCTGCCTGCTCCGACTGGACGGATTCAGAGAGTATTAAACTGAAAGAACCCGGAATCGACGAACAGTCTCCCGAACTGTATGCCAAGTATCTGAAGAACTTGCAGGAATACAAGAATTCTGACCATAAGATTGTATACGGCTGGTTTGATAATAGTGAGAAAGTTCCTTTCAGCCGCGGGCAGCACATGTCGGATGTTCCCGACAGCCTGGACGTAATTATCGCAACTACTCCCGATTTGGCGGAATTCGAATTGGAAGATATTGCAAATGTACATGAGAAGGGAACGAAAGTATTCTATTCCATCAGCTATGACAATATCTTGAAGGAACATACCGACAAGGTGAAAGAAGGAACAGAAACATCTGCATTCTCGGCTTATCTGTCGGCTGAGCTGAACAGACTGATAGCTCTTGAAGCACCTTTCGACGGTATTGTAGCCGAGTATCGTGGTAGCAATCCTATCTACATGTCCGAAGCCGACAAGGCTGAAGCAAAGGCAAATCAGGATACTTTCTTCGGTGTGATATCCAACTGGAAGAGTGCCAATTCAGGTAAGCAACTGGTGTTCCAGGGGTATCCTGCCAACCTGATAGGCCAGTCTGTGCTCTCTTCTTGTGACCATATCATCTTGATTACAAATGATGTCACAGATGTTGCCCAACTGGGGATAGAAGCGCTTCAGGCCTTGATGGCAGACGGTGTTCCGGCTGACCGCTTCATTGTATCGGCATCTACCGTCTCTCTGGATACAACAGATAAGACTACCGGATATTACAATGCTTTGAGAGCTCTGTCGGAAGCTGCTTATTGGGTGACAGAACCGTCTGCAGAGTTTACAAAAGCCGGTCTGGCTATTGAGAACATGCAGAATGATTACTACAATGCCACCAATACCTATCAATACGTGAGAGAAGCTATCAATATTATGAATCCTGCTCCTAAAAAATAAAAGAATATCATGAAACTGAAAAGTATATATTTAGTATCGATGGCATTATTGGCAGGTGTATTTGCTGCTTGTAATGATAATGACGTTGAGAATTTCGATAATCAGGTGTATATCAACGGCTCGGCGATGACCAGCACTGTGTTGTTGAAAAACACAGTTTCCGATACGGAAGGCTCATTCCGGATTTCAATGGCTCGCCCTGAATCACAGGATATAACTATTGCCTTGAAGGCGGACCCTTCACTGGTAGCTACTTATAACGCTACCTATTATGACACAGCCGAGGCTCTGCCGGAAAACTATTATACGGTAGAAACTCCGCAGGCTACCATTTTGGCCGGTGCTGTCATTTCAGACGACATCACTGTCAGCTTCAAGAACTTGACGGAACTGGACCGTGAGAAGGTATATGTATTGCCGGTTACGGTAGACCAGGCAAGCATCGGAGTCTTGAAGAGCTCCGGTACCATGTACTACGTGCTGAAGGGTGCTGCATTGATTAATACGGTTCCTGATATTACCAAGAATCTGGTTTACGTAACTTGGACCAATCCGGATGTTGCCAATAATATGAATAAACTGACGGCAGAAGCGTTGATTCGCGTAAGCAAGTTCGACAAGATGCTGACTTCCATTATGGGTATCGAAGGTAAGTTCCTGCTCCGCATCGGTGATGCCGGAATTCCTCAAAACCAGTTGCAGGTGGCTACAAGTAGCGGCAATGTGACCGATGAGAGTCTGGTTATTCCGACAAACGAATGGACACATATCGCTGTGACCTACGATGCGGATGCAAAAACAGTTATAATCTACATCAATGGTAAGAATATGCTGGAGACTACTTTGGACTGCGGAGTCGTGAACTGGGGCCAGACCATGACCGATGAAGGTAACGGATTCTGGATTGGCCATTCATACAATCGTGACCGTTGGTTGGAAGGTAATATCTCAGAGGTGCGTATCTGGAACAAGGTGTTGACATCAGCAGAAATCAATGCAAAGGACCACTTCTACCAGGTAGAGCCGGATGCTGACGGACTGGTTTCTTACTGGAAGTTCGATGAGGGCGCCGGTACTGCCATTCACGATTATAGCGGAAATGAGAACAATGCTACTGCAGTGGAATCATTGACTTGGACTGCTGTGGAACTGCCCGCTAAATAATTTAGTTATACCTTAATTCAAATAAAAAGATATTGATTATGAAATATATGAATCATGTAAAATCAGGCTTGCTGGCAATGGCTTTTGCATGTGCAGGAATATGCTTCACCGGTTGTGAAGATGATGTTGTCATCAACACCGGCAACAGTGACAAGCTGGATACTGTGGATGGCGTGTATGGCTATGTAAAGTCTGCCGCCGGTGCACGTGAACTTACTCCGATTTCTGTTTTTGGCGACAAGGTTGCTACCGGACATCTCTATTTTGAACTGAGCAAAGCTGCAGAGCAGGATGTTACGGTGACCTTCAAAGTGGACGAAGACGTTTTGGAGGCTTACAATAAGAAGAATGGAACAAGCTATAAAATGTATCCCGCCGATAAGCTGAGCCTGGCGAACGGTGGAACTGCCACTATCAAGGCGGGCGAACAGAAGTCGGCTTCTGTGGAACTGAATATCAATGCCGGAGGCACAATCGGACAGACTTATGCTGTTGCCGTTTCTGCATCTGCCAATAACGGTGTGGAAGTTTCTACAAACAATCAGGAATATATTTACTTGGTAAAGCCTTTGGCTGCTATTCCTGAGAGTATCAGTAAGGGTGATATACTTACACATTGCTTTGTGGAAGTAAATGACGAGAACATCTTGAATATGGGTGAATATACCATGAAGAGCGACGGAAAGCCTTTCTTTGATGTAGTCAGCATTTTTGCTGCCAACATCAATGTGGATAGCAAGACCGGTCGCGTACATGTTTTCTGCAATGACCAGGTTTCCTTCTTGCTGAGAAATGCGGATAAGTTCATCCGTCCTTTGCAGGCTAAGGGCATTAAGGTGGTGATGACTATTCTTGGCAACCATGACGAGGCTGGTATGGGTAACCTTTCGGAAGCTGCTGCCAAAGACTTTGCCAAGGAACTGAAAGCCTACTTGGATATTTATGGCTTGGATGGTATTGACTTTGATGATGAGTACACCAACTACAACAACTCCAATCCCGGTCCCGGCTTCGAAACACGCTCACGTGCCAACTTCGCGCGTTTGGTTTATGAGTGCCGCCAGGTATTTGGAGACAAGCTGATCGGTGTGTATGAATATGGTTCGCTCGACTCTCCAGACGGTGAGGTAGAGGGTATGAAGGTAGGTGACATTGTGGACTATATGACCTACGGTTACTACCAGAATCAGAATCCCGAGGGAGCCTTTGGCCGTGAAGAGTCTCATTTTGAGAACCTGCCCAAATCCAAGTATGCTCCGCTGCCTTGGAAGATTAATGATGAGTTGAACGGAGGTTGGAGTGGATTTGACAAGAGCAAATTCCAGAAAGTGAAAGATGAAGGTTATGGCATTCAGATGTTCTACAATCCCAAACCGCTGGTGTATCAGTATTATACGTTGCTTTCGGAAATAAGTAAAGTACTTTTTGATGATGAAGTGGAGTGGAGCGGCAAGTACTGGAGCCGTATCGGTGAAGCTTATCAGGGCAAAATGTTGGGTTATGAAGATTTGGTCGGCGAGTGGAAGGTAACTTCCAGCAATTCTCTCTTTACCTATGTGGATGAAGAAGGCAATCCTCGCTGGTGGGATTGGAAAGGCAGTCAGGAGTTTGAGAAGAATGTAATTATAGAGAAGGATGAAGAAGGTACCGGATATGTGGTTTACAACTGGGGCACTTTCCCCGAAATCACCGGTAAGTATCCGATGCATTGCGATTACTATAACGGTGCACTGCTCATCTATCCGCAAACCATTCATGAGGGCGATGCTGAAGACCCTGCTACCTACAAGATGCATTTCGGTACTTACAGCAAGAATTTCCAGTGGAAAGCATATCCTAACTATGATGATTACTATATGGATGGTGCTATTGTTCCTAACGGTGATATGCATATCTATGGCTTGGGCAACAGATGGGCTATCAATCCCTATAAGTATGTAGGCGGTGAGATTGAGACCGACATCTTCCCCGATGTTCCTTACTTCGTGAGTGAGAACTATACGATGAAGAAGGTACGCTGATGCCGTGTTTTCCGTAAACTGAGGTTTCGGAAAACGGATGCTTGAACCTTTTCATACATGAAACAAAGGAGGGCTTTGCTCAAAGTAATAGGGCGGCCCTCCTCAAGCATTCTCATATAACAAGATTCTATTATGAAGCTATACACCTACTTATACAATAAACAATATGAAGAAAAACATGAAATCTAGTTCCATACTGTTGGGCGGACTTTTTCTGCTGGGGGCGGTTTGCAGCTGTACCCAGACGGCACCGGACTATGCGTCTTACGTCAATCCGTTCATCGGTACGGGTGGACATGGGCATACCTATCCCGGAGCGGTAGTTCCCAACGGGATGATTCAGCCCAGCCCCGACACGCGTATCTACGAGTGGGATGCCTGCTCCGGATATTACTATGCAGATACTACTATCAACGGATTTTCACATACCCACGTCAGCGGTACGGGTTGTGCCGATTACGGGGATGTGCTGCTGATGCCCACTGTAGGTCGGCAGGATTACCACTCCATGGGCTCGAAGAGCCAGCAGATGGCGTACGCCTCTGCCTTTTCCCACGAGAATGAAACAGCCGAACCGGGATATTATTCCGTATTTTTGGACCGCTACGGGGTGAAAGCCGAACTGACCTCTACCAAACGTGCGGCGATTCATCGCTATACCTTCCCGAAAGCGGAAGATGCAGGTTTTATCCTCGACCTGGATTACAGTATCCAGCGCCAGAAGAATGAACAGATGGAGCTGGAAGTAATCAGTGATACTGAAATCCGTGGACGCAAGAAGACTGTATATTGGGCTTTCGACCAGTATATCAACTTCTATGCCAAGTTCTCCAAACCATTCACCTATACGCTGGTCACGGACTCCATGGCATTGGACGAAGGCGGTCCGCTTCTGCCTACAGCTAAAGCTTTACTGCAATTCCAGACGGAGCCCAATGAGGAGGTATTGGTAAAGGTAGGTGTGTCTGCCGTGGATATGGACGGTGCCCGCAAGAATGTGGAAGCCGAAATCTCCGGATGGGATTTTGACGGTGTGCGCCGTGCTGCCCGCCAGCAGTGGAACACTTATCTTTCCAAGATTGACATCGATACGAAGGACAACGACCAGCGTACCATGTTCTACACGGCACTTTACCACACGGGTATGCAGCCCAACTTGTTTACCGATGCTGACGGACGTTACTTTGGTATGGACTTGAAGCCCCATCAAGGCAGGGTGGACGAGCCTATCTACACCATTTTCTCTTTATGGGACACTTTCCGTGCCTATCATCCGCTGATGACGATTATTGATCCTGAACTGAACGAGGCTTTCATCCGTTCGCTCATCCAGAAGTCCCGCGAGGGCGGCGTCCTGCCTATGTGGGAACTGGCCGGAAACTATACGGGTACCATGATTGGTTATCATGCAGCCTCCCTCATAGCGGATTCTTATGTAAAGGGATACCGTAACTTCGACGTGCAGGAGGCTTACAAGGCTTGCCTCTGTACGGCAGAATACGATACGACGGGTATTATCACCCATCCTTTGGTTGTGCCGCATCTGATGCCGCAGGCCAAGTACTGGAAGAACAAGATTGGCTACGTGCCTTGCGATAAAGACAATGAATCTGTGGCTAAAGCTTTGGAATATGCTTACGATGACTGGTGTATCTCCGTACTGGCAGGTGCCTTGGACGACGAAGCCAACCGCGATAAGTATGCGGCTTTTGCCGAGGGATATAAAGTTTATTTCGATCCGAGTACCCGCTTCATGCGCGGACTGGACAGTGAGGGCAACTGGCGTACGCCTTTCAACCCCCGCGCTTCCAATCACCGTAACGATGACTATTGCGAAGGTACGGCATGGCAGTGGACTTGGTTCGTTCCCCACGATGTGGACGGACTGGTGGAACTGATGGGAGGACGCGACGCCTTCATCGGCAAGTTGGATTCTCTGTTCACGGCCGATTCCAAGCTGGAAGGTGAATCGACCTCGGTGGATATTTCCGGTCTGATAGGCCAGTATGCCCACGGCAATGAGCCAAGCCATCACATTGCCCATCTCTACAACTACGTAGGCCAGCCCTGGCGTACGCAGGAGATTGTGGATGAGGTGCTGCATACGCTTTACTTCAACAACCCCGACGGACTTTCGGGCAATGAAGACTGCGGACAGATGTCTGCATGGTACATTTTGAATGCGATGGGCTTCTATCAAGTATGCCCCGGCAAGCCGGTATATTCCATCGGACGCCCGCTGTTCAACGAGGCGACCGTTCATCTGAAAGACGGCAAGTCGTTCAAGGTGATAGCCCACAACAACAGCCGCGACAACAAGTATGTGCGGAGCATTGTGCTGAACGGCAATAAGTTGGAGACTCCATTCTTCACGCATCAGGATATAGTGGACGGCGGTACGCTGGAGCTGACTATGGGCAGTGAACCGTTGAAGTGACACAGATAATATACAGAAGGGATGAGCCGAAAAAATCATAATCCTATATCGTGGGTCCCCACCGTATATTTCGCCATGGGATTGCCGTTCGTGGTGCTGAACATGGTTTCTGTGCTGATGTTCAAGGGGATGGGTATCGGTGACGCGCAGATTGCTCTGTGGACGTCGCTCATCATGATGCCCTGGACGCTGAAGTTCCTTTGGAGTCCGTTCCTTGAAATGTTCAAGACGAAGAAGTTTTTCGTGGTACTGACGCAGATGGTTACCGGAGCAGGTTTTGCTCTGGTGGCTTTGGCGTTGCAGTTACCGTTCTTTTTTGCGATATGCATTGCGCTGCTGGCAGTGATTGCTTTCAGCGGAGCCACGCACGATGTGGCTACGGATGGTGTCTACATGTCGGAACTGAACAAGCAGGACCAGGCCAAGTATATCGGTTGGCAGGGAGCCTTCTACAATATAGCGAAGATTGTGGCGTCCGGCGGGTTGGTCTGGCTGGCAGGTGCCTTGCTGGTAGGTTTCGGTGGGGTGGAGGGGGCCACAGAGGCAGTCCGCCACGAGGCTACCCGGCATGCATGGATGACGGTGATGCTGATATTGGCGGCGGTGATGCTGCTGCTTGGCTTCTACCACATGCGCATGCTGCCATCGGGCGGTGCTGCCGCATCCGGCGCCAAGTCGGCAAGAGAGACGTGGGAGCAGTTGGTGGCGGTAATCAAGGATTTCTTCTTGAAGAAGCACATCTGGTACTATATAGCGTTCATTATCCTTTATCGCCTTGCCGAGGGTTTTGTCATGAAGATTGTCCCTCTTTTCTTGAAGGCGGAGCGTTCGGCAGGTGGCTTGGGACTGAATGAGCAGCAGATAGGTTTGTACTACGGCACTTATGGGGCGGCCGCCTTTGTGCTGGGGTCACTGTTGGCAGGCTATTACATTTCGCACCGGGGATTGCGGCGGACGCTGTTCTCTCTGTGCTGCATCTTCAATCTGCCTTTTGTGGCGTATACCCTGCTTGCCATGTACCAGCCGGAAAGCGGGTTGCTGATAGGTAGTGCCATCGTGCTCGAGTACTTCGGTTATGGTTTTGGTTTTGTGGGACTGACTTTGTTCATGATGCAGCAGGTGGCGCCGGGAAAGCACCAGATGGCACATTATGCCTTTGCTTCGGGCATCATGAATCTGGGTGTGATGTTGCCGGGCACAATCAGCGGTTTTGTCAGCGACTGGTTGGGGTACGAGGCGTTCTTTACCTTCACGCTGTTTGCCACCATTCCGGCGTTCCTCATTACGTACTTCATACCATTTACGTATGCCGATGAGAAGAAACAACAATAACCAATTAATAATATAGAGCAATTATGAGCAACAAAATCACAATGCCTTGGGAAGAACGGCCGGCAGGCTGTAAGGATGTAATGTGGCGTTATTCGGAGAATCCCGTAATAGACCGCTACCATATTCCGTCGTCGAACAGCATTTTCAACAGTGCGGTGGTTCCGTTTAAGGATGGTTATGCCGGTGTGTTCCGTTGTGACAACCGGGCGGTGCAGATGAATATCTTTGCCGGTTTCAGCAAGGACGGCATCCACTGGGAAATAGAGCATGAGCCAATCAAGTTCAAGGCCGGGAATACGGACATGATAGAGTCCGAATATAAATACGATCCGCGCGTGACATGGATTGAGGACCGCTACTGGATTACGTGGTGCAACGGCTACTACGGCCCCACCATCGGCATCGGCTATACTTTCGATTTCAAGGAGTTCTTCCAGTGCGAGAATGCTTTCTTGCCTTTCAACCGCAACGGTGTGTTGTTGCCTCAGAAGTTCGATGGCAAATATGCGCTCTTGAGCCGTCCCAGCGATAGCGGACATACTCCTTTTGGCGACATCTACATTAGCTTCAGCCCTGACATGAAATTCTGGGGCGAACACCGCCATGTGATGGCTCCTACGCCTTTCCCCGAAAGTGCCTGGCAGTGTACCAAGATAGGGGCAGGTTCGGTACCGTTCCTCACGGACGAGGGTTGGCTGATGTTCTATCATGGCGTGATAACCACTTGTAACGGTTTCCGTTACTCCATGGGAGCAGCTATTCTGGATAAGGACAATCCTGCCAAGTTGCTCTACCGCACCCGTGAGTATCTGCTTGCGCCTGCTGCTCCTTATGAGTTGCAAGGTGATGTTCCCAACGTGGTGTTCCCTTGCGCAGCGTTGCAAGATGGAGAACGTGTAGCTGTATACTACGGTGCAGCCGATACGGTAGTGGGGCTTGCCTTTGGGTATATCCGCGAGATTCTGGAGTTCACGAAGCGCACAAGTATTTTGTAAGTACCAAGCAGTTGGCAGGCGCTCGGTATTGCTGAAAAGCGCCTGCCGTAACTGCCTTATACTTAGTGTAATATCACTGCAAAGATACTGCATGCTTTTTGCAGTGCTACTGCAAAGCCGTTGCAGCGCCACTGCAAAGCTGATGCAGCGTCACTGCAAAACTGTTGCAGTGCTACTGCAAAGTAGTTTGCAGTGTCACTGCAGACCGTTTGCAATAACTTTGCAGAGTGCATGCAATGACACCGGCATGGGTAGCGTGCTCACTAACTAATAAAGAACAAATCCTTACTATATTATGAAACGACTGATTACTTTCTGTATCATCTCCTTTGGAATGCTCACGGCATCTATGGCTGCGGAGAAGCATCCTGCGGACTATGTGAATCCTTTTGTCGGTACCACCAACTTCGGTACCACGAATCCGGGAGCCGTCTGTCCCAATGGAATGATGTCCGTAGTGCCCTTCAACGTGATGGGGTCGGAGGACAACAAATACGATAAAGATGCCCGCTGGTGGTCTACTCCCTATGAGTATCACAATTGTTTCTTTACCGGATACTCGCATGTCAATTTGAGCGGTGTGGGCTGTCCGGAATTGGGTTCTCTGCTGCTGATGCCCACTACGGGAGAGCTGTCCGTAGATTATAAGGAATATGGAAGCCGTTATAAGGACGAGCAGGCATCCCCCGGATATTACAGCAACTTCCTGACCCGCTACAATGTGAAGACGGAAGTGACGGCAACTCCTCGCACGGGTGTGGCGCGTTTCACCTTTCCTGCCGGGCAGAGCCATGTGCTGCTGAACCTGGGCGAAGGCCTGACCAATGAATCGGGAGCTTTTCTGCGCCAGACGGGTAAATGCGAGTTTGAAGGTATGAAGCTGCTGGGTACTTTCTGCTACAACCCACAAGCCGTTTTTCCCATCTACTTTGTGATGCGTGTCAACAAGCAGCCCGCCGCTTCGGGCTACTGGAAGAAGCAGCGCCCCATGACCGGTGTAGAGGCCGAATGGGACCCCGATAACGGACGCTACAAACTTTACACCCGCTACCAGAAGGAACTGGCGGGAGATGATATCGGCGCCTATCTTACATTCGATACCGAAGAAGGCGAGCAGGTGGAAGTACAGATGGGAGTCTCTTTTGTGAGCATGGAGAATGCCCGCCTCAATCTGGATACCGAGCAGCAGGGAAAGAACTTCGGTCAAGTGCTGGAAGAAGCCCGTCGCCGCTGGAACGATGACCTTTCGCGCATCCTTGTAGAAGGAGGTACGGAGGAACAGAAAACCGTTTTTTATACGGCACTCTATCATACGCTGATACATCCCAATATCCTGCAGGATGTGAACGGGGAATATCCCGCTATGGAGAGTGATAAGATTTTGACTACCCAAGGCGACCGTTATACCGTCTTTTCTTTGTGGGACACTTACCGCAATGTGCACCAGCTTCTTACGCTGGTATATCCCGAACGGCAATTGCAGATGGTGCGCTCCATGCTCGACATGTACCGCGAACACGGCTGGCTTCCCAAATGGGAACTCTACGGACGTGAGACGCTGACCATGGAAGGTGACCCTTCCATTCCCGTCATCGTCGACACCTGGCTGAAAGGTCTGCGCGACTTTGATATAGAACTGGCCTACGAAGCCATGCACAAGGGAGCCACCCTGCCGGGAGCGGAGAATCTGCTCCGACCGGACAATGACGACTACGTGTCATTGGGATATGTGCCCCTGCGGGAGCAGTATGACAATTCCGTTTCACATGCCCTGGAATACTATATTGCCGACAATGCTTTGTCGCGCATAGCCGCTGCGCTTGGCAAGAAGGAGGATGCCCGTCTGTTCCACGAACGTTCGCTGGGCTACAAGCATTATTACTGTAAGGAGTACGGTACTTTCCGTCCTATCCTGCCTAACGGTGAATTCTATGCTCCTTTCGACCCGAGGCAGGGAGAGAACTTTGAGCCGAACCCCGGATTTCACGAAGGTTGTGCCTGGAACTATACTTTCTATGTTCCCCACGATGTGAAAGGGCTTGCCCGGCTCATGGGTGGAAAGAAGCCGTTCGTAGACAAGCTTCAGCGTGTGTTCGACGAAGGACTGTACGACCCTGCCAACGAACCTGACATTGCATACGCCCATCTTTTTTCTTATTTCAAGGGTGAGGAGTGGCGCACGCAGAAAGAGCTGCACCGCCTTTTGCAGAAGTATTTCAAGAATGCCCCCGACGGAATTCCCGGCAATGATGATACCGGAACGATGTCCGCTTGGGCTATCTTCAATATGATGGGCTTTTATCCGGATTGTCCCGGAGAACCGGCTTATACGCTGTCTACTCCGGTATTTGATAAGGTGACCATAAAGCTCGACCCTAAGTATTGGGGACGCGACCAACTGGTGATAGAGACGGAACGCCCGTCGGCAGAGTCGCTTTATATCCGTGAAATGGAACTGGGAGGAAAAAAACTGTCCCGATATCGTATCACTCATGAAGAACTGGTGCAGAGTGGAAAACTGCGATTTAGTCTTCGATAGGTATTGTGAGTCAGGATAGCATCGGTGATGGTTTAGGTTGCCCGTCGTTGACAGAGTTCATGTCAGTGGCGGGCTTTTCTATGCAGGTTGGCTTCCGGTAGGTTGATAGGGTATTTCGAACCAGAATTCGGAACCTTTCCCCGGAATAGAGCTGACGCCCACTTTTCCGTTCATTTTCTCGGCAATCATGGTGCAGATGGAGAGTCCGAGACCCGTGCCTTGTTTAAAACTGTTTAGCTTGACAAAGCGTTCGAATACATCCTTTTGCTTTTCAGGAGGAATGCCGCAACCGGTATCACGGACAAAGAAGCGAATCCTGTCTTCTTGCGGCAGGTGATAACCAATGTCGATGAAACCTTCTTCCGTATGCTTGAGGGCGTTTGACAGATAGTTGTTCAGTACTTGTCTTACCCGTTTGGGGACTGTGTGAATAATACAGTAATCCGCACCGGGCAGGAGACGTATACTGACTTCGGACGGAAGTTTCAGTTTTGCCATCGTCTGCATTTCATCAAGCGTCTTGTTTACATCCATATCTCCTTCTGTGAATTCGAGAATGCCAGCTTCGATGCGTGACAGGTCGAGAATATCATTAATCAGTTGCAGCAGCAGTTGGGTGTTTTCTTCGATGATATGTATGTATTCCTTTGTATCTTCGTCTTGTATATAATCGGAAAGTATGGAGGAGAATCCGACGATGGCGTTTAGCGGAGTACGTATCTCGTGGCTCATGTTGGCGAGAAAAGCCGATTTCAGGCGGTTGGCTTCTTCTGCTTTCTCTTTGGCTGCCAGCAGTTCGGTGATGTCCAGTGCAGAACTGACAATCCACCTCTCTTTCCCTTTGTTGTAGGACACCAGCGTTTTGTGAAACGACAGAATATACTCTCTGCCTTTGGGATTGACAAAGTGTTTGATGTAGGACTGGGGAATTTCCGACTCTTCAACTTCTTTGTCTGTCTCCTGAATGAAATTATCTTGCATTAGGGGTTTGAACTCCTCTTCATAGTGTCCCACAATATCCTCAGCGGGGACTTCCATCATCTCTGCCGCTTTTTTGTTCCATATCAGGTAACGTCCTTCATCGTTTTTATCTTTTACTGTAGTGGCGATGGGGAGGTTCTCCAGAATACTTTCAAGGAAGAAACGGTATTTTTCGTTTTCCCGGCGTTGGACTTCATCTTCCGTAATGTCGCGTATGAAGGCTATGACATAATTTCTGTTGAGGTAGACCATGCGCACTGCGATATATAGTTTCTCACCACTTTCTATTCTTATCTTTAGGGTCAGGCTGTCCGAAGTGCGGGTATTCAGTACGCGTAACAGCGACGTCATGTATTTCCGGCATTCATCGGCGTCTGTCACCAAATCTTTGATGTTGAGAGTTCCCAGGTTTTGGAACGGAAGTCTGTTCGCCTTTTCGGTAGGTGTATTGAGCAGTTTTACGACAAAACCTTGTCTGTTCAGCAGATATACCGGAATGTCTATTGCCCGGATAATCTGCCTGTTCAGACTTTTGTATTTATAATTTATCCAGTATAGAAAGCTTGCAGATGTAGCGGCAATCAACAGAAATAACTGTATTTCTCCAAATAATGTAAGATGCATACGCGGTATCTTTCATTTCGTCTGTCCCCGTTGACGAAGGTTATTATATAAAAAGCGCGAGGACTGTTATTGCCTATCTGCATTCGAGGCTCTGGAAAATGCCCACGTCATAAATAGACAACAGTCCCCACGCCTAAGTATATAATAACATAGACGTGAAGAAACTGTTGCTATCATCCCATGACGTTTATTGAATTTTCCAGATTCCGAATAGGCAGGGATAATAACTTTCGCTTCTTGCGTTCTTATCGAATCAAGTCAAAAATGGCCGTTATCACTATAACTGCCAAGACTTTGGTGCAAAAGTAGTATATTTTTCGGGATGTACGATATGATGAGGAGAATAAAGTGTATATGCAAACAAAGCGTGATGGTATTTGACCGTCACGCTTTGTATAGCTTGCCATTAAAAGTTGTTAGAGAGAATTGTTAGAGGATTTATTTCATGGCTTCTATGGTGTATCCTTGTTGTTTCAGAAGGTTCAACACTCCATTGTCTCCGGGCAGGTGCCCGGCGCCGACTACGAAAAGGGTGGGGGCTTCCGTCATGATGGTAGGCATCTTTTCAACCCATGCCTTGTTGCGGTTGTCCAGCATGGCTTCCATCTCACCGGGTAGTGGGTCACATGAATTGCCGTCGCGCTCTTCCATCAGTTGCAGCATGGCGTCCAGGTCTTGCTTTTCATAAGTGGCAATCAGGCGTTTGCTTTGGTCGATACCTTTCTCAATGTCGCTGATGGCGCAGTAGAGGAGGCTTGCCTGGCGTTGCAGCGTCTGGCTGTTGAACAGAATGTCTATTTGTGACTGGGCTGTTTCCAGACCGCCAATTTTCTTGCCTTGCTGTGCGGCCTGCTGCTGGAAGTAAGTGTCAAGCTGTTCTTGCGGGTTGAAGCCCGGAGTGTGTTTCATGTAGAGCAGGATGACAAGCTGCTGGTTGATGGCAGCCGGTTTCAGTTGTGCCAGCATGGCAATGTCCACCATCATGTTTTCCTTGATGGCTTTGCCTACTTCTTCGTATTGTTCGGGAGTAAAGAGGCTTTGCAGCGTGGTGTCTTTGGGCATCATCATCTGCTGTTGCATGCTTTGCATGAAGGCGGGAGTCGCCATTTCGCTCATCACAACTTCCCCGTAGACTTGGGCGGTTTCGCTCATGGCCTGCGGCATGGCGGCAATGCTGTCCTTTATACTGAGTGGAGAGAGGTGATAAGTACCGAAAATATAGGATGGTTTCTCTAATCCTTTACCGGATACTTTCCATAAAAGTTGTGCATTGGCGCTCAGCGCAATGCTGATGAATAAGAGGATGCCTAAAAGTTTCTTCATTGTTTTCTTCTTTTAATAGTTTCTGGACTATCAGTCGGGACAGAGTAAAGAAAATCACAAGAAGGGAAAAATTAGTATTATTTTATTCTTCCTCCGCAGAGCCAGTGTTGGGTGTAATATTTTTCCCGGAGGTTGCTGACTATGACTCCCTGGCTGGTGCTGGCATGTATAAACTTGCCGTCCTTGAGGTAGATGCCTACGTGTGCCACTTTTTTGCGGGAAGCACGGCTGGTGAAGAACACCAAATCTCCCTCACGCAAGTTGCGGCGGGAGATTTTACTGCTCTCTTTCAGTTGCCCGTCTGTGCTTCTCGACAGACGGGTGTGGTAAACTTTCTTATACAGTTGCGATACCAGTCCGGAGCAGTCCGTTCCACGTTTGCTGTCGCCACCTGCGCGATAGGGGGTGCCTATCCATTCGGAGGCATGGATGTATAGCTTGTGGTTGTCCTGCAGTTCAATATCCACTCCCAAACGGACGGATGCCTGCGCCAGGGCTTTGTAGTCCAGGCGTGGCGCGGAAGTATGGCAAGAACTTAGGCCTATCAATATGATAGTAAGAGCTACTATATAAGAAAGATATTTTTTCATGCTTCCGAATTTTTTTCTTCTACCGTTTTATCTTCTTTTTCCGTTATTTCTTCTACGGCTGCTTCTACTACCGTTTCTTCTACCACGGCTTCTTCCTCCACACCGACGTTGAAGTAAGCTTCCAATTCCTGCTCGGCAGAGTTGTTCTCATTTCGTATATCGCGGATAATAACGCCGTTTTCTAACAATGCAATACGTGGACAAACGTCCACTGTGTGATTCAGGTTATGGCTGGAAATGATGACGGTGGCTCCGTGCTCTTCATTGTATCTTTTCAGCAAGTGTTTGATTACAGACTGTGAACTGGGGTCAAGGAAGTTGAACGGTTCATCCAGAATCAACAGTTGCGGGTGATGTAGCATAGCGGAGATGATGCCGATTTTCTGCTTGTTTCCGGCAGAATAGTTGCGGATGAATTTTTTTTGCCCCATCACTTCGCCGTTCATGAAGCGTTCGAAGGGAAGCAGGCGTTCGTCTACCTCCTCTTTCTTCAGACCGTACATCTTACCGATGAAGTAGAAGTATTCTTCGGGGGTGAGGTAGTCTATCAGGAAACCGTCGTCTATAAAGGCTCCCGTGAAGTTCTTCCAGTCCTCGCTTTTGCTGACGTCAATGTCATTGATGGTTACATAGCCCCGGTCTGCCTGCAGTAAGTCAAGAATAAGCCGGAAGAGGGTGGTCTTGCCTGCACCGTTGTTGCCTACCAGTCCCAGCATATCGCCTTGCCCGATGGTGTAGTTCTCTATATCTACGGCTTTTTTTGTGCCGAAATTCTTTTGTAAATTGTTGATGCGTATCATGTTAGTGATTGATGTTTAATGATTTCTATTTCTGTCTACTGTCCCTGAAGCCTTCCATATTCTTGTAGCGGCGTTTCATGAGTCGGTGATATACATTCATCAGCCAGAATTTGGAAGTGGCGATGAATGCCACGCCGATGCCGATAAGTATCCAGGGGGTGACCTCTTTGCCAAAGATGGCATTCAGTGCAAAAAGCAGCAGTAAAGGTATGCCGAAAGCACCTCCTGAAATCAGATTCTGCAGACCGGTGCCTATATTCTGCCGGCTGGTCATCTTTGAATTCAGGTCGGTAGTCTTGTTGTTGTAGACTGCCAGTTGGAACAGACAGCAGTATACGGCTCCCGGAATGAATATCAGCCATGCAATGCAACCGAGTACGGATACCTTCCCGGTAACCATACCGGGAATCATCAGAATCGTAGGAATGAGCAATGCAATGCTGTACAGTATGTATTTGGCACGCAGCAGCGAGTAGATAGATTCCTTGCGGCTCATCAGTCCGTCAATGTAATTGCCTTCGTAACCCATCAGTGTGCTGAGGAACATGATGCCGAAGATAATGTAATTATAAAGGACGAAGAAATCTCTCAGACCTCCGTCATACACATCGGAAAAGCTAATGATACTACTGAACATTATCACTACACCGGTGATGGAATAGAGCGAACGCTTACAAATCTTGTTGCGTAGCAATAACTTGAGTTCCAGTCTCATGTATTCGCCTATTTCGCCGTAGCGGTCGAGGAATTTGTATTCGGATACATGTTTTATCCGTGTATCTTCCACTTTGTTCAGTTCATTGTAGATGAGTTTCTGCATCAGGGTGCGGTTGATGAACCACATGAGGGCGATGGCAGCCAGTACACCGATGAATGACAGTATATTGCCGGTGATGAACCCTTCTCCCAGATTGACAAAACAGTCGAAAAGCGGACTGTTGTCCGGAATGAATAGTGCGGCGGCAATGCCACCATATACTACTACCGGTAATGCCAGCCACCAGATGCGCTCACCCATCAGTGTGCGGCACAACAAGAACCAGTAGTTATTGAATACCATCAGCAGCCAGATGCCAATGCAATAGGTTAGCACACCACTGATTCCATAGAATTTGGTGACGGTGATGATGGAAAACGGAACAAACAGAAACAGCCAGAACAGATTGAAGCCATCCAGTCCGGAACGGATCAGCAGGAAGTCTATAAGACGATTCCGTTTGATGGGAAGCAGCAGGTAGGGCTTCACTTCCTGGGTGGGTGTTTTTTGGAAAGGCAGGCGTGTCAGGAAATCCAGCACAAGGACAAATATCAATCCGGAGTTCATTACGTGATAGGCTTCTGTGGCACCACCGTCAAAGGCGAATGCAAAGGTCGTACCGAAGAATACCAGGTAACCGGCCCAGAAGACGAACATGAAGTACATCCAGAATTTTCCGAATTTACTTTTTTCGTACATCGGATTTCGTTTTTCTGCCAGTTTTCCGTGCTTGCGCAAATCTAAGAAAAGACTCATAGTATTTGTATATATAGAGTTTGTATAAAAAAAGCTGCGCTGCCTTTCATCGAACAACGCAGCCTTCTGTGTGTATGGCTCTCTTATTCTTTGTCAGGAGTTTCAGGACTGATCATTGATACCTCAATCTCATTCTTCTGCTTGAACAAGTCGTCGGTGAACTTTTGGATGTCCTTCACGGTGATGCTGTTGACAATCTGTTCGTAATCCTTTATCGGATTCATACCGGTGAACAGGTATTCGTCAATGCTGCCCAGCCAGTAGCTGTTTTCCTTCAAGTCTTCGGCGTGTTTTTTCAGCATGAACTCCTTCACTTTATTCAGGTCTCCTTCCGACGGACCTGCTTTGGCGATGTTGTCGAGTTCTGTAAAGATAATCTGCATCAACTTTTCTCTTTTTGCCGGAGCGGTTTCGAATATAATTTGCAGAAGGGCCTTTTCTTTCGGATATTTGCTTAACTGGCCGCCTACATATACACCGTAAGTGCCACCTTCGTCTTCACGTACCTTGGCTGTATAAACCAAGTCAAGAATTTGGCTGGTCATATCCAGCAGGATGTCATTTTTCAGGTCGTACTTGCAGTCACCGTTCAGCAGGACAAAATTTGACGCTTTAGCAGTTTCCTGCTTCCTTACGAACTCATTTTTATAAACTCCCTGGCGCATGTCGACTTTATTGTCCTTGAATGTTTCCTTGCGGTTGATGGCAGGCAGTGAACCCAGGTACTCGGCGATGAGTGGTTTCATTTCCTCCACATTCACATTTCCTACAAAGATAAAGGTAAAATCGCTGGCATCTTTGTAGCGGTCTTGATACATGGACAGAATCTTGTCATAATCCATCTTGTCAATCATGTCCGCCTTTATTCTGGCTCTTCTGGGATGGTGCATGTAAATACCGGCCGAGACAGAGTCACTGAACGCCACCTGGGGATTCATTTCCATATTCTGCAAAGCAGCTTTGTTGCGGTTCTTGTAGGATGCGAAGGCATCGTCGTCACGGCGTGGAGCGGTGAACGTCAAGTAAGTGAGCTGCATCATTGTTTCGAAGTCTTTCGGTGAACAGCTGCCATTGACGGTTTCTGTCTTGTCACCGATACCATAGCTGACGGAAGCTTTCTTGCCGGCCAGAACTTTTTCCAGGTCTACGGCACTGAAATTACCCAGACCACCGACACTCACTGCATCCAGTCCGTTGATGTTGATGATTTCCGAGTCGGGGAACAGGGAACTACCGCCTAGGCTGACTCCCTTCATGCGGATTTCGTCTGCCTTGAAGTCTGTCTTCTTGATAATGACCTTGACTCCGTTGGAGAGTGTCAGCGTTGTAGTGCCGAATGTATCATCTGTCTGCTCGGATACAATCTTTCCGCCTTTCGGGGCTTCGGCCATCAAAGGTTCATCCGACACCTTGTCTACGTAGGCAGTCAGTTTTTCAGCTTTAATATCTTTCAGAATCTTCTTGATTGCATCTTCTGTCGGCATTTTCAATCCTTCCTTATCCGGACCGAGAATTGCGACTACCTGGTTACTGTCTGTCACGAGGGCTTGCATCATCTGGTTCAGTGCGGCAACCGGAATGGCGGGAGCTATCTGATTGATGATGGCGTATTCGTTTTCGATGCCCGGAATTGGTTCGTTATCGAGGAAATGACGGACATATTCATCCACGTACTCTTCATTCTTGCGTTTGTCACGCTCGTTATAAGCAGATTCCAGTTGGCGCAGATATTCGGCACGGGCACGGTTGTATTCCGTTTCCGTAAAGCCGAATTGGCGGGCGCGTTCTGTTTCGCGCAGGAGAGTGGCTATTCCATTTTCTATGGCATCTTCCTTGCAGACAACGACACCGGTGAAGGCATCTTTGGTTTTGGCAACAAAGAAATCATCGTCATAAGTGGCGGCATATATATAAGGAGGATTGGCGGTCTGTACCAATTCGTTCAGACGCGCATTCAGCATATTGTTGATGAGCGTGGTTGCATAATTCTGTACCAGATAGCCCATGTCGCCTTTCTGCTCGTCAGGAGTGGCTTCGTGCTTGTTGAAGATGAGGGCTTGTACATTGGACTGTTCCTTGTCCTGATAAACCAATACAATAGGCTCCTTGTTGTCGTTTACCGGATAGTACTCGCGTTTGGCAGCATTGGGCTGGGCGGGAATATCAGAAAACATTTTCTTGATTTGGGCTTCGATGGCGTCCACATCTATATCGCCAACTACCACAATACCCTGAAGGTCCGGACGGTACCACTTTTCATAGTAGTCTCTCAAAGTTTGCGGTTTGAAGTTCATAACGACCTCCATCGTTCCGATAGGGAAACAAGTGGCATACTTCGTTCCTTCGAACATGACTGGAAGCATCTTCTCCTGGAAGCGTTGTATGGCGCTCATACGGGTGCGCCATTCTTCGTTGATGACTCCGCGTTCCTTGTCTATTTCCTTCGGGTCCAGGGTCAAATCGTTACTCCAGTCGTGCAGAATCAGCAGGCAGGAGTCGATGGCTCCCGGAGTAGTGACCGGCACATTGGAAATGTTGTATACGGTTTCGTCTACGGAAGTATAGGCGTTCAAGTTCTCACCAAATTTAACCCCGATACGCTCCAGGTATTGCTTCAGTGCATCACCGGGGAAGTGGGTCGTTCCATTGAAACACATGTGTTCCAGGAAGTGGGCAAGGCCGCGCTGGTCGGCTTCTTCCTGAATGGAGCCTACCTTTTGGGCAATGTAAAAGTCGGCCCGGTTTGCAGGCTGGCTGTTCTTGCGGATATAATAGGTCAATCCGTTGTCCAACTTTCCGATACGGACATTTTTGTCGACCGGGATAGGCGGCATTTGCTGTGCAAATACCTGCTGAAAATTGCAGCAAAGAATTAACGCTACAATCCATAAACCACGTAATAGATGTTTCATATTATTATGAATTTAAATTGTTCTTGAACTATCTGTCGGACAGCCCTTGGATAAATCACAACTTCTGTTGTTTTTTTCGGATTCCATTCCGGATAAATGGAATTTATCTGACTGCTTCCCGGATGCGGACTAATTTGGTCAGCAGGTCTTCCAGCAGGTCGAGTTTCAGCATGTTGGCGCCGTCACTCTTGGCTACGGCGGGATTTTCGTGGGTTTCGATGAACAGTCCGTCTACACCTACGGCAACACCGGCTTTGGCTACGGTCTCGATAAGTTGCGGCATACCTCCCGTGACACCACTGGTCTGGTTGGGCTGTTGCAGGGAGTGGGTTACATCCAGGATGACAGGGAAACCGAAGGTCTGCATTTCGGGGATGCCGCGATAGTCGATGACCAAATCCTGATAACCGAAAGTAGTTCCGCGTTCCGTCAGCATGACGTTCCTATTGCCTGCTTCCACTACTTTATCAGCCGCAAAGCGCATGGCAAGCGGAGAGAGGAACTGCCCTTTCTTGATGTTGATGGTTTTTCCGGTTTTGGCAGCGGCTACAAGCAGGTCTGTCTGCCGGCAGAGGAAGGCGGGAATTTGCAGAATATCCACATATTCGGCAGCCATGGTGGCTTCTTCGGCGGCATGAATGTCGGTCACGGTAGGTACTCCGAAAGTGTCGTGTACCTTTTGCAGTATCTTCAGCGCCTTTTCGTCACCGATACCCATAAAGGAATCCAGACGCGAACGGTTGGCTTTACGGTACGACCCTTTGAATACGTATGGGATTTGCAGTTTTTCTGTGATGGTCACGATACGTTCGGCAATGCGCATTGCCATTTCTTCTCCTTCGATGACACATGGACCTGCCAGTAGGAAGAAGTTTCCGGCAGGATTATTCTTTAATTCAATCATAGGTTGTTACTGATTAAGTATTTTCAATTGGGTATAATCAATGTTATTGCTTCATGCAGTACGCTGATGTCCAGTGGAAAATGACGGTCGAGAATACGTCCGTCCAAATCGACAGAGGCATTTTGCGCACGCAGCACTTTTACTTTTTGCGTACGGTAGGGCATCACTACCTTATGGTTCAGAATCCGCCCTTGGATAAGCATCCACAATCCCGACCATAGTTGCAGCAATTCGGGACGGTAAATGACGGAAACATCCAGCCAGCCGTTATAGGGCACTGCACTAGGCGCTTGTCCGTATCCCCACGCACTGCCTATGCAGACAGTCATGATGCGTCCGCGTATATGCTCGCCGTTTATCTTGAGATGCATGCGGTACAGCTTCCGTTCGAAGATAATGGATAGCAGTGCCATGAAGTAAGAGAGGAACTTCACTCCCCAGAAACGCTTGCACTGGTCGGTGATTTTCACGATACGGGCTCCCAGGCCTATGTTGATGGCATTGAGAAAGTAGCGTGTCAGATGCTTTTCACCGTCGTAATAATAGCAGGTACCCACGTCTATTTTCCGGCGGCGGTTGTTGATGATGCAATCCACCGCTTTCTTGTAATCCGAACTCATTTCCCAATAGTCGGCAAAGTCATTTCCTATACCATTGGGGATGATGCCGATGGCTATATTCTCCTTGTCCGGTGCATTGGAAAGCATGATGCCGTTAATGACGTCATTCAGTGCGCCGTCACCGCCTACTACAACAATGGTGCGGTAGCCGTTGTTGGCGAGGATGCCTGCCAGACGCTCTACCGAACCGAACCCTTCGGACTGCACATAGTCGTAAGGCACACCTTTGCTGTCTATGTATTCTTTGATTTCTTTCCACCGTTTCTGCACTTTCCGTGTTCCGGCTTTGGGGTTGTATATCACTCCCAACTTTTCGGGTTCTGCACTCATGATTCTATTTACAATTTGACTATTTACTATTTACGATTTAAATCACCCGGTCACTTTATCATTTCATCATCCTTCCAACTTCTTCTTTACAAAAGCTATCTTTTCTTCCATCGGCCACCGGGCATTCATCCAATGGATGGTAAATCCACGCCGTTCCATACCGCGGAACCAGGTCATCTGGCGTTTGGCAAACTGGTGGATGGCTGTTTCCAGTTGCGTGAACATCTCTTCATAGGTCAACTTGCCGATGACATAAAGTGTCAGATACTTGTATTCCAGTCCGTAATAGATGAGGTCATCCGGTTGGATGCCTTGCTCTATCAGACGTCGCACTTCGTCTATCATTCCTTCTTCCAGGCGCTGGTGCAGGCGGCGGGTGATTTTCTCCCGACGCAATTCCCGGTCGATGTCCACACCTATGATGAGACTGTTCATCTGGGGGAAGGAGCGTTCGTCTACTGGGGTATGGGCATAATACTCTTCGATTTCGATGGCTCGTATGGCACGTTTGGCTGTGTCCACGTCCGTGGTATTGTGCAGACTTTTGTAACCTTTCAGTATGTCGGTCAGTTCTTCCAGCGATTTGTCCGCCAGACGGGTGCGCAACTCGGGATTCTCGGGTACGGGCAGCAGACGGTAGCCTTTCAGTACTGATTCGAGATACATTCCGGTTCCTCCACATACAACGGGCAGGCAACCTTTTTGTTTAATAGTCTCGTAAGCATTCAAGAAATCACGCTGATACTCGAAAACATTGTACTTATAGCCCGGGGCGGCTATGTCGATGAGGTGATGGGGAATCTGTTTCCCGTCGACGGTATAGTCAGCAAGGTCTTTGCCGGTGCCCAGGTCCATCCCCCGGTAGATTTGCCGTGAATCGGCACTGATGATTTCCGTATGGAGTTCGGCGGCCAAGGCGGCTGCAAATGGAGTCTTTCCTGAAGCGGTAGGCCCTAATATGGCGATTAAATCATAGTCTGGCATATATAAGTTCTTGTTAATCTCACTACAAAGATAGTGCAAACCGAATGCAGAATAAAATGAACTCGTTCATTTTTTATGC
>OMNT01000824.1_pt1 | contig 31530 bp, 28 predicted proteins | sample 1672551 | NCBI WGS metagenome assembly OMNT01 (sample SAMEA3136698, study PRJEB25190) | human gut metagenome | reverse complement strand
GCCGCGCCCGCAAGCTTCTCCATGCGCTGGACCTTCTGCAAGGTGGTGCCAAGCTTCTCCTGGAACGTGACGATGCCGAGGCGCTCGACGAACTCCTCCATCGGGCGCTTCAAGTCCTCGTCGAAGAAGAACTTCGCGTCGTCGAGGCGCGGGCGCACGACGCGCTCGTTGCCGGAGACGACGGTATCGGAGACCTTCGGGTCGGCGTTCGAGACGATCACGAACTCACGGGTAAGCTTGCCCTCGGCGTCGAAAATCGGGAAATAGCGCTGGTTGGAGAGCATGGACTCGCAGATGATCTCCTGCGGCACGCGGAGGAACTCCTCGTCGAAGGTGCCGACGAGCACGGTCGGCCACTCGCAGAGGTTCACGACCTCGTCGAAGATGCGGGCAGGCGTGTCCACGTGGCTGCCGGGGCGCTCGGCCTCGATTGCGGCGATGCCCTCGCGAATGGCGGCCTCGCGGGCCTCGGCGCCGAGCACGTAGGAATCCTTGAGCACCTGCTCGTAGGCAGCAGGCTCGGCAACGGCATGCTCGCCAGGCGCCAGAACGCGATGGCCGCGGGTGGTGTTGCCGCTCGTCACGTCGGCGTAGGTAACGGGCACGACCTCGGAGCCGAGGAGCGCGCAGATCCAGCGGATCGGGCGCACGAAGGTCTCGTGCTCGGAGCCCCAGCGCTGGGAGCGGTAGTTCGGCCACTCGATGGCGGCGATGACGTCGTGGCCGAGCGCCGACAGGATCGGCATTGCGGGCTCAGAGGGAACGTTTCTCTCGGCGAAGACGTACTCGTTGCCGTCTTCGTCCACCTTGCGGGTGAGCTCGGAGGCGTCGATACCGCACTTGCGGGCGAAGCCGGCAGCAGCCTTGGTGGGGTTGCCGTCTGCGTCGAAGGCGATCTGGGCCTTGGGGCCGCGCTTGACCTCATGGACAGCCTCGGTGGCGCAGGCCACGTCGGACACGATCGCGGCAAGGCGGCGCGGCGAGGAGACGACGCGAACGTCGCCGTGGGAGAGGCCAGCCCCGTCGAGCATCTTCACGACGAGCTTCGGAAGCTGCTTGGAAGCGTTGATCAGCGGCGCCGAGGGCATCTCCTCGGCGCCGATCTCGAGCAGGAAATCCAGAGTATCTGCCATTTAGGCCACCTCGCCCTTCGTGGAATACGTGTCTTTCTTGCCAGCAACCTCGGCGAGATAGCTCTCGCAGCAGGCCTTGGCGACGGCGCGGACGCGCAGGATGTAGTTGGCGCGCTCGGTCGCCGAGATGGCGCCGCGTGCGTCGAGGATGTTGAACGCGTGGCTGCACTTCATGACGCAGTCGTAGGCCGGCAGCGGCAGCTTGCGCTCGAGGCAGGAGTGGCACTCGGCCTCGTACTCGTCGAACTTGCGGCGCATCAGCTCGACGTCGGCAACTTCGAAGTTGTAGGTCGAGAACTCGTACTCGTTCTCATGGAAGACGTCGCCGTAGGTCATGGGCGTGCCGTCGGGCAGGTAGGACCACACGAGGTCGTAGACGGAGTCGACGCCCTGCACGTACATGGCGATACGCTCAAGGCCGTAGGTGATCTCGACGGGGACCGGGTCGACCTCGATGCCGCCGACCTGCTGGAAGTACGTGTACTGCGTGACCTCCATACCGTCCATCCACACTTCCCAGCCAAGACCCCACGCGCCGAGCGTCGGGCTTTCCCAGTCGTCCTCGACGAAGCGCACGTCGTGCTCGGCGGGATCGAGGCCGATGGCTTTGAGCGAGCCCAGGTAGAGCTCTTGGGAATCGACCGGGCAAGGCTTCAAGATGACCTGGAACTGGTAGTAGTGCTGCATGCGGTTAGGGTTCTCACCGTAGCGGCCGTCGGCCGGGCGGCGGCACGGCTGCGGATAGCAGGTGCGCCAGGCGTTGGGCCCGAGGCTGCGCAGCGTAGTGGCGGTGTGGAATGTGCCCGCGCCCACCTCGCTGTCGTAGGGCTGCATGACGACGCAGCCCTGCTTCGCCCAGTAGTGCTGCAGGTTCATGATGATGTCCTGGAACGTCAGCTTGTCGGCCGCAGGGCCGGCGGATGTCTCTGCCATGACTCTCCTTCTCATATCGATGCGCGGGACGCCGAGCGCCCGGTTCTCCACCTTTAAGACAGCACCCCGATATGCGGGATCGGCCAGTAGGTGAACACCGCATGACCGGTCACGCTCGAGGCGTCGATTGCGCCGAAATAGCGCGAATCCTGCGAATTGGTTCGATTGTCGCCCATGACCCAAAGGTAGCCCTCGGGCACGGTATAGGGATAGCTTATGGAAACGGCCGTCTTCTCGAACGGCTCGGAAACCTTGTTCTCGGTGTAGGGCTCGTCGAGCACGACACCGTCGACGACGACCTTACCGTTTTGCAGGTCGACCGTCTGGCCGCCGGTCGCGATGACGCGCTTGATCAGCGTGCGGTTGGAGACAAGCGGATCGGCGAACGTGACGATGTCCCCTTTTTGGGGCTCGCTCGTGTAATAGGAAAGCTTCTCCGAGAAGACGAGATCGCCCACTTCGATGGTGTCCTCCATCGAACCCGAGGGAATCTCATAGGCGCCGAACACGAAGGTGTTCAACAGGCGCGAGAGGCCGAACACGACGAGTACCATGATGACGATGCTCAACAGGCTGCGGGCCATCTTCGAGCCCTGGCGTTCGGCATGCTGACCGGAAAACATGAAGCGCGATATCCTTTCGATACGGGAGGCGGTACCACCCGTGATTCAAGTCGTGAATTTGAATGATAGCGCTTCGCGCGAGACGTTAGCCCTCTTCGCCCAATCTTTGCAGAAAATCCCTGTCAGCGGGTGAAAGCTCCACGTCGGCAAGCAAGTCGGGGCGCAGGCGGGCAGTACGCAGCAGGCTCTGCTCGCGGCGCCATTTCGCCACCTTCCCGTGGTCTCCCGAGAGAAGCACGTCGGGAACCCGCATTCCGCGGAACTCGGCGGGGCGCGTGTACTGGGGATACTCCAAAAGGCCGTCGGAGAAGCTTTCGGTGATCGCCCCGTCCTCGGCACCGAGCACGCCGGGGAGCTTGCGGACCACGGCGTCGATCACGACCATCGAGGCGAGCTCGCCGCTCGTGAGCACGTAGTCTCCAAGCGATATGACGCGATCCGCCAGCGTATAGGCGCGCTCGTCGATGCCTTCGTAGTGCCCGCAAATAAACAGGAGGCGCTCCTCCCTGGCAAGATCGAGCGCGATTTCGTCGCAAAAGCGCTCGCCCTGCGGCGCAAGGAAGATGGTGCAGGGTTTGGGAGCTCGGGGTTGCGAGCCTTCGGACGAGAACTCGATGTCGTCCACAAAGCGAGTTCCGCACGAGCCGAAAGCCCCAGTGGGGCTTTCGCGCGAGTCAGGACTGCCGAGCGACTGGACGGCGTCGCGTTCTCGCCAGTCCCCCGAAAGGAGTGGGCCCCTCGCGCAAATCTCGTCATACGCCTCGAAAAGCGGCTCGCACTTCATAACGAGGCCCGCACCTCCGCCATAGGGATCATCATCGGTCGTACGATGGCGGTCATGCGTCCAATCGCGCAGGTCATACGCATGAAAGTCGAGAATCCCCTTCTCTTGGGCGATGCGCATCATCGACGAGTTCATCACCGAGTCGTACATGCACGGAAACGTTGACAGGGTCTCGATGATCATCCGATATCCTCCTTGAAATGAAAATGGGCGCCCAGGACAGACCCTGAACGCCCATCTCGCGGGATTGCGTTGCTACAAGCTCAAAAGGCCCGCCGGCGCATCAACGTCGATGCGCTCGCGTTCCTCGTCGATTCCCACCAAAAACTCGTCCACGAGCGGAATGAGCAGAGGCGATCGCCCGTCTGCACGATCCACGACGAGAAGGCTCTGCCCAGGATTGTCCTCCACACGCAGAAGCGTCCCCAGAAGGCCCGCCTGCGCATCATGGACTTCCCACCCGGACACGCCATCGGAATGCGCTGCCGCGATGGCCTGCGCAAGTTCGGGAAGCTCCTCGCGGTGCACGAGCACGTGGCATCCGCACAGCGCCTTCGCCGTGTCGATGTCATCCACGCCTTCGAACCACACGACGGCGGAGGTATCGTCCTGCGGACGGATTTCCTCAACTATCGCGCGACGAGGCATATCGAGCACAGGCGGCACGAACGCCACCTCCATGCCCTCCTCGAGCAAAAAAGGAAGGCCCGACGCGCTTCGCACGACGAGCCCCCCATCTAGATTCTTCGCAGTCGCCAACCAGGCAACATCAGCCCAGGTGCGCACTATTCGACAAGCTCCACATCAACGGGGATGTCGGCACGGGAAGCCGCCGCGCGTGCAAGCGTGCGGATAGCCTTGATGACGCGACCTTGACGGCCAATAATCTTGCCAGCGTCCTCTTCGTTCACGCGAATCTCCACGAGAATCGAGCCCTCTTCGGTTTCGCTTCCCTGGATATCGAGATCTTCCTCGTTGTCGACGAGGGGGCGAACAATCGCGTCAACCAAGCCGACGAGATCTTCCGTCTGCTCGGACATGTCTTCTACGCTTCCTTGCGAGCGGTTTCGAGAAGACGAGCGACCGTATCGGTCGGCTGTGCGCCGTTGGCGATCCACTTGTCAACCTTCTCGAGGTCGAACTTGATCATGGAAGGATCGACGCACGGATTGTAGCGGCCGACCTCTTCGATGAACTTGCCGTCACGCGGAGCGCGAGCATCGGCAACGACGATACGGTAGTACGGACGCTTCTTAGCGCCGTGACGAGCCAGGCGAATTTTGACTGCCATGAAGTTGAACTCCTTTTAACCTTACATCTTTCGATTTCCGCGAAGCTTCAACTTCGGGAAAAACAGCGATTGCTAATACTACCTAGATTTGAACGAAATGGCAAGCGAGAACGCATGATACCCACACAAACGGACGAAAGAGGCCTATGCAAGGCTCGCACCGAGCTCGCGAGCCTTCTCAAGACCGGGGTTCCCAGCGATGGCGCCCTTCTCGAAAACGGCATTCACGACGACCTCGCCGATGCTCTCCTGATGCGTGTATGCGTTCGAGCGCTTATAGGTGTCGAGCAGCGAGTCCGCCGCCGTGATGTCCTTGTCCTCGAGGCAGAGCAGCAGGCCGACGCGCGGGATATTGAACGACTTCGCGATGCCGCAGAACATGCGGTCCTGGAAGGCTTTCAGCTGCGCGGGGTATGTGAAGCAGTAGAGCGGCGTAGCGTACACGAGCACGTCCGCCCAGTGAAGGTCGGGGTAGAACTGCTGCATGTCGTCTTGCTGAACGCATGCACCTTCATGGGAGAAACAGTAGTTGCACCCAAGGCAGCCCGCGATCTTCGCGCGCCCGGCGTCGATGCGCCGCACCTCGCAGCCCGCCGACTTCGCTCCCTCGATGAACGCCTCGGCGAGCGTGTCGGAGTTGCCGCCGACGCGCGGGCTTCCCGTCACAACCAGCACCTTGCAAGACATAACCGTCCCCTCTCTCTCGTGATGCGCCCGGCAGCAGGCCTCTCTTCCTGCCGCCCAGGCACGAACCTGCACTTCCCCGCTTCTTATGCGGCGAGTTCCTTCAGGTGACTCTTACTAAGCTTGCACGCCCCCGCATGCCTTCGCGGCAATTGAGCTCTTTGATTGCAAGCTCGGGCAGCGTGGCGCCACCCCTGCTCGATTACTTGTCGCCCTGTTCGAGCATCGCCTGCACCTTCTTGATGTCGGCCATGCTCATGCCGCCCGGCATACCTGGGATACGGCGGCGACGCTTGCCCTTCTTGCCCTTCTTGCCGGAAAGCTCATCGACCGAGGGCATCATCTTCTTCATCATCTTCTTGGTCTCGTTGAACTGCTTCATGAGCTGGTTCACCTCGGTGACCGACACGCCGGCGCCCGCGGCGATGCGCGCGCGACGGCTGCCGTTGAGAATGTCGGGCTTCTCGCGCTCGGCCTTCGTCATGGAGTTGATGATGACCTCCATGTGATCGAGCGCGCCCTCATCGACCTGCCCCGATCCAAGTGCCTTGTCGCCGCCGGGGAGCGCGCTCACGAGCTTGCGCACGCCGCCCATCTTGCGGATTTGGCGATTCATGTCGACGAAGTCGTTCAGCGTGAGCTGCGATTTCGCGAGGCGCTTCGCCGTTTCGGCCTCTTCGGCCTCCTTCTGGACGCGCACGGCGCTCTCGATGAGGCCCACCATATCACCCATGCCGAGGATGCGCTTGGCAATGCGGTCGGGATGGAATTCCTCGAGCGAATCAGGCTTTTCACCTGCGCTGATGAACTTAATGGGCTTTCCTGTGACCTGCTTGATAGAAAGCGCGCCGCCGCCACGGGCGTCGCCGTCCATCTTCGACATGATGACGCCGTCGAAATCGACGCGCTCGGCAAACGCGGCCGCCACGTTCACGACGTCTTGGCCGGTCATCGCGTCGACAACCATAAGGATCTGGTCGGGCTTGACGGCGCGCTTGATGGCCTCGGCTTCCTCCATCATCTCGTCATCGACGTGCAAGCGGCCCGCCGTGTCAACGATGACGACGTCGCGCAGATGGTCGATGGCGTCCTGCACGCCTTCCTTCGCGATGGCGACCGGGTCCTTCCCGTCGCCGCGATAGACGCGCACCCCCATCTCGTCGCCGAGCGTCTGGAGCTGATCGGCGGCAGCAGGGCGGTACACGTCGCACGCGACGAGCAGGGGCGAGTGCTTTTCCTGCTTCAAACGGTACGCGAGCTTGGCTGCGGCAGTCGTCTTGCCCGAGCCCTGCAGGCCGACGAGCATGATGACGTTGGGAATGCGGCTCGAGAGGACGAGCTTCGAGTCGGTGCGACCCAAAAGCTCGGTGAGCTCGTCGAGCACGATCTTCACGACGTTTTGCGCCGGAGTAAGCGACTCGAGCACCTCGGCGGTGAGGCAGCGCTCCTTAGTGCGAGCACAGAACTGCTTCACGACTTTGAAGTTGACGTCAGCCTCGAGCAGCGCCAGGCGGATCTCGCGCATGGCGGAGTTGATATCTTCCTCGGTCAGGCGGCCTTTTCCGCGCAGGCCCGAGAATATGCCCTGCAATCGCTCGGAAAGACTTTCAAGCATGAATCCTCCAGTGTGGAATCGAAAAGTGCACAGTGCTTGGGATTATACGCCAGGTGGGGCGCATGACGGAAAAGTCCTCGGGTAGCACGCGAAGACTGCACCGAAAACGTGGAATCGGGCAGCGAGCTCGCGGGTCTTAAGCGAATGAGGCAGGAGTCAGCATGATAGGAAGAGGTCGGGTGATTTCCCTCACGCCAAGCGGAGCTCACCTAGGTGCGGGACAGGAGTTGAGCGATTTACCTCACCCTCAGCCCTTCCAAAAAGTTCAGCGAATCACGGCAATCTTGGCACCAAAACCGAGCTATCCCACTGCACTTTTTTGTATCGCGAAACGTTCCATTGTCAAAGCAGAAAGGCGAACCAGGATGAAAGTTAAGCTGCAAATTGAAGATTAACCAAATCGAAGGTGAACCGACCAGCTCGCCCAACGAAAAAGGGCGCCGACCTCAGTGAGAAGTCGACGCCCTGAACAGGCAGTTTTTCGGCGAGAAAGCGAAGTCCGCCTTATTCCCTTTCCTCACGATGCTCTTGCGTACGCGGAGCGCGGGAACGCACCTGGTTGTGCGGCTCGCGGGCAACTTGGCCCTGCGGAGCGGAACCCTGCTGCGGGCGAGAACGGCGACGTGGGGCCGACCCACCGTTGCGGTTCTGACCCATCGGCGTGGCGCAGTACGGGCACACGGTCCATGCAGGCTCGAGCGCATGATGGCAGCTCGGGCAGAGGTTCTTCAGGCGCGTGTGGCAGTTCGGACACAGCACGTAGTCGGACTCGACAGGATAGCCGCAGTTCGCACACTCGCCGTACTTCATGAGCTCGCGCTGCTTCAGGGCAACCTCGAGTTCCTGTTCGTCGCGATCGATCTGCAACAGGGGCGGACGTAGCAGGCAGTACGCGATGACGCCGACAAGCGGCACGAGCGCGACGATGCCCCATACGTACCAATGCGTCCCGCGCATGTAGGCGTCGCGGATGACCCACACGATAGAAAGAACATAAAGCACCACAAGCAGCACGATGAAGACCGTGAACGCTGTCATCAGTTCCGGCGTAATGAGCTGCGACATCAATTCGGACATGGATTCCTCGTTTCAAGTTCGCGCCGTTTTAAGGCGCTACGAACAACTAGCGAATGATTATAGCAAATGCGGCGGCACCGAAAAGCGCAGAGCCGAAGTCGCCCATGGAGTTGCCAGGTCTCCATTAAGATTCGACCTTGTACCACCATGGGCGTCGCTTGTACATTGACCTTGCGCTAGCCCAACTCGGCGAGCTGCTCTTCTACGCGTGCAAGCTTATCGCGCAGCTCGGCAAGCTTCGCCGTGTCCTTCTCCACGATTTCAGGCGCTGCCTTCGCGAGGAAGCCTGGGTTGGAAAGCTTCTTGGCGAACTTGGCCTCGTCCTTCTGAAGCGTTGCGCGCTCCTTGGTGAGGCGTGCGCGCTCGGCCTCGAAGTCGATAAGGCCGGTGAGCACGCAATACACCTCGCACCCGTGCGCGACGACGCAGGCGCTCTCGGCGGGCTTGAGCGCATCGGATGGAACGATCGAGAGCTCGGACGCGCGTGCCATCGAGATGATCTGACTCTTTAGACCCTCGAGGACGCGGGCATTCTCAAACCCGGCGCGCAAAACCACGGGAAGCTCCTGCTTGGGCGAGATGCCGTAACGCGCACGCGTCGAGCGGACGGCGCTCACCACGTCGCACAGAAGGCTCACCGCACGCTCGGACTCCTCGTCGACAAGCGACGCGAGGCTTTCGGGCTCGGGCCACTTCGCCATCATGAGCGCGGGCGCCTCCCCTTCTGCATGCGGAACGTTTTCCCAAATAGCTTCCGTGACGAACGGCATCGCAGGATGCAGGAGGCGAAGTGCGTTGTCGAGCACGTACACGAGGTTGCGCTGCGTCTGCAGGCGGGCATCGCCCTCTTCGCGCAGGCTCGCCTTGCTAAACTCGATGTACCAGTCGCAGAACTCGTTCCAGAAGAAGGCGTGCAGCTCGCGCGCCATCTCGCCGAACTGGTAGGTTTCGATGTCCTTGGTGACCTCGGCGGAAAGCTTCGCCAGACGGCTGAAGATCCATGCGTCGGCCTGCGAGACCGCGTGCGGCTCGCCAGGCGTGAAGCCGTCCAGGTTGCCCAAGACGAAACGACTCGCGTTCCAAATCTTCGTTACGAAGGCGCGTGCCGACTCCGTGCGCGGGCTGCCGAGAAGCTCGTGGGTCTTCTTGTCGATATCGGCGTCAAAGCGCACGTCCTGGTTGTTGGTCACGAGCGTGAGCAGGTTGAAGCGCATCGCGTCGGCGCCGTACATGGAGATGAGGTCCATCGGGTCGACGCCGTTGCCCTTCGACTTGGACATGCGCGTGCCGTCCTTCGCGAGGATGGTCGCGTAGATGACCACGTCCTTAAACGGGATTTCCTTAAGAAAGTACGTCGACGACATGATCATGCGCGCCACCCACAGCGCGATGATGTCGCGCGCGGTGACGAGCGCGGTCGTCGGATGATGCCCTTCCAGGCGCTCGGGATGCTCGGGCCAACCCTGCGTGGCAAACGTCCACAGCTGGCTCGAGAACCAGGTGTCGAGCACGTCCTCTTCCTGCGCGACATGGTGGCTGCCGCACTTCGGGCACACGTCGGTGTCCTCCATAAGCGCGTCTTCCCAACCGCAGTCCTCGCAATGGAACACGGGGATGCGATGGCCCCACCACAGCTGGCGCGAGATGCACCAGTCCTTGAGGTTCTCCATCCAGGTGAGATACGTCTGCGTCCAGCGCGAGGGGTGGAAGGTGACCTTGCCGGAGGTGACCGCCTCGGTCGCCGGTCCCTTCAGCTTGTCGACAGCGACGAACCACTGCTCGGACAGCCACGGCTCGAGCGTCGAGTCGCAGCGATAGCAGTGCATAACGGAATGATGATGGTCGTCCACATGGTCGAGCAGGCCGTGCTCCTCGAACCAGGCGACGACCGCTTGGCGGCACTCGTCGCGGCCCATGCCAGAGAACTCGCCGTAGCCTTCGACCACGTGCGCCGTCTCGTCGAAGATGTTGACCTTCTCAAGGCCGTGACGCTCGCCCATGCCATAGTCGTTGGGGTCATGGGCAGGGGTTACCTTCACGAAGCCCGTGCCGAAGCCCGCATCGACGTAGAAGTCGGAGAAGATGGGGATCTCGCGGTCGACGATGGGAAGGCGAACCTTCGCACCGACGAACTTGTCCTTGTCGTGGTCCTTCGGGGAGACCGCCACGCCGGTGTCGCCGAGCATCGTCTCGGGGCGCGTGGTGGCGACCACGACGTATTCCTGCCCATCGACAGGCTCGACGAGCGGATAGCGCAGATACCACAGGTGGCCGTCTTCTTCCTTGTACTCCGCCTCGTCGTCGGCGATGGCCGTCGTGCAATGCGGGCACCAGTTCACGATGCGCTTGCCGCGGTAAATCAGCCCGTCATGGTACCAGTCGCAAAAGACCTTGCGCACCGCGGTGGCATAGTCGGCGTCCATGGTGAAGTGAGGGTCTGAGAAGTCGATCGAGCAGCCCATGCGCTTGATTTGCTCGACGATGTGCCCGCCGTACTCGTGCGTCCAGTCCCAGCAGGCGTCGACGAACTTCTCGCGGCCGATCTCGCGGCGGGAGATTCCCTCGGACGCGAGCTTCTTGTCCACCTTCGTCTGCGTGGCGATGCCCGCATGGTCGGTGCCCAAGATCCAGCGGGTGGAGACGCCGCGCATGCGGTTCATGCGGATGATGGTGTCCTGGATGGTGTCGTCGAGCGCATGGCCCATATGAAGCTTGCCGGTCACGTTCGGCGGCGGAATCGTCACCGTGCAATCGCCCACGCCGGGGTTGCGGCGATAGTAGTCGCCGGCGAGCCATTTATCGAGCATGCGCTGCTCGACGGCTTCTGCGTCGTAATTCTTCGGCATGTTTTCCATTGGATGCAAGCTCCTTCGATGAAACGTAAGCGGACAGGCGCCGAAACGCCGAGAGGGGCGCCCGCAAAAGGCGCCCCGGGAAAAGTGCAGTTTAGGAAGCGGGAACGATCTCGGGGACCGTTTCCCCCGTGATGTCGCTTGCGCGCACGACGACGTGCGTGGCGACCTTGTGCTCGGGCAGGTCGTACATGACGTCCTGCAGCACGCGCTCGCAGATCGAGCGCAGACCGCGAGCGCCCGTGCCGTGCTCCTGCGCCTCGTGGGCGATGGCGCGCAGGGCGTCCTTTTCGAACTCGAGCGTGGAATCTTCGAACTCGAACATCTTCGTGTACTGCTTCACAAGCGCGTTCTTCGGCTCGGTGAGGATGCGGACAAGATCGTCCTCGGACAGCTCGTTCAGCGCCGTGATCACAGGGATGCGGCCGACGAACTCGGGAATCATGCCGAACTTGTTCAGGTCCTCGGGAAGCACCTGCGCCAGAAGCTCAGCCTCGGCGTGCTTCTTGCTCTCGGGCAGCTCGGAAGAGAAGCCCAGACCGCTCTTTCCGACGCGCTGGCCGATGATGTCTGCCAGGCCGACGAACGCACCACCCAGGATGAACAGGATGTTCGTCGTGTCGATGTGGATGAGCTCCTGCTGGGGGTGCTTGCGCCCGCCCTGCGGCGGCACGGAGGCCTCGGTGCCCTCGACGATTTTCAAAAGCGCCTGCTGCACGCCCTCGCCCGACACGTCGCGCGTGATGGAGAGGTTTTCAGCCTTGCGGGCGATCTTGTCGATCTCGTCGATGTAGATGATGCCGATTTCCGCACGCGGGATATCGAAGTCGGCGGCGGTGATCAGCTTGAGCAGAATGTTCTCGACGTCCTCGCCGACATAACCCGCCTCAGTGAGCGTCGTCGCGTCAGCAATCGCGAACGGGACGCGCAGCGTGCGCGCGAGCGTCTGGGCGAGCAGCGTCTTGCCGGAACCCGTGGGGCCCAAAAGCATGATGTTGCTCTTCGCGAGCTCGACATCACCCTCCTGCGCCTCCGATTCCATGCTGATGCGCTTGTAGTGGTTATAGACGGCGACGGAGAGGGCGCGCTTCGCGTTTTCCTGGCCCACCACATGCTCGGAAAGCTCGGCGTAGAGCTCGTGGGGTGTGGGCAGGTTGCCGAGGATATCGACAGGGTTCGGGGTCGCATCCTCGATGTCGGCCTCGACGACTGCGCCGCGGTCCTGTGCGCGGCGGCAACCACGACGTCCGGCCGTCTCCTCGTCGGACATGCTGTCAAAGGCGGTCGAGAGGCCCAAGTCGCGCATCATCGCGTCGGCGCACACCGAGATGCACTCGTCGCAGATGTTGATGCCGTTCGGACCTGCGATCATCGCGGTCACCTGGTCGGATGACTTCCCGCAAAACGCGCAGTACACCGCGTCGTCGCCGCGATAGCCAAGGTCGCCTCTTCGTTCGTTTGTCATATGCGTTAGGTCGCTTCTCTTCTTAGGTTCTATTTGTCGGAGGAGCCGCGATGGCTCGTGATGATGTCGTCGACCAGGCCGTATGCCTTCGCTTCCTCAGCGGAAAGCCAGTTGTCGCGCTCGCAATCGACGTGCACCTGCTCCTGGGTCTTGCCGCAGTGCTTGGCGATGATGCCCTCCAAGCGGTCGCGCGTCTTCTTGATCTCGTCGGCCATGATCTGGATGTCGGTCTGCTGGGTGTGGCCGTCGCCGGTGCCGCCCATGGGCTGGTGAATCATGACCTGGGCGTTCGGCAGGATGAAGCGCTTGCCCGCCGCGCCGCCGGTCAGAAGGGGCACGCCCATGGATGCCGCCATGCCCAGGCAAATGGTGGACACGTCGCACTTCACGAACTGCATGGTGTCGTAGATGGCGAGGCCCGCAGACACGCTGCCGCCCGGAGTGTTGATGTAGAGCGAGATATCCTTTTCGGGATCGGCGCTTTCGAGATGCAGCATCTGCGCGACGACGGAGTTCGCCACATGGTCATCGATGGGCTCGCCGAGGAAGATGATGCGGTCGTTTAAGAGGCGAGAATAGATGTCGTAGCTGCGCTCGCCGCGCGGAGATTGCTCGATGACGTAGGGAATCAGCGCCGAAGTGGCACGTTCGATGCTCATAAAAAGCCTCGCTTTCGAAAAGGACGCGGCCTCACGGGGCCGCGAAATTGCATTCTGCTTCACATGATGGAACAGCTTGCCGCTTCGCGCAAGGGGTCGCGAACACGCCGTTCACGATAAGCATAAAACGGGGCCGACGCAGATGCATCGACCCCGTTACGCGATCGGTTGAAGCTTGAGGGCGAGATGCTACGCCTCGGCGTCGGCAGCCTCTTCCTCTTTCTTGGCAGCCTTCTTGGAAGACTTCTTGGCAGCCTTCTTCTCTTCCTCAGCTTCCTCGGCGGGGTCGTACTCGGTGACCTTGGCCTTCTCCATCACGTCAAGCACGGCGTGGGTGCGAAGCAGAGCCTCGCGGACCAGGTAGAGGCGACCGCCTTCGCGCCACTCCTTCAGGAGAGCCTTCGGGTCCTTGGCACCGGACTTCTCGAACTCTTCGAGAACTTCCTCGTCGGTGACCTTCAGCTCGAAATGCGCTGCCCACGCGTCGAGCGCCATGTCCTGCTTGGCGGTGTCGGCGGCCTGCTGCTTCACGTCGGCCTTGAACTGGTCGGCGGTGATGCCGTTCTGCTGGAGGTACATGTCGAAGCTAGCGCCCTGGTTCTGCAGCTGGGAGAAGAAGTCCTGCAGCAGCTTGGCCTCGGTCTGCTCCTGCACGGCGGCAGGGGCCTCGACGTCGAGACGCTTGGCAAGCTCGATGAGGCAGGCGTTTTCCTTCATGCGAGGAAGGACGTCTTCCTTCTGCTCCTTGATGCTGTCGGCAACGCGCTCGCGCAGGTCGGCGACGTCATCGAAGCCCAGCGTGTCCTTAACCCACTCGTCGGTGAGCTCGGGGAGCACCTGCTTTTTCACGGCGAGAACCTCGACCTCGAAATTCACCGTCTTGGTCTTGCCCTCGAGGGAGGCCATAAGAGTCGCGTCCTTCGCGTCCTCGACGTTGACGGAGAAGCTCGCGGTCTGACCCTTCTTCAGGCCGATGACCTGCTCGTCGAAGGCGACCGGGAACATGCCGGAGCCCATGAGGCACATACGGGACTCGCTCGACAGCGTGCTCACGTCCTCGCCGTTCTCGTCGGTCGCGGCGATCTTGAGGTCGGCGTAGGAGTCGGCCTTCACCTTGGTGTTGGCGTTGGCGTTCTCGAACTCATGGTAGTAGTCGCGCAGCGCCTCGATCTGCTGGTCGATTTCAGCCTCGGACGCGCCTTCGGCCGGAAGCTTCACTTCGACCGGCTCGTAATCGGAGAGTTCGCAGGTCGGCTTGCACTCGACCTCGAAGGAGAACTCGTAGGGCTTGCCACCCTCGACGAGCGCAGGCTCGCCGAACTCGGGCTCGCCGACGGGATACAGATCGCAGCTGTCGATAGCGAGCGGATAGCAGCCGTTCACGATATCATCGGTGACGCTGGCAGGCACAGCCTCGGCGCCGAGCGCGTTGTCGATGATCGGACGGGGCGCCTTGCCCTTGCGGAATCCGGGGAAATTGTACTTATTCGCAAAGTCCTTGTAAGCCTTCTTGATGCGATTGTCGACTTCTTTGGCATCGACGGTGACGGTCACCTTGACCTTGTTGTCCTGCAATGCCTCTACTTTTGTTTCCACTAACTTTCCTCCATCGTTCGCTTATCGCACGATTCGTGCAGCGCGCAATCGAATCTGGCCGAATCGGACAGCGCGGCCGTACATCGGCCCGAATGCGCACCAAAAAGGGATTATCGCACATATGGCGAAGTTGTGCCAACCAAACAAAGACATCCACACGGAACGCCTTATACTGAAGAGGAAGCGAACGGAACGAGAGCGAACCGAAAGGCGGCGCTAAGACCCATGACATCTTGCTGCGACACCCAACAAAAAGCACAGGAAATCAGGCCGGAGCGCCCAAGCTGCGTCGATTGCAAGACGCTCGGCTGCGCTCACAACAACGGCCGCTACCCCTCCTTCTGCGAGACGCGCGGCATGACCGACGAGGAGGCAGCCCTGCTTCGCCACGACTACGAAGAGGACGCCGAGACCTACGAGTTCATGAAGGCAACGGCGGAGACCACCGCCCGCGGCTTCGCGGAACAGCTCTGCCGCGCCGAGGAGACAATGGATTACGCGAGGCGCATGGGATACAAGAAAATCGGAGTCGCGTTTTGCGCGGGCGTTGCCGATGAGGCGCGGATCTTCGCGAAGATCCTGCGTATACACAACTACAAAGTGGTGGGCTACACTTGCAAGGTCGGCGCGCTCTCGAACGCGCAGATGGGACTTAAAGAGAGCTGCTGCAACTTCGGGCTGGTCGCCTGCAACCCACTCACGCAGGTAAGGCGCCTCAACGCCGAGAAGACCGACCTCAACGTGCTCATGGGACTGTGCGTGGGGCACGACTCATATTTCTACAAGCTCTCGGATGCGCCCGTGACCACGCTCATGACTAAAGATAAGGCCATGGTAAACAATCCGGGGGCGGCACTTTGGGCCTCAACCACAAGTTCGCTTTGGAACCGCATGATGCGCCCCGACGAATCGTTCGCGGCGCGAGATGATGCGCAGGAGAAAATGAGCGGGCAGGAATAGACGCCCAAGCGCGCTTAGCGATCCGAGGATTCGCAAGGACCCTCTCCATCAGGGAACAGACGCGCCGCGATGCGCTCGGGAACACCCGAGCGATCGAGCTTCGGACAACCCCTGAACACGCCGTGCCCCACCTCGTCGATTTCCTCAGGAAAGACGACGTTGGAAATGTCGGGGCAACTTAAGAATGCCTCGTCGCCGAGCGCCCTCAAAAGGCTGGGGAACTCAACGCTTCGCAAGGCACGGCAGCCCGAAAAGGCGCGGCGCCCTATGACCTCCACTGCATCGAGAGAGGGCACGATCTCGAGCGCACGGCAGTTCGAAAACGCCTGGTCGCCGATTTCAACAAGCCCCTCCCCTCCCGAAACGCGCCGCAGCGCAAAGCAGCCTTTAAAGGCTCCCGTCGGCACGTAGCGCAAATTCGACGGCAGGATTATCTCCTCGAGCTTCTGACAGTGCTCGAACGCTGACGCCCCGAGAGACGAAAGGCTCTCTGGCAGCGAAACACGCCGCAGGTTCAGGCATGCAGAAAACGCGTAGGCCCCGATTTCGCACACTCCCTCGGGCACGGCGACATCCTCAAGGTCGTCGCATCCGCGAAACGCCTCATCGCCGATACGGCGCACGCCAAGCGGGAAGGACACCTCGCGCGCGCCGTCGCTCTCATAGTGCTCTATCGCAATCCCAAAAGGCATCGGCTCTGCATTCCCTACGAGCGCTTGCCACAGCAACAGCCAGCGCCCGCCGAGGCGAGCGGATCGGGCATTACGTAGTCTTCGGGGTTACCCACCTTCCACCAGTTCTTACCGTCGGCGCGGAAGCGCGGGTCGGGGTCAGCAAGCCCTGGCTCGAATCCCGCCTCGCGGATGCGTGCGACGGCGTCCTCCACGGTGAAGCCGCGCCATTCGTCCTCGTTGAACTCGGTATCGCGCGGGTTCGCGCCACGCTCAACGGTGCATCCGTTCGCACCCGAGTAAAGCGCCTCGGGAATGGCGGGGTGGCACCCCATGGAATGGATGCGCGACCCGACAGCGATACGCACGGTGGCCAGGATTTGCAGCATGCGGGGCTTCGAGACAGGTTCCACCCCTTCAAACGGCGTCCCAGGCACGTTCACGCGGAACATGACGCCCATGCCGAAGGGGTTAAGCGACATGTTGTAAAGCACTTTGTCGGCAATTTCCTCGTTGGTGTGCTCAATGCCGATGGGCTCTACGCACGTGCCCCAGCGAAGCGGCGACCCCGCGATCGCGCGGATAGTCTGCTCGCGCAGCTTGGGGTCGAAGGGGGTATCGATTCCCTCGCGCATGCGGCAGACGTGGTAGGCGCTCGTGGCACCCGCCTGGTAAGCCGCCTCGGCCATCGCCGGCGTGAGCTCGCCCACGTTCAGGTTGATAAGATAGTCGCCCGGCACCTGCTCGCGAATATCGGCAAGCCACTCGGTGAGCACCTTCAGATCGTAGAACTCGGTAGAGCGCAACGTGAGCGTCGTGATGCCTGCCTCGACATAGGCCCGCGCCATCTCAATGACTTCCTCTTTGGTGTAGGTAATCTCGTCGGTGACGAGGCCCCATTCAGTTCCGAACGAGCAGAACTTGCAGTTCATGTCGCAGCTGCACATGTCGACCCCGATGGCGCCCGCGATACCACATTTGTTCCCCGACGCGAAATGAGCGATGCGGGAAGCGCATTTGCGCAGGTAAGCGACTTCCTCGGACTCGGGATCGAGTTCGAGCATGGATACGATGACCTCCTTGGGCTGGGTTGCCCCGCGCAGCGACTCATCGGTCGCACGATCGATCATCGTCTTCACTTCTTGATTCATTTTCTCCCCCTTCTTTCCACCCCGCGCCCTTATAGCGCCGAGCACTCTATCGAGATGTCCTCGAAAGTGGCCGCACTAGTGCCACTTGGTAAAGCGCTTCTGCAACCACGCGGAGCCGTAATTTAAAACGGTGACGGTGATACCGCAGGTAATAATACCAGCGTAGATATTCGCATAGTTTGCGAACACGTTCGCATTGGAAATCCAGTACCCAATGCCCGATTTGGCGCCGAAGCTCTCCGCGTACATAAGCATGAGGAAGCCAGTCGTAAGCGAGATGCGCAGGCCCTTCAAGATGTCCGGCAAAATGTATGGCATGATGATCTTCGTAATCATGGTCAGGTTGCTCACCTTGAGCACGCGTGTGTTGTCGATGATTGCAGGCGGCAGCGAGCCAACGCGCAAGATCATGCTCAAGAACTGCGGCCAGAACACGCCGAGCAGGATGACCATCACGGCAGCGAGGCGGTAGTTGGGCATGAGGATGACGAGAAACGGCGTGAACACGACCGAAGGAATCGGCGCAAACACGTTCGCAATCGGGTAGAACATCGCGTGCAAGCGAGGAATCCAGCCGCAGATTACGCCCAAGATGACGCCGAACAGCGTACCGAAGAAAAAACCCGATAGTAAAAGCTCGAGCGACGAGACGACGCTTAAGGCCAGCTCGCCACCGTGATCGACAAACACGTTGAACACGTTTTCAGGCGACGGGAGCAGCACGTTGTGCGCGATGCCGAGCACGGGGCCGAAAATCTCCCACAAAAGCAGGAGCACCCATACGCACAGCGTGATGTCGGTCGAGCCCTGCGGGAAGGGATCCTGCTTGCGCCCGTGCACAAGCGCCACCAGGTAGAGCACCTCGATAATGCCGATGGCGACGAAGAACGCTGTCGGGTCGGCCACGTTGCGGCGATGGTTCGGAACGAGGGCCACCACCAAGATAAGCGCCGCCATCAGCAGATGCGCGAAGACGATGCGCAGCTTTATGGCTTTTCTCATAGCGTAGCACCTCCGTCGAAGACCTGCTCGCGGTCGGCCTGATCGAGCTTCGTCTCTTCCGCCTTGTAGAACAAATCGAGCAAATGGGCATGCATCCGCTTGCACTCGGGCGTCTCGAAGTAGACCTCGGGAACGCGGGGACGAGGGGCCGAAACCTCGAACTCGTCGCGGAACTCGCCGGCGCTCATGAACACGATGCGGTCGGCCAGAAGCAACGCCTCCTCAATGTCGTGCGTGACGAAGACCGCGGTTTTCTTCCGCCCCGATACCCAAAGGTCCTCCATAAGCATCTGCAACTCGCGACGTGTCTTGATGTCGAGTGCACCGAAGGGCTCGTCGAAGAGCAGCACCTCTGTGTCCATCGCCAAAGCGCGGGCGATGGCGACGCGCTGGCGCATGCCGCCGGAGAGCTGGTAGGGATAAAGGTCGGCAGCTTTTCGCATGGACACCTTTGTGAGGTACTCGTCGGCGATGTCGGACATCTGGCCTTTCGACAGGCCGCGCGAAAGCTCAATGGACGCCTGCTTGATGCCGAACTCGACGTTCTTCTTTACCGTCATCCACGGGAAGAGCGAATAGTTCTGGAACACAACTGACCGGTCGAGACCGGGGCCTTCGATTGGGTTGCCGTTCGTCTCGATGGTTCCCGCGATCGGCTTTTGCAAACCAGCAAGAATCCGAAGCGTCGTCGATTTCCCGCACCCCGAATGCCCCACAAGGCAGAGGAACTCCCCGTCGGCGACTTCAAGGTCGAGGTGCTTGAGCACCAGCTTTTCCTCGGGAACCTCGTCGGGGGCGATACGGTGATGCTGCACCCCCTTGACGAGGTCCTCATCGTAGGTAAAGCATAGGTCCCGAAGGGACAAACTGCCCACGCGGACCCTCCTTTCCATGTCGTCTGCGCGCAAAACCACAAAAGTGCGCCAAAGCGGCGACCCCCTGCAAAGGAAGCCGCCGCCTGCAGTTTCATCAGCGTTCTAAACGATTACCACCTAGTCGTTGTACTTGCTGAAGTCCTCGGCAAGCTTCTTGAAGGTGGCGTTATCGGGCTCGCGCTCGACGAGGGTATCGAGCGCCTTCTTATACACGGCAGAAGTTGCGTAATCCGCCATATCGTAGTCGCTCTTCTCGATTTCGCCGATGTTCTGCATAGCCTTGTAGAACTTCACGATCTCCTTGGTATGCGGATCTGGCGAGAGGTTCATGATGTTGCGGTAGTCGCTCGTGCCATACATCGCCGCCTCGACGTAGTCGGCACTCTGCGCGGAGTAGTCGACAAGGCGCTTGATGACGTCCTCCTTGTTGTTGAGGTAGTAGTCGTAACCGCGGATAAGCGCGATCTCGAAGTCGACGAGCGAGAGGAACTTGTTGTGATATGCGTCCTCGGAGCAGTTCTGGCGGCAGCAGGGGTAATCGCCCGTGATGTCGGCCGGAACAGCGGCAACCTTGATGTCGTCCATGCTGGTGGAATAAGTGTAACCCATGGCATTGTTCGTGATGAATAAATCGTTTTGGCCGGAGCGCAGGCCCTCGAGCGCCGTGGTCGCATTGTCAACGTACTCGAAGACGACGTCCTCGCCAAGCTTAAGGCCGCTTTCCTGCAGGAAGTTCTTCAGGTAGATCTGGCCGGACTCCTCGCGGCTGCAGGCGATGTTTAAGCCCTTGAAGTCCTCCGCCTTCTTGAGCTCTTTGGTGAAGTCCTTCGTAGAGATGATCTCGGAGCCGTTCAGGATGGTGCCGCCGAACACGAAGATCTCGATGCCCTGGGAAACATACGAACACGCCGGCACGATGCCGAACAGGTCGATGTCGAGCTTGTTCACCGACATCGAAGCCATGGCGTCAGCGAGGGCGACGGTCTGGAACTCGACGTCGCAACCCTCTTCCTCGAAATAGCCAAGCTGGTTGGCGAGAATCGCCGGGGCGATCTTGATGAGCTTGCCAGTGACAGCGCACACGAGATGCTTGCCCTTGCCCTCGCCCATGAAGGCTTCTTCCTTGGACTCCTCCTTCGCGGAATCATCTTTCTTCTCGGAGCTCGAGCAGCCGGACAGGGCGCCAGCGGCCATCGCGGCCACCGTGGTCGCGCCGGCGACCTTCACGAAATTGCGGCGAGTAAGATCCTGCATACTGTCATTCCCTTTCTTCAGTGCGCATAACGTCGCGGCGACGCCATGCACTATATGGGTCATTCCTTTATTTGTTGTGCTACAGCTATTTGACACTATCTAATAGTAGATGCATTTTAATGAACAGGCAATAGAAATATAGAGGAAATAGGGCATTTTGGAAAACCAGGCTGAGGACTAACGAGCCTCAAAGCGGTAGGTCTCACGGTAGGTTTGCGCATTAACTGAAATGAACAGGATCAAGCAATCGGCGTCCTCGAACGCCATGTTCCCTTTCCCGAATACCCGAGCGCTGCAAGTGAGCCGTCTGTTTGGCCGTTCGACGCCGTCGGCGCAAAAGCGGAATCTTCCCTGCTCCGATGGCGCGGCGTTCTGCTATTATGTGTCCGCTGTTTTTCGAGCAGCAAAGTGTGCGGGCGTGGCGGAATTGGCAGACGCGCCAGATTTAGGTTCTGGTGGGCAACCCCCGTGAAGGTTCAAGTCCTTTCGCCCGCACCAGCTGGGGGAAGGGTGCTTTTCCTGCACCCTTCCCCCAGCTTCTTTTTGCGCAGCTTTTATATTTGAAAGGACCGCCAGTGGATACCATCAAGAAGATCGGGCGAACCTGGAACTCGATCAGCCTCATCAAGCGCATCATCGTGGGCCTCGTCATCGGCACCGTCCTCGCGCTCGTCATCCCCGGGAACGAGATCATCGAGATGCTCGGCACGCTTTTCGTGAACGCACTGAAAAGCGTCGCCCCCATCCTTGTGTTCTTCCTGGTAATCAGCGCCCTGTGCAACGCGAAGGGCGGCGGGCAGATGAAGCTCGTCATCATCTTGTACCTGGTGGGCACCTTCATCGCCGGCGCCGTCGCCGTCTTCGCGAGCACCCTGTTCCCCGTCGACCTCACGCTCTCCGCTGCCGCTGAGGCGCAATCCTCGCCCTCCGGCATCGGGGAAGTCCTCGCAACGCTTGTCACCAACGTGGTCGCCAACCCGGTCACGGCGCTTATGAGCGCGAACTACCTCGGCATTCTCGCATGGGCCGTCGTTTTGGGCATCGCCCTTAGGCGCGCAAGCGACCAGGTGAAAGACGTGTTCACGAGCATCTCCGACGCTGTGTCGACCGTCGTCCGCTGGATTATCTCGCTCGCCCCCTTCGGTATCCTGGGCCTCATCTACACGGCGGTTTCCACCAACGGTCTGGAAATCTTCACCGAGTACGGCCAACTGCTTCTCGTGCTCGTGGGCTGCATGCTCTTCATCGCCTTCGTCACGAACCCGATCCTCTCCTTCGCATGCTTCCGCAAGAACCCCTACGGGCTTGTTCTTCGCTGCCTGAAGGATTCCGGCCTCACCGCGTTTTTCACCCGCAGCTCTGCGGCGAACATCCCCGTGAACATGGAGCTGTGCCGCAAGCTGGGTCTTGACAAGGACAACTACTCGCTTTCCATCCCGCTCGGCGCGACCATCAACATGGGCGGCGCTGCGGTCACGATCTCGGTCATGGCCATGATGGCGGCGCACACGATGGGCATCCAGGTCGACATCCCCACCGCGATCATCCTGTCGGTCCTCTCCGCCGTGAGCGCATGCGGCGCATCGGGCGTCGCTGGCGGCTCGCTGCTCCTGATCCCGCTCGCCTGCTCGCTGTTCGGCATCGGCAACGACATCGCAATGCAGGTCGTCGGCATCGGCTTCGTGATCGGCGTCATCCAGGACTCCTGCGAGACCGCGCTCAATTCCTCTTCCGACGTGCTCTTCGCCGCATCCGCCGAGTACAGCCAGTGGAGAAAGGAAGGCCGCGACTTCAAACCTGGAAAGGACATCGAAGCCGCGTAGAGCTTTACCGAAAAGACAACCGAGCCTCACCAGAAAGCGCCCCGTCGAGGGCGCTTTCCTTTTTCCTGCACCTCTATGAGGATGCCGTCACGTTCTGCAACTTCAACAAGTACATGACCGGCTATGCCGACACCGACCTCTTCGGGCCGAGCAATGAGCTTACCCGCGCCCAGTTCGTCACCGTGCTCCATCGCATCGTCGACCCCGAGGCCGCTGGTGTTGACTTCACAACCGCGAAGAACGAAACCGGCTTCGCTGACGTCGAGGACGGAAACTAAGTAGTCCCAGAGCAATCTTGTTTGCATGAAAAACGCTCGGTCCGCAAGGGCCGAGCGTTTTTTGATTCGCAAGAATGGAACGTACTACCAAGGTTGGCACGCATCGGATGCCGAAACGGTAAGGACCGCTACGCCTCGCGCTCGTCGAAGTCGCCTATAAGGGCGCGCGCGAAGTCGTGCGCATCGAAATCCTTCAAGTCGTCCATGCCCTCGCCCACGCCGATCTTCAACACGGGAAGCTCAAGCTCGTGGCTCACGGCAAGCGCGATGCCGCCCTTCGCCGTTCCGTCGAGCTTGGTGACGACGATGCCGTCGAGGGAAAGCGAGTTGTTGAACTCGCGCGCCTGCTGCAAGCCGTTTTGGCCGGTCGTCGCATCGATGACGAGCACGGTGTAGACCGGCAGCTGCGAGCGCTTGCGCACGACGTTCACGACCTTCTCGAGCTCGCGCATAAGGTCGGCAGAGGTGTGCAGGCGGCCTGCGGTGTCAATGAGCACCAGATCTGCACCCGTTTCCTCCGCGCGCTCGATCGTGGCATAGCACACGCTCGCGGGGTCGCTTCCCCGTTCGCGCTCGACAACCTCGACATCGGCACGGCGCGCCCAGACCTCAAGCTGTTCGATCGCGGCAGCTCGGAAGGTATCGGCGCTGCCCAAGATAACGTTGCGGCCCGCATCGGAGGCCTCCTTGGCAAGCTTGCCAACGGTCGTCGTCTTGCCCGTGCCGTTGATGCCCACGAAGAGCACGAGCGCGGGGTCGCCGCCGAAGACCTCTTCCCCACCATCGGTGAACGTGTTCGCGATCTGCTCGTTCAACATATCGAGCACGGCATAGGCGTCGGGAAGCGCCTTGCGCGTCGCCTGGTCGCGCAGGTTCTCCACGATGGAACTCGCCGCCGGGGCACCGACATCGCTTAAGATGAGCGTCTCCTCGAGCCCGTCCCAAAACTCGTCGTCCAAGTCTGGCCCGCGGTCGAGCAGGACGTTCATCTGCTCCTTGAATTTATCACGTGAGCGCGCAAGGCCCTCGCTGATGCGATTGAAAAAGCCCATGTACTATCCTTTCAGGAAAACGAAGAGGCAGGAATGCGCCTCGGAATCTTCTGCATCACAGCATAGCAAAGAAACGCCCCCGACATCCGAAAATGCCGAGGGCGTTGACAACACGTAGGCGGAAGCGCGAATTAACGAACCGCGCGAGTCATCTCCTCCGTTGGAGGAAGCTCGGGGTCGTACAGGTGGCAGGCGCACCGATGGTTTTCCTTCACCTCGCGCAGCTCGGGAACCGAGTTCCCGCATACGCCGAGGCGCTTGAAGCAGCGGCCCGCGAAACGGCATCCCGGGGGCGGGTCGATCGGGGAGGGAACATCACCTTGCAAGATGATGCGCTCGCGCTTCGATTTCGGATCGACCGCAGGGATAGCGGAAAGCAGCGCCTGCGTGTAGGGGGACAACGGGTCGGCATAAAGCGAGCGCTTCGGGGCAATCTCCATGATCCTGCCCAAATACATAACACCCACGCGATCGGAAACATGCTTCACGACGTTTAAGCCATGCGCGATGAACAGGTAGGTTAAGCCGAACTCCTCTTTAAGATCGTCGAGCAAGTTGAGAACCTGAGCCTGAATGGAGACGTCGAGCGCGGAGACTGGCTCATCGCAAACGATGAGCTTGGGGTTCACGGCGAGCGCGCGGGCAATACCAACGCGTTGGCGCTGGCCGCCAGAGAACTCGTGCGGATAGCGGTTGCGCATATAATTTGCCAGGCCGACGCATTCCAAAAGTTCATTCACGCGAGCTTCAACCTTGTCCTTTGGAACGATGTTATTTGCAATCATCGGCTCGGCGATGATGTCACCGATGCGCATGCGCGGGTTCAAGGAAGCATAGGGGTCCTGGAAGATGAGCTGAATGTCCTTGCAGTAGCTCTTGCGCTCGGAGTCCTTCATCGCGGTGAGGTCTTTACCGTCAAAGATAATCTTGCCGCTCGTAGGGCGAAGCAGGTTCACGAGCATCTTGCCAACGGTGGTCTTGCCGCACCCAGACTCGCCCACAAGGCCGAACGCCTCTCCCCTCTTAATCTGGAAGCTTACGTCGTCCACCGCATGCACATAAGACGTCGCCTTGCCGAAGAAGTTCGTCTCAGCTGCGAAGAGCTTCGTCAGATGCTGCACATCGAGCAGCACGTCATCGTTGCGCAGCTCAGGGCTCGCAATATTTCCGTTATCGCTCATCAGCGCCTCCCTCCTCGGCCTCCCGCGCCACATCGCCCTCGATAAGCGCTTCGGCGGTCGAAACCTCACGCGCCGCCTCGACAGCCTCGCGAGCCTTTTCCTCGTTCGCCTTCACCTCGGCGGCATCTTTCGCATGGCCATCCTGTTCCTCGTAGAGGAAGCAGCGAACCTTATGGTCGCCCACCTGCACCAACTCAGGCATCCGCTCGCGGCAAACCTGCATGCAGCTATCACAGCGGTCGGAGAAGTGGCATCCCGGGGGCATCTCGAGCGGATTGGGGACCATGCCTTTGATCATATAGAGACGCTTGCTGTCGTCATCTTCCAACCGAGGAATGGACTTCAAAAGGCCAAGCGTATAGGGATGCATCGGATTGTCGAACAGCAAGCGCACCTCGGCCTCTTCGACCACCTGGCCGCAGTACATGACCACAACGCGGTCGGCGATTTCGGAGACGACACCGAGATCGTGCGTGATCAGGAGAACGGCCATGTCGGTATCCTCGCGAAGGCGGCGAAGCAGGTCAAGGATCTGCGCCTGGATCGTCACGTCGAGCGCCGTTGTGGGCTCGTCGGCAATGAGAAGCTTGGGATTGCAGGCGAGCGCCATGGCAATCATGACGCGCTGGCGCATACCGCCCGACATCTGGTGCGGATAATCGCGCACACGCGCCTCAGGGCTGGGGATGCCGACCTTACGAAGAAGGTCGATAGCGCGCGTGAGCGCTTCTTTCTTCGAAACCTTCTCGTGGGTGCGGATAGCCTCGACGATCTGATCGCCGATGCGGTACACGGGGTTGAGCGAGGTCATGGGCTCTTGGAAGATCATGGCCATATCGTTGCCGCGCATCTCGCGATATTCCTTCTCGGAGAGATGGACGAGGTCTTTCCCGTCGAAGGTCATCTCGCCGCCGGCAACATGACCGGGCTCCGCAAGCAAGCCCATGATGGACAGGCTTGTGACGGATTTGCCCGAACCGGACTCTCCCACGATAGCCAAAATCTCGCCTTCGCTGACTTCAAAGCTCACGTCGTCAACTGCGCGGACCACGCCGCGTTTCACCGGAAATTCGGTGCAGAGGTTCTTCACTTCAAGCAACATCGGGCTACCTCTTCCTCGACTTCGGATCCAAACCGTCGCGAATACCGTCGCCGAGTAGGTTGAATGCAAGCACAGTAAGCGTGATGGCGAGACCAGGGAAAATCATAAGCCATGGAGCGCGGAAGAGCTCGTTGCGGCCGCGTCCGAGCATGTCGCCCCATTCGGCATCGGGCGGCTGCACGCCCAGACCGAGGAAGCCGAGCGCCGCACAGTCGAGGATAGCCGAGGAAATGCCGAGCGTTGCACGCACGATAATCGATGGCAGCGCGTTCGGAAGCACATGGCGGAACACGATTGCGAAGTTCGAGTCGCCGATCACACGGGCAGCTGCCACGTAATCGTTCTCCTTGATTGCGAGAATCTCGGAGCGAACGATGCGAGCATATTCGGGAATAGCGACCAGGCCGATAGCCACAACCGCCTTCTCGATGCCCTGGCCAAGCGCAGCCATGATAGCGATGGCGAGAAGAATCGACGGAATAGCGAGCATCATGTCCATGATGCGCATGATGACGGTATCCCACTTGCCGCCCTTGTAGCCCGCGATCGCGCCAAGCAGAACGCCAACGGTAAGCGATATAGCCACAGCGGCAAGGCCCACGACGAGCGTGATCTGCGTGCCCACAAGCACACGCGAGAAGATATCGCGGCCCTGGATGTCGGTTCCGAACCAATGCGCAGCCGAGGGGCCTTGCACGGATTCAGCAAGGTTCTGCTCATAGGGATCGTAGGGCAGGATGCCCGGAACGAGCTTGGTCACAATCGCAATCAGCGCAAGGAGCAAGATGAAGATGGCCGATACAAGGGCCGCCTTGTTCGAGACGATGCCGTCAAGCACGTCTTTCCAGATGCTCTCGCGCTTTTCGACAGGCTGCTGGGCTTGGCTGTTCGTCACTTCGCCTGCAGCGCCCTGTGTTGCCAGAACGGTTTTTTTGCTCATGCCGATCACCCCTCTTCCTTCGCGCCGTATTTAATACGCGGATCGAGCCATGCGTAGATGATGTCGACAAGCAGATTCATGAAGACGAAGATAACGGCAACCAGGAGTACCACGCCTTGTACCACCGGGAAGTCGCTCTTCAATACGCAGTCAACGGCGAACTTGCCGATGCCCGGCCATGCGAACACGGTTTCGGTAAGCAAGGCGCCGCCAAGCAAGCTTCCTAACTGCAAGCCGATAACGGTCGACACGGGAAGCATCGCATTGCGCAGCGCATGCTTGACGTTCACCGAGCGCTTCGCCAACCCCTTCGCGCGCGCCGTGCGGATATAATCAGCGTTGAGCGTTTCGAGCATCGAAGAGCGCGTCATGCGCGTGATGATGGCCATGGAGTAAAGCGATAACGTAACCGTCGGTAGGACAAGGTGGACAAGCACATCGCCAAGCGCTTCGAAATCGCCTTTCGCGATGGTATCGAAGATGAAGAAGCCCGTACCGCCGGTCGGCTGCAAAAGCGGCGTCACGCGACCGGAGGACGGCAGGATATGCAGCGTCGCCGAGAACAGCAAGATGAGCAGAATGCCCGACCAGAAAACAGGCATCGACACACCGATGAGCGCAAGCACCATCGAAGCGTTGTCGGCAAGCTTGTTCTTCTTCACCGCAGCGAGCACACCAAGCGCAATACCGCAGATGGAAGCCACGATAATGGCGCACAACGCAAGTTCGGCGGTTGCTGGGAAGCGCGCTGCAAGCTCAGACGCGACGGGCGTGTGCGTGTAGTACGACGTTCCCAAATCACCTTGGATCGCCGATACCAGGAAGTTGACGTACTGCATCCAGATGGGATCATCGAGGCCGTAGTCGGCCCGCCATGCGGCCATCGCCTCCGCCGTCGCATGCTCTCCCAAGACCACAGGAGCCGGGTCGGAGGCGAGAACGCGCGTGATGAAGAAGATGATGATCGTCACACCCAGCAGCACGGGAATCACCATAAGGATTCTTTTGAGGATGTATTTAAGCACCATTGTCCTTTCGAAGATGCGGCCCAAATCGTCTCGTCTGGAAGGGCCGCGATACGCAGGTCACGCGATCCTGCCCTGAACCGAATCGGCAAGATTCAGCTCAAGGCAAGCCGCCGCTGCGCTGAAAAGGTGCGCGGGGCAGCAAAGAGACCGCCCCGCGCACCGTGAAGGCAAAATGCCGGGAAAGCGCTACGCTTCCTTGGAAACGCCCTTGAAGAACGCGACTCCCGTCGGGTGATAATAGAAACCCTTCACCTTCGGGCTGTAGCCGAGCAGATTCTTGGAGTGGGAGATGAGCAACCACGGCTGCTCCTCAGCCATCATTTCCTCGCATTGCTTGTAGATGGCATCGCGCTCGTCGCCGTCGGGCGTTGCAATACCCTTTGCGATGAGAGCCTTGTATTCCTCGTTATTCCAGTGGGCAACGTTCATGGACCTGTTGGAGTCCGCAGGCAGGTTCATGAAGTTGTCCGGGTCGCCGTTGTCGCCGGTCCAGCCGTAGAAGCAGATGTCATAGGGATCGGTCTGCACCTTGGACTTGTAAGTCGTCCAATCGTACTGGGTGATCTCCACATCGACGCCGACCTTGGACAGATAGCCCTGAACCATGTTAGCGAGCTCAACGCCGCCCTTTGCGTTGTACGGACGAGCGGTGGAGTAGGTGATGCAAGCGAGCTTGGTGACTCCCTTAGCAGCGAGGGTTGCCTTCGCGGCATCGGGGTCGTATGCGGTCTGTTTGACGTCCTTGTCGTAAGGCGCCATCCAAAGCGGCATGACGGAATTCGCGACAGAAGCGTACTCGCCGTAGATTGCAGAAACCATTTCCTCGACGTTGATTGCCTGGGCGATGGCCTTGCGGACTTCCTTGTCGGCGCAGATGCCGCCCTCGTCCGTGTTGAACGCCATGTAATTGATGGTCATGCCATCCTCGGAGAACAGCTCGTAGCCACCGTCGGTAATCTGGTTTGCCGAAGACGGGTCGACCGACGAGATGATGTCGCACTCGCCGTTCAGCAGCGAAGTGATGCGGGTGTTGCCCTCGGCGATGATCTTGAAGATGATGTTCTTCGTCTTGGGAGCATTATCCTTGTCCCAGTAATCCTCATTGGCCTCGAGGGTTACGGAAGCGGACTTCGTCCAGTCAACGAACTTATAGGGGCCGGTACCACAGGGCGTGGTGATAGCGGAGCCAGCGGAGGCTGCTTCAATGGCCTTCGGGGAAACGATCGGAGACGCGAGGGCCATGGCCAGGTTCTTCAAAAACGAGGTGTTCGCCGCGCGCATCGCGATCTTCACGGTGGTGGCGTCGACCGCCTCGACGGTCTTCACGCCGGAATTCGCAGCTTCCTCGCCAAACACGAAGGAGGCATAAGGCTGGTCGGAGTTGCGGTTCGGCTCGAGCAAACGCTCAATCGAGGTCTTCACGGCGTCGGCGTTGAAGTCGGTGCCGTCGTGAAATTTCACGCCTTCGCGCAGCTTGATGGTGTAGATGAGACCATCGTCGGAAATCTCGGGCAACTCGGTGGCGAGAAGGGGCTTGACTTCCGCATTCTTCTCAGCGAAACCATAGAGGCCCTCGTAAATGTTGCAGCACACAACCGCGGACTCGCCGTCGTCGAAATACGCCGGATCGAGGGCGCGGGGATCGGCAGTCAAGCTGTAGGTGATGCTGTCGGCAGCCTTGTCGCCGGAAGCGGCCTTGCCGTCACCCTTCTTCTCGGACCCCCCGCCGGAGCAACCAACCATGCCCATCATGGCGGTTCCCGCAACTGCGGTTCCGAGCAGCCCCATGAACTGGCGCCTGCTGAACTTGAGCTTGTTCTCTTCCATCTGAATACTCCCTTCCCATTTCAGCCAGCCATTCGGCAAGCCGCCTGCGCAGGCTCCCATACCCACGCGTCCGAACGAACACCTAGCAATCACTAGGCAATTCGTATTCATACACTTTAGCGCAGAAACGTGGATTGTGAATCATAAATGGAGAAATTCTGCCAGTAAAGTAGTCAGATTTCTTCATAAACGGTAGGGAAAAGAGCGCATTTTCCCCAACTGCGGCAAATCAGCAAGGCGCGGGAGAGTCTCTCCTTGGTATGCGGGAGAGTCTCGTCGGACTCCCCCGTTGAGTTCGCGCAAGCCTGCTGTCAAGCTAAAACGAAGGCGATGGACCCCTTGCAAGTCCCTTACTCGGCGTACTGCAGGGCCCTATCGAGCTTCTGGCTGATGACCTTGGTCACGCCGTCGGCCTGCATGGAGACGCCGAAGAGCACGTCTGCAGTTTCCATCGTACGACGCTGATGCGTGATCATGATGAGCTGCGTGGTGCCGCGAAGCGATTCCACGAACGCGATGAGGCGGCGCAGGTTCGTGTCGTCAAGCGCTGCCTCGACCTCGTCCAAGATGTAGAACGGCGTCGTGCGGATGCGGTAGACCGCGAACAGGAGCGCGATCGCGGTGAGCGACTTCTCACCGCCGGACATAAGCGACATCTTCGTGATGCGCTTGCCGCGCGGCTGCGCCGAGACCTCCACGCCCGTGTTCTCCATATCGTCGGGATCGACGAGGGACAGATGCGCCGTGCCACCGGGAAACAACGTGGAGAAGATTTCCTGGAAGTTGGCGTTTACCGCCTCGTAGGTCCTCGCGAAATCGTCCTTCATGCGCGCATCGATGACGCGGTTAATCTTCGCGAGCGCCTTGCGCGCGCCGTCGAGGTCGGCAAGCTGGCTTGCCAGATAGTCGTAGCGCACCTTGAGCGCGTCGTACTCGTCGGCGGCGTCGGGATTAATCGTGCCCAGGTTGGCGATGCGGCGGCGCAGCTTGAAGGCGGCGTCCTCCACTTCATGGCGATTCTCGAGCTCAGGGCACGCGAGCGCCGTCTCGAGCGGCGTGCGGCAACCGTGGACAATCTCGTTGACCGCAGCCTCGACCTGCACCTCCAAACGTCCTTTGTCCACACGCGCAGCGCTCATGCGCTCACTAGCCGCGTCGTAGGCGTCGTGAGCCGCGCGCGCCTTCGAGCGCGCCTCGTTCGCCTGGGAATGCAGCCCCGACTGGGAATCCTGCGCCTGCGTTGCCTTATCTTCCAAGTCAACCGTCCAGCGGCGGGCGCTCTGCGCGAGCTCCTCGAACACCGCAAGCAGAGGCTCTATGCGGGATGCGGAAAGCTCCTTCGCACGATGGGCCAAACGCTGCGTCTTCGCCTGAGCGGCAAGCTGAGCGAGCTCCCCTGCGCGCGCATCGCGGACGCGATCGAATGGTACTTCGGCCTGCGCGCGGAGCGGCCGGGGGATCACAGAGCTTAAAGGACTGCGGCGGAAAGGAGGCGGCAGGATGGGAAAACAGAAAATGACGCCGATCGGCATCGCGTGCATCCTGCTGGTCCTGCTCGTCGTCGCCTTTATGGTGCGCGGCAGTCTGCGTGAACCGGAGAAGATCGTGCTGCCGCCGGAGCCGAGCACAACGGAGCCGAGCGGCCCCACCGTGGACAACGAGGCCGTTGACCGC
>OMNT01000806.1_pt1 | contig 31901 bp, 30 predicted proteins | sample 1672551 | NCBI WGS metagenome assembly OMNT01 (sample SAMEA3136698, study PRJEB25190) | human gut metagenome | reverse complement strand
ATCGGTCCGAAAATGTCTTTCAAGGCGTCCTGCATATCTGCAACGCTTTTCGGATTATAATGTCCCATAATTTGCTTTGCGAGGTTCTCGCCAGGTGTGCTTTCCTTTTTCTTTGCCATTTCGTTCATTCCTTTTTTCCTTTCTTTCATTGTAGCACACTTTACTGAAATTGAAAAAGTGTGCAAGCTATTGTTTAACTTACACACTTTATTTTACAAGATCATCCAGGACGATAATCTTGAAGTCCTCAGGGGTCTACTCGGTCATAGTTCTATCTCAATCGCTCAAATATATATTCATTTGGCTGCACAAATGCAATTAGTGAATAATAAGTTTGATAGTCATTTAGACACCTTGATTTTTTAACACTCCAAAAAGAAAAGCACTGACTATAAAAATCAGTGCTTTTGGCTGGGCTGGCGGGATTCGAACCCACGGGTGACGGAGTCAAAGTCCGTTGCCTTACCGCTTGGCGACAGCCCAATATATAATTTTTGTGTAAAACGCTTATTCTAATCAGCACAGCTTAAAAAGTTGTTTGTGCAAACTACCGACGGCGTCTTTTACATTTATATAAGTAAAGCCGCAAAGGCATTGTACCTCGCGGCTTTATGGTGACCCATCGGAGATTCGAACTCCGGACACCTTGATTAAAAGTCAAGTGCTCTGCCAACTGAGCTAATGAGTCAAATGGGGTGGAATGACGGATTCGAACCGTCGGTCTCCAGTGCCACAAACTGGCGCGTTAACCAACTACGCTAATCCCACCATGTGGCGCGGCAAAAGGGACTCGAACCCCTGACCTACTGCTTAGAAGGCAGTTGCTCTATCCAGCTGAGCTATTGCCGCATACTTAACTTAAAAATTTGTTTTTCCCTTAAGTCAGCTTCATTATTATACATCAGCAAACTCCATTTGTCAACACTTTTTTTAATTTTTTATAATTATTTTCCTGTTTTAATTTGATGATGAAGTTAATGATATAGGCATTTTAACACATTGCAGATAATAATGTCAATATCACTTGGTATTAATATCTAAATGCTGTTATCAATTAAGTTATCTTAATCAGTCCCTCTATTATGAACCATTCTTTGCGCTAGTGCAATGTTTCTGTATTCGGGTTCGTGACTTACTTCTCTTATAAGTTTAATAAAAGGAGGAAGTTTGTAAGGCTGATCTTCTGACAGCAATTCTATCTCAAGCGTTGCTCTGTCATTCCAAAACGGATATACATCAAGTTCAAAATATTCGTCATCATACACTATGCAATATCTGTCCTTTGAAATAATGCCCGTTATACATTCTTTTCTTGAAAGATAATTATTGTATTCGGCTTGTGTCAAATAAGATTCTTTTTCTATCCTTTTCAAATCATTAATCTTGATTTTTACCGTTTTAATATATACTGCGTCTTTGCCGTAACCACGCTTCCGTATTCTGAACATTCCTTCCTCGGGAGTGTTTAAATATGCCTGAGTAATCGCAACCTTTCTGCAAACAGTCATATTATTAAGATAATCAATATCAGGGTATTCTATCAAAAACTTACGCTCAATTTCAAGAGGTTCCGGAACACCGATGAACCCTAATACTTCTTTAAGCAAATTATCGAGCCTTTTATTAAAATCACTGTTATTTGGTATAACTCGCAGGTGTGATGTGCCTGTCCATATAGAAAGTAATTTTTCGTCAAGTTCCTTGGCGAGCTTTACATCTTCTTTTCTGACAGAATTGCAGTTCTTAATGTAAGTGTTTTCATCTGTACAAGCAACACTTTTTAAATGAAATACAGCATCATACGAATTTCTTAATACATCTTCATTTTTATTACTTATTGAAATATATTTTTTAAATTCGGCATCGGTAACATATGCTTTGCTGTCAAGCAATCCTCTGTCAAATAAAATTACAGCCTTTTCCCCATTGTATGCCTTAGCTTTCTCTTCGAGAGAATTTTCTTCTTTTAATTGAGTTTCAAAAAGTTGTTTATGGAACTCATATACACCAAGTTTTTGCGGAGTAATGCCATTTCTCAATAAATTACTTGCAATTTCTTCTAATATAAAAACTTTTATATTTAACTTTTCAAGTTCATCTTTCAAAAAATTCAAAGCAGTTGTTTTACCGCCACATGGACCGCCAGTCAAAACTATTTTAATTACCTCTGCCATAAATTCACCTCATTTAATTTATTATAACCTTTGAAATATTTATTATTATTCTGTATTTGAAAAAAGGCGATTGCAAAATTAATCTGCAATCGCCTTTTTAATATTACTTACTTCGTTTTTTACCGAAAATTATTGTTCCTGCAAAACCTGCTGCACATAAACCGACAAGCACACCTAAGAAAGTGAGATTATCACCTGTTTTTAAGGTAATAGGCTCAACATACTGTGTTTTATAAACCGTTTTTTCCTGAACAACGGTTTTAACTGTAGGAGTCGGCTGTACAGTTGTCGGTTGCGGTTGTGGCTCTGTTTCTGCTATTTTGTCAAACAAATAAACATAAACAACATCTTCAATTCCTGATACAATTTCAGTCGGTTCAACATCCCACTTGCCGTTTTCATAACCGTAATTTGCTGTCATAACTGTTGGAATATTGATTCTTGCAGTACCGTTGACATTCCACTTACCCTCTTTGTCAAGCAAAGTTACATAGTATGAAATATCATTTGAAGTCTTATCTTCCCAAGTACCGTTTACTACTTTAAAGGTAATTTTCTTTTGATATTTATCGGGTATTCCGTCAGGCTTTTCTCCGTTGCCTATCTTATCTACTTCCCATATTGCTGTCAATTCATATTTTCTGTCAATTGAATCTTTAATTTGTTGGCTGTTGCTATAAGTGCTTTCACCGCACTTCCAGCCGTCAAATACATACTCATACTTAGTTGGTTTATTATCAATTGTTTTTACGGATTCACCCTCACGGTAAACAAATTTTGTATCACCGTTGAGTGTACCACCATCAAGATTATAAACTACAGAGTAATATTTTATCTCTATGCTGTTATCATCACTGTCAACGGTAAGAACCGCATTATCAATCTGTTTATAATCATTACCGTCTTTTAAAAACACTTTATAATTGCCTTTAGCAAGTTCTGCAGTATAACCGTTATCACCGCTCTGCAAGACAATGTAATCACTGTCAGACTTTACGGCAACCTCGTACGGTTTACCGAATATGCTTTCGGTATCCGCTACAGTATCATCAAGTTTGAAAACCACACTTGATGTATAGCAGTCCTTTGTTGTGTCTTTTACATAGGCGTATGCAGTTTTAGTTGTACCGTTCTCGTCAATATAACTGCCCCGTACCTCTATGGTATATTCAGTAGATGGAGTAAGACTGCTAAAAGTTATTTTGCCGTCAATTACTTCACCCTTAACACCCTCAAGATAATATTCGCATCTGTCATCAAGATTTGTAAGAGTAAGTGTTGTTGCAGTTGTGGAAGTGTTAGGTTTTTTAAATACTATTACGGTTGTAGTCGAACTGTTTTCCGAGTTTTTATGGAATTTGCAGTTTCTCTTTTGAAGATTAATTTTAATTACACCTTCGCCGGCTTTTAAACCGGTTATTGAGTAACCGCTTTCTGACTTGCTTAAACTTATACAATCGCTGCCGGAAATTATTGTTCCCTGACTTACATAACAGGCAGGACATACAACATGAACAACCGAGCTTTGACCTAAGAGATTAAGAATATCAACGCTCTCACCCTCAAACACACCAAACACTGCGTTTGCCATATCTTTAGACAGGTCATAATTTTTGAAATCGTCATCATACGATGCTGTCGCAATGATATTTCCGTCAGAATCCTTTACTGTTACGGAAATGCCACCTTTTAATTTTTCAGCGTTAACAGATGCACCGTAAACTGCCGCATAAGCAAAGCCTTTGTGCGAATAGCTGCGGTTATAAGATCTGCCGCTCATATTATCAGATGCGAACAAGCCTTTATCCGAATTGTAAATTTCAATTTCGCTTTTTGTGCCACGCACCACAGCCATATCGTGCTTGTCAAATACATACAGATAAGTGCCAAGCTTATTTTTCCATTCGTAAGTCAGCTCTTGAGGATTACCGTCGTAATTGCTTACTTTTGCCATTAAAAGCTCACTTGAACGAAGGTCTTTACTGTCGCCCCTCATAAATCCGACAATTTCTACTGTCGGATTTGCACCGTCAAGTGCAAGTACGGCCGAGGGAACACCCACCGCACCCAAAATTGTTGCTGCCAATATAAAGCAGAAAACTCTCTGCAATGCTGACAACAACATTTTTTTGTGTTTTTTTAACATTGCCATATATTACCTCCATGCAAATGATTATATGCAGAAGACAGGCAAATAATACACGGCAAAATAAAAAGGGAAAGCTAAACTTCCCCTTGTCCTAAAAAATTCCGTATTTAGTTTTTAATCGTTGCAATTTTCTTCCGATTGGTTTTGTAAGCAGCAACAGGAATATTACATTTGAAACCATATAAACAACGGTAAACGGTGCTGCGGTTGTAATGCTTGCCACAAATCTTGCTATATTAAATGTACCGTCAGCCCAGAGAGTTGTCCATACATCCATTATAAAAGAAAATGCTATGCCCGATAGAGCGCCGTAAATAATAAGCAACACCTTACTCTCAACAAGTTTTTTAGCAAGCAAGCCTGCCAAAAATCCGATAAGTCCCCACGCAAGCATTTGAAACGGAGTCCACGGTCCTTGTCCAAAATAGAAATTTGAAACCACAGCAGAAAAAGATCCTGTAATAAAACCTGCTTCACTGCCAAGATAAATAGCGGTAATAATTACAATTGCAGTAACGGGCTTAAAAAACGGAATGGGAGCAAATACAAACCTGCCCGCTACAGACAATGCCGTCATAACAGCTATTATAACAATTCTGCGTGCATCGTTTTTACCTTTTTCAAAAGAAATAAAAAACGGAATACAGGCAACCACCGACAAAACAAGCGATATAAAGGCATATTTGCGGTCGCCGAAGAAAAACACTCCGCAAAGTACAATAAGCGGCGCAACCACAAAAACACATAAGTATTTTATTATCTTTTTAGCAGTCATTTTACTCCTCCTTAACAGCAGAAATCAACTCTTCCGTTGTTATAATGCCGTCTTTTATACCTCGTGAAATTTTATTTGCAGAAGTCGTATAAAATCGTTTTCCGCAATAAAATTCGTGCGGTTCAAGTCTTTTTGAAAGAGTACCGTTAAAAAGCATTGCGCATACGGTGGAAACTTCAGCCGAAAAATCAAGGTCATGTGTAACAAGTAATATTGTAATTTGGTTGTCGGAAAGTTCTTTTAAAGTTTTTGCAAGTTCTGCTTTTGAAAAACTGTCACAACCCTTTGTCGGTTCGTCAAGCAATAATATTTTCGGTTCGAGAAGTAAAAGTTTTACAAAACCTGCACGCTGAATTTCACCTCCGCTAAGGTCATACGGATGGTGATTTAAAAGACGGTGTACATTAAACTTTTCTGACAATTTATTAATTTTTTCCAAATCCCCGCTCACGCTTTTAAAGTCTTCAAGCAAGCTGTCTTTAACAAATAACAATTGTGGATTTTGAGGCATAGTAGCTGTTTTTTCATTTAGTTTTACCTTGCCTCTGTACGGCTTAAGCCTTGCTCCTATTACGGAAAGCAAAGTTGATTTTCCGCTGCCGTTTGCACCGACAACCGAAAAAATCTCTCCTCTGTTTACCGATAAATTAAGACCGAGGAGCACATCATCAGACTTTTTATCATATCTGAAATATACATTTTTAACCGATAATATTTCATCGTCGGAATTATTATTCTGCAATGTATGTTCTATAAAAGAATTATTTTTGCTATATTTTGCAAAAAGTTCTCTGCCTTCTTTGACCGTAACGGGGCATTGCGATTTACAATCTGTTACGGAATAAAGCCGTGCAGGCACGGGCAAAGCGAGCATCATAGGATGATTTTTTGAAATTTTGCTAAGAGCGTTGCAAGTATCTTTAGGTGCTGTATCGGTAATTATTTTTCCTTGCTCCATAACAATAATTCTATCCGCAACGGGAAACAGTTTTTCAAGTCTGTGTTCGGTAATAATTACAGTGATACCCAAGTCTTTATTAAGTTTGTCAAGAATTGTAAAAAAGTTTTCTGCCGATACAGGGTCAAGCTGACTTGCGGGTTCGTCAAGAATTAATACATCAGGCTCGGCAACAGATGCCGCCGCAAGATTAAGAATTTGCATCTGACCGCCCGAAAGTGAGTTTGTCTTTTGTTCTATTATTTTTGAAAGTCCAAAGTAAGTAGCCGTTTCACTTATTTTAATATTTATTTCTTCACTCGACATTCCCATATTCTCAAGCGTAAAGGCAAGTTCATGGAGTACGGTATCGGTTACTGTTTGATTTTCGGGATTTTGCGAAACATAGCCAATTTTAAAAGCCGTATCTTCTTCACTGCATTTTTCAATATTTTCGGAACAGAAAAATATTTCTCCCGTTTTTGTGCCGTGAGGAGCTGCCTGCGGCTTTAAAAGTCTTAGCAGTGTAGTTTTTCCGCAGCCGGACTGACCGCAGATAACACAAAACTCTCCCCTTTTCACAGTGAAATTCACATTATCCAAAGCCTTTTCCTGCATCTGCGGATAAGTAAAACTTAAATTTTTGACAGAGAAAATTTCCATACAAGCTCCTCCTTTAACTCAATGATAAACGGCATAAATGACAGTACACCGAAAGCCGACATTCCGATTACGGATAATATTGTAATATCACACATCTCGATATGCGGATATATAAGAAAATCAAGTTGACCTGTCGCTAAAGCAAACAGCACTGTAGTCAACATTCCCAGAGAAAGTACAGTAAAAACCGTATCTGCTTTTGTAAAAGGAAAGCGGCAGTAAAAACTGCGCTTTTTAACTCCGTATCCTCTTGCGCTCATTGAATCGGCAGTTTGAACCGAACCCTCAAGCATTACGGAAACCGAAGCAGAAAATGCACCTATGTATTGTTTAAATTTATTTTTACCGCAAAAATCGGATTGAGCCGCCAATGTGCGCTTAAACACAAGAATAAATTTAGGCACAAAATGAAGTACCATCGAAAACAATAATGCAAGTCTTGGTAAAAATCTTCCGAAAATATATATAAGTTTTTCGGAATCAAACACGCTGTTGAATACCGAAAACCAAAGTATTACGCTCAAAAGCATCAGTCCGAGCACCGCACCGTAAACTATAGCCTCAAGCGTAATAGGAATATCATTTATAAATATAAGCGGTGTTACTCCCTTGTGTGAGAAAAGCGGATTGGTTATTGTTACAAGTAAAAAAATCAGCACATAACCAAAAAAGGATTTTAAAAATAATTTAAAACCCTTTTGTAATACAGAATAAGCCGCCGCTCCGAAAAGCGACAGCAGTAAAATTATATAATTCCATGTAAACATTGATACCAACAGCACAGATACAAAATATATAAGCTGTGCCAGCGGATTAAAGGAATTAAATCTTAGCATTATTCTTCTCCTGTAAATTCGTTTCCGATATCTGCGCCCAAATCGCAGGTATATAAGAATTTAATTGTATCTCCGTCATGCAAATCATAAGAATTGCAGCCTACCGACGGAAAAACATCATTTACGCAGTATTCCCAACCCGAAAGCTGACCGCAAGAAAATTCATAAAGATTTGCGATACCCTCGATATAAATATCTGCGTCCGTTCCCTCGTATTCATATTGAATTTTATTCTGACGGCAGGCTTCACTAAGCGCATCATATGCGGTAGCATTTTCGTCAAGAGTAATCTTTGTAGGCTTGAGAATTACGCCGTCACTCGGAACATAGCTTTCAAGACCGCTTTCAAGCTGATCCATATTATTTAAAATGGTTGAGCAGTTGATTGAAAAAGTAACCTCCATTCCCTCTTTTTGAGATGAAGAGGAATAGTAGTCATCTGGAGTCTGAACCGAACAGCCGCATAGCACGGCAGTAATTATCAATACAAGTAATAAAAGTTTTAATTTCATTATTTGTCACCTTTTCTTTTGCCGAATAATCTGAACGGCTCACCGTCTTTTTTCAGCACTGTTAATCTTATAATTAAAAGCACAGCCGCTACTGCCACAAGTCCGATAAGAGAAACATAGAAAATAAAATTATTGTCGTCATCCGAATTTGCCGCCGCTACGGAATCCGGAGTAGATGCAAGCGTAAAAGGCTCGTAATTGTCATCTGCCAAAGCCATTACCTGATCATCATAATTTTCCGCATTATTGGATTCGGGATTTACAGTTGTTTCCTGCTGTCCTTCGTCAACTTGCGAATTATGTTTTTCTGTAATATCACCTGTATTTACAGAATTATTTTTATTGTTGCTGTCTATATTAACCTCAGAACTGTCTGTGTTTGAATTTTCAGTGTTCTGTCGGGAATTTTCGCTATTAGAATTATTTTTCTTTGTATCGTCAAATTCAAAAATCTCGGTATTGCCCTTTGACATATATTTATATAAATCAACAAGTGAGTTTAATGCCTGATAACACGCAATATTATTCGATTTTCCGTTTTCAATATGAGAAAAACCGCCGTCCGAATTTTTGAAAGTCATGAGATTGTCAACAAGAGTGTTGCCGTTTTTAATAAATCTTGAATCCGACTGCACATCTATATCTAGTGCAACAAGCGCAGAAATAACTTGGGAAACACTCTCGGAATTTACTGTGCCGAAAGAAGAATATCCGCCTTTTTCATTTTGTTTTTTAGATAAAACATCAAGTGCTCTGTCAATAGATTCTTTTACCGTACTGTCAGATTTATAAGGAGCAAGTGCCTGTAAGCACATTGCGGTAACATCGGTATCGGCAGACTTTCCCATAAGTGTAAAACCACCGTCCGAAAGCTGTAAGCCTATAATTTTTTTAATAAAATATTCTCTGTCATATTTTGCTTCACTCGGAACTTTTGCATTTGCACAGTCGAGTGACAGCAAGGCATAAACATATGCATTTATACCTTGCTTGTTCACATTTTCACTGTTATAAACTCCGTCACTGAGCAAATTTTTGCCGTTGATATTTTCAGGATTAAGTCCGCAGGCATAAAGTGCAAGTGAGGTACGCTGAAAATCTGTAGCTTTGCTTTTTGATTTATATAACTTTTCGGCAGATTTTATCATAGAACTTTGTACAGCAGTTACATCTGTACCGTATTTTGACAAAGAAATAATATACCACTGTGTTTCAGAATTATCTGTGGTTTCAGAAAGTTTTTGTACAAACGAAGCTGTATCGTCAGCCTTTAAAATTGCCGATTTATACGAGATAATTCCGTCTATAGTTTTTGAAATATCTTCTTTTGTGTAGTTTTCAGCCGCATTTACCGTTACCGATAAAGATAACATTACTGCGCATATAAGTAAAGCTGTCAGTTTTTTCAGCATAATTATCATTCCTTATTAGAATTATTCTGTTTCACCCGAAAGAATTGTCTGAAGTGCTGTAACATCATTTACATCAACTTTTCCGTCTTTGTTTACATCAGCAATTCTTACTTGTTCTTCGCTAATATTGTTATAATTGCTAAGGTATGTCTGAATAGCTGTAACATCGTTAATGTCTACATTACCGTCAAGGTTTACATCATTGACAATCTTTGTATCTACAAATACTGTGTAGTCATCTGCGTAACGAAGAACTGCAGGAGCACCGCTGTAACCGTACTTTTCTACCTGTAAGCTGTGAGGACCGAATGTAAGCTGATCCTTATCAATTACAACTACACCGTTATAATCTGTTGTGTATTCTTTGCCGTCAAAATATACTGTCATATTATCAATCGGAAGAACAGCGTCACCGAATGTAGCGTTTGCTGTAAATGTAATTTTACCCTCGCTTGTAAGCAATGAAGTATCTGCAATCGGGAGGTAGCATGGATACTCACCGTAATAAAGAACTACTGTATCATTATTATTAAGTGTATAATCGCTTACTCCTACATTAGGAACTACGCTGTTTACAGCATAATACCAGCCGTCCCAGCCGCCGAATGAACCTGCTGCAATGCCGTTTACCTCTGAAATATAGCCTGCATCTGCACCTACTACTTCGATATTGTCAGAAACTTCGTCTGCATATGAGATAAGCTGACCGACATTGCTGTCCTTTGCAATTTCAAATGTGTCTTTAAGGTAGCAAGCCTCCGGACCTTCAATTCTGAGATTTACATTAATTGTGTTTTCTCTTGCAATATTAACTGTAAAGTCGTCAGCATAACGAAGTACGGCAGGAGCACCGTTTGAATTTTTCTTTTCAACCTGAACACTGTGCTCACCTGATGTAAAATCAGCCTTGCTAAGTGAAATTGTACCGTTTTCATCTGTTGTATAAGTATGACCGTCAAAAGTAACTGTCATATCTGCAATAGCAACTGTGCTTACGGTCGGATTCCAGTCGCCGTCATATGTAGTTGACTCTGCATTAAAACTGATTTTTCCGTCACTGTTTAATGCCGAAGTGTCAATCTGCGGAAGAAGACAAGGAAAATCACCGTAATAAAGAACAACTGTATCATTGTCGCTAAGTGTGTAATCACCTACGCCAACATTTGGTGAAACTGAATTTACAATATACTGCCAGCCGTCCCAGCCGCCGAATTTGCCTGCTGTTTCGCCGTTTACATCTGTTATGTAATTATTTTCGGCGCCTGTTACCGTAACATCATCAGAAAGCTTGTCTGCATACTGAATTAAGTCAGCTGCCGTGCTGCCCTGTGGAATTTCATAATTGTCATAAAGCACACAAGAATTCACACCCTCAATACGGAGTGAAACTGTAATGTCTTTTGTTTCTGCCGCAAATGCCGTAACTGCAGATGCAGAAACAAGCAAAGTAGCAAGTGAAGCAGAAATAAATTTTGCTGTTGTTTTCATAAACATTCTCCTTAAATAAAAAATAGCCACTTAAAAGAGGCATAGCTATATAAAGGGTAATAATTTACCCAATAACTATTCTCCCACTGCCCAAGAAAGTTTTTCAAACTATGTTATGGCAGGTCTCCTGACTTACAGTCTGCTTTAAAGCAGCCAAGGCGCCTTCTCGGTTTCCCAATGGCATGAGCCAAGGCTATAAACTGTTTACAGTAATGGCGGTTGTGACGGACTTGCACCGTCTTCCCTATTAATTAAATGAATAAACCATAACAAATATTAAGTTCAAATTAAATTTTATAGCATAATCGGTGTTATGTCAAGTTAATGCCTGTCTTTTTCCTCTTTTGCCTTATTTTTCCGCTTTATCACAGATAAATACAGCATAAAACACAAAACACCGACAGCAAGTCCGCAAATAACTCCTACTATAAGCATAAATACAGTGTTGTCTGAAAATTTGCCGTTTAATGAACCGAGTTCGTCAATACTGCTTTTTTCTGAATTTTCTGTACTTTCATTGCTTTCGGATTTATATTCCGTTGTATCCGATTTTTCATTATCATTTGATTTTTCACTGCCTTGTTTTGTAACACTTACCTTACCGCTTGAACATTGCGAAATTTCAACGCTTTCTGCCGAAGAATTAACACAGTCATAGGCTGTATATTGCAAATTACTCTGACCTTCGGCTGTTGCCTTAAATTCTAAAGTAAGTATTACCGTGTCATTATCAATATTTTTGCCGCCTTTGCAAAGGTAAGATACATTTAATGTACTTCCGTTATCATAAGCATAAGCCAGACTGTCCGAATCGGTGCTGATTGAACGGTATTCTATTATATTTCTGTCATAAGTAAATTTTAATAATACGGCAGAAATTTTTTCGGACGATTTTGCTTTTACATCAACCTTAAAAATTCTGCCTTTATCACAATTTATATCTTCTGTTTTGAAAGCTACGCCGTTTGTATCGGCGGCAAAAACAGAAACAGCGGAGAAAATTATGAAAAGAACCGTAAACATTAATAATACAAATCTTTTCATATTTTCTCCGCTCCTTTTTAAGCGTGTTCTGCTTTATTAAAATTTTTTTGTTCGGTATCTGACCTTTGTCCCTCTTTTTTGCTCTGCACATTGTAGGAAATGCGTGTAAGCATATTTTCACTCACAAACCGTTGAGCAACTTTTGCTACTTTCATTGTAAAGCCGGGAATAATAACCATTTTGCCTTTCATAGTTTTCTCAATCGCATACTTAGCAACAAAATCCGGCGAAAGTCCGTTAAGGCAAAACTTTACATCCGCAACATTATTAAAATTAGTATTCACAGGACCGGGACAAAGCACGGAAATTTTAACATTACTGTCCTGTCGCCTCAGTTCTTCGTGAACAGCCTCTGTAAGCCTTACAACATAATTTTTTGATGCATAATAACTTGAAAAAGTCGGACCCGCCAAAAAGCCCGCTGACGATCCTACATTAAGAATGTAGCCTTTATTTTTCTTAACCATATCCTGCAAAAAGCATTTTGTCAGAATATGCACTGCACTTATATTTGTGTGAATTAAATCAAGCTCTTTTTTCAGCGGTACATCCAAAAATCTGCCATATGCGCCAAAGCCTGCATTATTGACGAGAAAATCTATATCCTCGTCTTTTAAATGCTCATACAAATCAATAGCGTCTTGTTCCCGTGACAAATCAATGGTGATTACTCTGACATTTACATTTTTAAGTTCAGCCTTAAGCTCTGTCAGCTTATCATAGTTTCTTGACGCAACTATCAAATCATACCCCATTGCAGCCAAGATTCTCGCAATTTCCTTACCAATCCCCGAACTTGCTCCTGTAATTAAAGCCTTCATATATTCACCTGCTTTTATTTATTTTTTGACACCGATGGCACAAAGCCATGTAGTGCCGTCCTTTTTATGGGTTTCAATGTCTTCAAAGCCTGCCTTTGCAAGCATTTCCCGTATCTCCTCCTCTGTCACTGTTTTTATGCCTACCTTGTCCTCTACAGCCTTCCATTTATCAGGCTCTTCGGGAGTTTTCAGCATTTCAAATACAAGCATAATCCTGCCGTTTTGCTTTAACACTCTATAAATTTCTTTTAAATCATTAAGTTTGTCCGGCCAGAAGTAATAGGTTTCTACCGCAGTTACAACATCAAAGCTGCAATCCTCAAACGGCAAAGACGAAACCGAGGCAAGTACGATTTTAACCTTATTACAGAGAATGTTTTTTCTGTTCTGTGCCTTTGAATGTTTGATACAAAGCGCAGAATAATCTATTCCGTAAACCTTGCCGTTACCGATTCTCTCTGCTATTCGTGACACGGTAAGACCGCCGCCGCAGCCAACATCAAGCACACGATAATGTCTTTCAAAATTTATATGATCAAGCGCCCAACCGGTAAGCTCGTAATGTCCTTCATTCATGGAACTAATCATTTTTTTGCCCCAAAAGCCCTTCGGCTTCTTGGCATTTTCCAACAGCTTATGATATTTCACAAGAATCTTCCTTTCCGTAAAACACATATTAACTTTATCAAATATATTAATTTTGCTTTAAACTCATTATTGTGCTATCGATTATAACACATATTTATACATTTTACAATTACTTATTGATTTATTTTATTTGATTTTTGTTCATCAATAAGTTTCTGCACAAAATAATCGTCACTCATACAATACATATCCGATATACCCATTTAGGTTTTATTGTCAAAAGCCAAAATCATATTTAATTTTACAATACTATGTTCTTTCCGTACCATTCAATCGAAACCGCTTTATTATCATTTTCCGAATTAATTAATAATCCCTCATCAAGATTTTTTGTGGAATGGTGAACGGACAGAAGGAATAGAAAGATAGCGAATCAAGGTAACCGTAGCCGATTCGTTTAGCGACCTTGATCTTGTTGTTGAAGTCTTCGAGCTTGTCGGTGTCATCCGAGATATCGGCTACGCTTTTTGTATTGTACTGTTCAATAATTTGCTTTGCGAGGTTCTCCGCCCGGTGTGCTTTCTCTCTTTTTTGCTATTTCGTTCATTCCTTTCTTTCATTGTAGCACACTTTTTCCCAAATGCAAAAAGTGTGCAAGTTATTTTTCTAACTTACACACTTTATTTTACAAGCTCAGGCGTAGCAATAAAAATTCTACACTTTTATTTTCCCATAAATTAACAAAATCAAAACGGCTTTATTTTGTAAAAAAGCGGAATAAAAGAGATTACAAGTCAAACAATATTAATGCAATATTTTGCAAATATTACAAATTCAGGGGAGTTTTGATATGAAGGCAACAGGTATTGTCAGAAGAATTGACGACCTCGGTCGTGTTGTTATACCAAAAGAAATTCGTCGCACCCTGCGTATTCGTGAGGGCGACCCGCTTGAGATATATACTGCTACCGACGGCGAAGTTATATTTAAAAAATATTCACCTGTAGGAGAATTATCGGCATTTGCCTCACAATATGCGGAAGTTCTCTCAAGAGTAAGCGGTTTACCCGTTATTATTTGCGACAAAGACCATGTTATTGCCGCATCGGGAGTATCTAAAAGAGAATTACTTGAACGACGGATTTCACCTGTTCTTGAAAATTATATGGAAAGCCGTAAAAGTTATACTGCAACACAGGCAACGGTCGGTGATATTCAACCGGTTGAAGGTGTGGAACACAGAGCGGCAGTCATATACCCTATTATTGCCGCAGGCGATGTTACGGGTGCAGTTGTAATGCTGATGGGCGAAGATAATAAAGTTCCTACTGAAACAGAAGTTAAACTTGCTCATTCAGCGGCCGCTTTTTTAGGAAAACAAATGGAAGAATAAACTATAAGGGTTGCCACAGGCTTGTGTGACAACCCTTATTATATGAAAATATGGTTTATCACACGAGTTAAGTGAAATAATAAAAATTTAGGTCAAGGCTTTTTAAAGACTTGCAGGTTTGAACAAAGCCCATAATATCTTCCGATATTACAATTTATCGGGCACAAACAGTGTGGCTGTTCAGCTATCGTTAGATTGCATAAACGGAAAGTATTTGTGGGCTTTGCCCACACCCACAACCTTTGATAAGGTTGACCAAACTTTTATAATACTTTGCAAAATTATTTTGTTAAACTTTAATTATCGTTTTGCTATTGCTTGCTGTAAGGTGGTAACATCCCTTACATCACGGTGACCGTCAAAGTTTGTATCTGTGTAATAATACTGGAGCGAATCAAGCTCAACCGATCCGGAAATGTACTGTTGCAGAAAAGTAACATCGTTTACATCTACTGTGCCTTGAAGGTCAATATTGCCGAATCTCAATATGTATATATTCGAACCGACAGTACCGCCTCCGCCGCCGACTACATAAGGTTTGCGGTAAGAAAATGTAGTGCAGTAATCTGTTGGTTCATTAATTTTAGTAGACAGATAAATTTCCACGCAACCGTCCTTATCCGGAACTACGCCCGTTACAGCACCGCCGCTCTGGAAGTACAAGGCGGAGTCATAATAACCGCCGTCGTCTGCTTTTTCGTATTTGAACTTATAATCATGACTGCCGATATTTGAGTATTCCATTGTATGCGAGCCGTCCTTGTTAAAATAATTCGGAGCTAACTCGTGAAGATTTATTTTTGCTTTAACATACCTTCCGCCTTTATCGTCAAATGTGTAATATGCATGTAAGTTACCAGAACCGCTTGCAAAATAGCGGGCATATTTTTCGGTAGACGGCATAAAGAGTGTTTTGTCACCGCCTATACAATCGGCAAATTTCATGGAGTAGTTTTTTTGAGTATCGCCTCCCGTAAATAATACTCCGTTTGTATAATCGGACGGAATATTGTACGCAGAAACCAAAAGCGTGTTGTTGCCGATGTTTTTTGCCGAGTTGTAAATCTCAACACCCTTATGCGGCTTAACGGTTTTTGCGTTTGCGGTCACTGCTGCACCTGCAGTCAGCACTGCACAAAGAATTAAACATACAAATTTTTTCATTTTATACTCCTTTATAATTATTTGGTAATAGCTTGTTGTAAGTCTGTAACATCTTTAACATTTGTTTTACCGTCACGGTTTATGTCGGAATAAAACATCTGAAGTTTATCAAATTCCGCATCGCCCGCAATGTATCTCTGCAAAAGGGTTACATCGTTTACATTTGTACTGCCTTTAAGGTCAATATTGCCAAAACAAAGCATCGGCACATACATACTTATTATTCCGCTGTAATTAGGCAGGTAGGTTGAAAATGCGGTTTTCACACCGGGTTTTGCTTTTATATAAATTTCCACACAGCCGTTCTCGTCGGGTGCAACACCGTTTACCGCACCGCCGCTAAAGAAAGTGAGATTGGATCCATTTTCCCTAAGAGTGTAGGTTGCTCCGTTTCCGTCTGTATCGGTATATGAACCGTCACTGTTAAAATAGCTTGAAACACCGCTTAATTTTACCTTTAGTTTTGCATATTCGCCGCCTGTATTCGCAAAGGAATAGCCTGCATAAGTATTTCCGCTGCTACCGCCGTTTGCCGAAACAAAGCGAGTATAGCTTTCGCTTGACGGCATGGAAATAACGGTATTTTTACCTATACAATCCTTGTATTGTATAGCATATGGTTTTCCTGTGTTTTTGCCGTAAAAACACACTCCGCCAAGTGAATTTGTGCTAAGATTATAAGTAAACACATTCAATGTATTGTTTTCAAGGTTTACCCTTGAATCAAGCACCTGAACGCTCTTATTTTCCCGAACAACTGCCGCATTGGCAGAAACTATTGAGCCTGTTGCCATAACAGCCACAAGTGCTGTACTTAAAAGTTTTTTCACTATCTTCCCTCCATTTTATTCGGATAAAGCGTTTTGTAAAGCCGTAACATCCTGAACATTTATTTTGCCGTCACGATTAATGTCGGCATGGTACATTTGCAGAGAATCAAACTCTGCATTGCCCGAAAGGTACTGCTGGAGCAATGACGCATCGTTTACATTTACGCTGTAATCTAAATTTATATTGCCAAAAGTAAGCTTATATATCTCTCTGCCGTTTGTTCCGCCGCCACCGCCGCTTGTCAGCCCCACATCAAGGCCGTATCCTGTAAAGTAATTCACACTATGGTCTACCTTTGTACTCACATAAAATTCCACATATCCGTTGCTGTCGGGAACTGCACCGGTAAAAACTCCGCCGCTCTGGAAAAACAAAACAGATTCATAGTAGCCGTCCTTTACCGTTTGACGAGTAAAATTATATGTATGTCCGTCTTGGGTGTGTGTGCCGTTACTTTTAAATTCATTTGGATTTATATCCGACAGCTTGGCTCTTACCTTAACATATTCTCCGCCTGCCTGTCTTAAATCCAAATTAGTAGTTCCGCCCATACTGCTTGAAAGACAAGACCAAATATTATATTTTTCGTTAGACGGCATAGTTATTGTTTTTGGTGCCGATAAATAATTCTTAAATATATATTTGTATCTTTTTCCGCTTTTTTGACCGTCAAGTACAAATCCGCCGCCTGAGCCTGTATTCTTCATATTGTATGTGTAAATACTTATAGTGTTGTTTTTAGTTGTTATTTTTGAACTCAAAATTTGATAATCCTTATTTTGTTTTACCGCTGCGTTGGCAGATACCGCCCCACCTGCCGCCATTAAAGCAACGAGTGCGATACTGATTAATTTTTTCATTATTTATCCCCTCAATATAAAATTTTTGTAAAATAATAAATATTACATACAGTCAAGTAATATTATACAATATTTTAAAAGATAAAGCTATAACGCAAAAAGCCGAATTTTTAATTCGCTTATAGAAAAGTTACTGCACTTTGCACATACAACTCTGTTTTAACTTGTTATCACAAAGAATTTATGCTATTATTCTAATAATGAAAGGCGGTAATAATATGTTGAATTTCTGCTGTCCTGTCTGCAAAGAAGAATTAAAACTTGACGGTCGAACCTACAGATGTATAAATAACCATTGTTTTGACTGTGCAAAGCAGGGTTATGTCAATCTTTTGCAGAGCAACAAATCCAAAAGCAAGCGTCACGGTGACGATAAACTTATGATAGAGGCAAGAACCGAGTTTTTAAATACAGATTCGTACAAGCCGCTGTGTGACCTTATGTGCGAACTTTTGCAAAAATATATTCCGCAAAATGCCTGTGTGCTTGATGCCGGCTGCGGCGACTGCTATTATACAGAAAAAATCGAAAAGGCGCTTACCGATAGGAACGCAAGCGTTGTCGGTGTGGATATATCAAAATCGGCGCTCATTGCAGCGGCAAAGAGAAGTAAGAGCATTAATCTTGCGGTGGCAAGCGTGTTCAGCCTGCCTGTCGGCGATTTATCGTGCGATGCGGTGCTCAATGTATTCTCACCGTTTGTGCCCGAAGAATACGCAAGAGTGCTGAAAAGCGGCGGTGTGCTTTTGCGTGTAATTCCGCTTGAAAATCACCTTTTTTCGCTCAAAAAGGCGGTATATGACAATCCGTTAAAAAATCCGAAAGAAAATACCGATATAGACGGGTTTATTCTTGCCGAAAGCAAAGAACTTAAATACAGCATAACGCTTGATGATAACAGAGAAATTGAAAGCCTTTTCAAAATGACTCCGTACTACTACAAAACCTCTCGCACCGACCAACAAAAGCTGGAGAAATTAAACTCACTTACGACCGAAATCGAATTTTGCGTGCTTGTCTATAAAAAGCTGTAATCGTGATAAATACTAAGGTTTTAGAAAAATCTTTTTTGAAATTACGCATTAGCATAAGAGAGTATAAGAGAGAATATAAGCGAATTTTAAAGTTTGTGTAACGGTAAATTAAATTTTTGCAAAAAAGTGTTGACAATGCAAAATAAATGTATTATAATTCTAAGGCACAAGTAAATTACAGGAGGATTTGTTATGTCAACATATTTAGCTAAAAAAAGCGAAATTGAACGCAGCTGGTATGTAATTGATGCAGCAGGCAAGCCACTTGGTAGAGTTGCTACTCAGGCAGCAGTTCTTTTAAGAGGTAAGCACAAAGCAACATTTACACCAAATGTAGATTGCGGCGATCATGTAATCATCATCAACTGCAAGGACGCTGTATTAACAGGCAACAAGCTCACTCAGAAGAAGTGGCAGCGTCATACAGGCTATATCGGCCATCTTAAAGAAACAAGATACGATACTCTTATGGCTACAAAGCCAACAAAGGCTATGGAGCTTGCTGTTAAGGGTATGCTTCCAAAGAACACACTCGGCAGAGATGCTTTGCTCAGACTCAGACTCTTTGAGGGTGCAGAACACAATCATCAGGCTCAGAAGCCTGAAATGGTTGAAGCTTAAAAGAAGGAGGCAAATTAATAATGTACGATAAGACACCTTATTTTTACGGCACAGGCAGAAGAAAAAGCTCTGTTGCAAGAGTAAGACTTTACCAGGGTACAGGCAAAATCACAATCAATGATCGTGACATCGACGATTATTTCGGTCTTGAAACACTCAAGCTCATCGTTAGACAGCCTCTCGCCTTAACAGAAACAGATCAGAAGTTCGACATCGTTTGCAGAGTAGCAGGCGGCGGCGTTACAGGTCAGGCAGGTGCAATCCGTCACGGTATTTCCAGAGCACTTCTTCAGTACGATTCAGAGAACCTTCGTTCAACACTTAAGAAGGCAGGCTTCTTAACTCGTGACCCAAGAATGAAAGAGCGTAAGAAATACGGTCTTAAAGCAGCTCGTAGAGCACCACAGTTCTCAAAGAGATAATCATATTATCTTGTTATATTACAGCACCGTCAAACGATGGTGCTGTTTTTTATCTCACTGTGGTGTCCTCATAGCGCAGCTATTGCGGTAAAAAAATAATCTTTGTTTATTTGCTTTTTGCAGATTTTACATATTATTTTTATTGATTGCTTTTTAATTTTTAATATGCTATAATATTATATATTATTATATGTTAAAATATTTAAATTTTAATCTATTTTATATTTTATTTCATAAACTGAATATAACTGAATATAATAAAAATATATACTGAGTTTTATTGAATACATATAATTGTAAATAGTAAATTTTTTTAAAATATATTGAAAAGAGGACATATATGTGCGTTTATATAGGAATTGAAGATTTAGCTGCTAATGCATTAATTGAAAGAATGGCTAATAATGCAAATAATAGATTTGTTTCATACAAAGAACTGGAAAAATATGGAGCTGAAGTTGTAAAATTTTTAAATTTAAAAGGAGAAAAAGCTGTTCTTATACTATCAAGAGAAAGTACTAACGATATGTTTAGAAATTATTCTGATATATTTGAAGAAACTTCTTGCAGTGATTCGCTTGGCATTGGACTTAAATCACAAATTACGATTGACGATTTGATAAATAAGTTTAGAGGATATTTAGCATTTGATGTTTTGTTAGCATTTATTAACAAACAAACTGTATCAAAACTAGGGGTATAAAAATGCAAGAATATAAGCGATTTAAGGATCCTATATATGGTTATGTAATGATACCGTCAAATTATGTTAATGATATTATTGATAGTGCTGAATTTCAACGTTTAAGGAGAATAGTTCAGACAAGCTATTCTCCATTGTATTCAGCAGCAGTACATAATAGATTTATACATTCGATAGGAGTTTATTATTTAGGAACAATTGCTGCTGAAAGTGTATTTGTAGATTTAAAAAATATTAATTTGGAAAATGGTTTAAATATCGATTTAGAACGAATAAAAGAAGTTTTTTTGTTGGCATGTTTGTTACATGATGTTGGACATGCCCCTTTTTCACATACAGGTGAAAAATATTACCTAAATGAAGACGGAAGTTATGCAGAATTACATAGTAAATTAAATTCTTTTGTAAATACAGAATCTCTAAAAAATGATATTCCTGAAAATAGTAAGGCTGCGGCTCCTCATGAAATAATGAGTGCAATTGTTGGATTAAAATGTTTTGGATATTATTTTGAAAATGATTTTGAAAAAGAATTATTTGCAAGATGCATTACTGGATATAAATATTCGGAAAATAATTTATTAAATTCGATATACAATTGCATAATAACACTGCTTAATTCAAAAGTAATCGATGTTGACAGATTGGATTATTTAATTAGAGATGCGTATTTTACAGGTTTTGAGACGGTTAATATTGATTATGCAAGATTACTCTCTTCATTAACTATTGTTATTAGAGATAATAATAAGGCAAGTTTGGGATATAATAAAAATGCAATTAGTGTAATAGAAAATGTTGTTTATGCTCATGATGCGGAAAGAAAGTGGATACAAACTCACCCAATTGTTTTATATGATATGTATATAATTCAACATGTTATTGATAATTTAAATACGAGATTTTCAACAAACAATGAGGGAAAATTGTTTTCTCTAGAATCTTTGAGTCTTGAGGGACATATTTTAAATAATGATTTGGAAATATCGTTACTATGTGATGATGATATTGTACACTTATTAAAGAAAAATAAGCAAGATCCTTTATGTATGGAGTATTTCTCCAGAAAAGACAGGCGTCATCCGTTATGGAAATCAGAATCTGAATATAAAGCTTATGTTTCGCTTCAATTTGGTACTGAAGGAATCATGCAGAATAATTTTTATGAAGCTTTATCTGAAACAGAAAAATATATGAGAAAAAATTCTGAAAGTTGGATAATCAACGACAGCGTAATAGCGAAAATAGAGCAGGATTTAAAAAATCTAGATGATGAAAGATACCAAATAGGTCAAAGTACAAAGAATGCTCAGAGAACACAAAAAGAAAAAATCCTAAAAGTAATTAACGCTTTAAAATCATATGCGAATAAAAATGGTATGGATTGTGACTTTGTCTTATTAGAAGCTAGTAATTTCTATAGTGGATTTAACAAGGACGATTTATCTAATATTCCTATAAAATTTCCCCAAAAAACAGGAGATAACACTTTCCCTTTAAAAAAAGTTGTTTCACTTTTAGAAAGTGATAAAATTAAGAGCAAGTATTTTTTCTATCTTTTTTATAAAGAGGGGAAAAAACCTATAAAAAAAGAAGAGCTTTGTAAGGAACTTTACAAGGCTTTGATATGATATTAATTTTTAAATCAATATTATAGAATTAATACAGATAGGAGTTTTTTATGCACCAGAACCGTGATACTTCATATCTTGCTGAGATTATTCGTGCATTAAAACAATTAGATGGAGCAGGTTCTTTAAAAGAAATTAACTCTACAATAGAACAAAACAAGACTATGCCGTACATAAATACTAATCTAAATTGGAAAAACAATGTTTCTGCTACTATTCAACGACATTGCATACAAACTCGTTCATATAGAGGCGCTGAAAATTTATTTTATTCTGTATTTGGACTGGGTGAAGGTTTTTGGGGGTTAGTCGAATATAAAAGTAATATAGAAGGACAAGCCGTAAATCCTATTGAACAAAGAGAAATAAAAATGATTTTTAACGATTCAAATTTAAGTCAAACCGAGAAAGAAGCCATTATTATGGCGAGAAGAGGACAAGGCATATTTAGAGAAAGACTGATAAATAAATATAAAAGCTGTATTGTAACAGGTATATCTGATGAACGGTTACTGGTTGCAAGTCATATCAAGCCCTGGAGGAGTGCTGACAATTTTGAACGTTTAAGTCCTGATAATGGTTTACTTTTATCGCCTCTTTATGATAAACTTTTTGATTTAGGGTTAATTACATTTAAGGTAAATGGTTGTATTTCAGTGTCAAATCAATTATCCGAAAAAGATAAAAATTTAATAAAAATAGACGAACAATATAATTATGTAAAAGATATATCCAATAATCTAAGAAAAAATATTGAATATCATAATGATAAAGTTTTTCTAAAATAATATATCATAAAACAGTCCATTTGAAATTTATTCTTACAAAGGCTTTTCTTAGAAATAAGTATATAATTTATAATATTATGCATTAAAAATTTCTTTGCGGACAAGGCAAGGAAACACAAAGGAAAGAGATGAAATGCTATGAATTTTTTGGAAGAGAGAATTGTAAAGGACGGAATTGTTAAAGAGGGCAATGTTCTCAAGGTTGACAGCTTTTTGAACCATCAAATGGATATTGATTTGTTCAACCGAATGGGTGCGGAATTTAAGAAAAGATTTGCGGGAAAAAATATAAATAAAATAGTCACCATTGAGGCATCGGGCATAGGTATTGCCTGCGTTGCGGCTATGCATTTTAATGTGCCGGTTGTTTTTGCGAAAAAAGCGAAAAGCATTAATATTGACGGCGATATGTACATAGCAGAGGTTGAGTCTTTCACTCACAAATGTAAAAATCAAGTGATTGTTTCTAAGAAATTTTTAAGCGAAAACGACCATGTTCTTATTATTGATGATTTTCTTGCCAACGGTTGTGCTTTGCAAGGTCTTATTTCTATTATAAATCAGGCAGGCGTCACGGTAGAGGGCATTGGAATTGCAATTGAAAAAGGTTTTCAGAACGGCGGCAATATAATTCGCAATCTCGGCTATCAGCTTGAATCCCTCGCAATCGTAGATTCGATGGACGCAGCAACAGGCACTGTTAAATTCAGGGAACAATAAATAAAAATCCAACCCCGACAGGCGATTAAAATACAGCTTGTCGGGGTTAAGTTTTTTCAGCACCAAGTGCCTACAAAATAAATAATAAGAATACATTATATTTGTTGATTTGCAATAAAAAAATTTTTTGTTATAATAGTAGCAACGGAGGCGGTAAAATGTTTCGTAAAATGAGAAGATTTAAACAACAGCTTAGTAACGATGAGGCTTTGGAAATATTAAAAAACTGCAAAAGCGGTGTGCTTGCCGTGAGCGGTGATGACGGCTACCCATATACTATTCCGTTGAACTTTGTATATAAAGACGGCAAGATTTACTTTCACTGTGCAAAAAACGGACATAAACTTGACGCAATTAAGCAAAACAATAAAGTTTCTTTCTGTGTTATTGAAAAAGATGAGGTGGATTCGGAAAAACTGACAACTTTGTTTAGGAGTGTTGTAGTTTTTGGTAAGGCCGAAATTATGGAAAATGAAGAGAAAATCAATTCGGCAATGCTCTCTTTCGGCTTAAAATATAACAATGATATTAATGCGGTGAAAAAGGAAATTGAGCGTGAACGGAGCGGACTTTGCTGTGTCGAAATCACGATTGAACATATAACGGGAAAACAGGCGATAGAGCTTTTGCGTAAAAATATGTGACCTTAATCGGAGAGAAAGGGTATTTAAAATGAAACTGTTAATTAAACAAAGAGTTTTTTCGTGGACGGATACTTACGATGTTTATGATGAGTATGACGAGCCGAAATATTTTGTAAAGGCTGAAATGTTCAGACTTACGCATCAGATTCATATATATGACAGAGAGCGCAATGAAATCGGTATGATTAAACAGCGATTTTTTACGCTTATGCCGACTTTTGATATAGAAATAAACGGACAGCCGTTTGGCAGTATTGAGAAAAAATTTACCTTTTTTAAGCCGAAGTATAACCTCGACTACAACGGTTGGCGCTGTGAGGGCGATTTTATGTCTTGGAACTACAGCGTTTACGAGGCTTGCAGTATGGTTGCGCAGATTTCAAAAAAGCTGTTCCGTTGGGGAGATACTTATGTTATTGACTATGCAGACCCGAGAAACGAAATTTTGGTGCTTATGCTCGCAATTGCAATAGACGCCGCAAACTGTACGCAGAATAATAATTAAGTGAGGTATTGTATGAGCGAAAGACCGAAACTCGACAAAAATCTTGACGGCAAGACATTCAGAGAGTTTTATTATTTAAAGGAAGAACTTGTCGATTTTTGTCGCCGATACGGTTTACCGACATCGGGCGGAAAACTTGAAATAACCGAGAGAATAGCACATTTTCTTGATACAGGCGAGGTTATCGCCGCAAAGAAAGCGCAGAAAAAGTCGCAGATAATCGGCAACATTACAACTGACACGGAAATTGAGCCGAATTTTGTTTGCTCGGAAAAGCACAGAGCGTTTTTTAAGGAACATATCGGCAACGGATTTTCTTTTAATGTTGCATTTCAGAAGTGGCTAAAAAGCAATTCGGGCAAAACCTATACAGAGGCGATTGCGGCATATTATCAGATACTCGAGGACAAGAAAAACGGCAAGACAAAAATTGACAAGCAGTTTGAATACAATACATATATAAGGGATTTCTTTGCCGATAATCGGGACAAGAGCCTTGACGAGGCTATTAAGTGTTGGAAATATAAAAAGCAGTTGCCGAGACATAATCGTTATGAAAAAAGCGACCTTGATGTATTGGATAAATAATTTATTGCACTTCAAACAGTAAGGTTTATATTGCTTTTTATTGAAGTTTTACCCTTACAGTAGTATAATAAAAATGTTAAGCTAAATTTTACAAGGAGAGGGCAGAGGGCAAAACTTTCCTTTGCCGATTGTATAATGGAGAATTTGCATCTTGAGCCGTTGGGCAACGGCATTGAAATATATGTTACCAAAAGCTACAGATATTCGACAGACACTATTTTGCTTGCGAATTTTTCAAAGCCCGCAGGCAGTAAAAAATGTGCGGAACTTGGCACAGGATGCGGTACAATTCCGCTCTTGTGGTGCAGGGACAATAAAAACTTAAAAATAGACGCTGTTGAAATTCAGGAAAATGCCTGTACGCTTGCTCAAAAAAGTGTTGAACACAACGGGCTTTGCGATAACATTAAAATTATAAACGCTGACTTATGCGACCTTAAAGGCAAGCTGAATTTTGGCTGTTATGATGTAGTTGTGTGCAATCCGCCATATAAAATCGGCGGAGGAGGAATCAAAAATCCGACTTCGGCAAGGCTGATTGCAAGACACGAAAGCGAATGTACGCTTGATGACATTTGCTCGGCGGCATCAAAGCTGTTGCAGTTTGGCGGCAGATTTTATATGTGTCAGCGCCCCGAAAGATTAGGCGATGTTATGGAGTCTATGAGAAAATTTGACATAGAGCCAAAGACCTTGCGACTTGTACAGCAGAGAGTTTCAAAAGCGCCGAAACTGTTTTTGCTTGAGGGCAGACGAGGCGGAAAACGGGGTTTTTTAAATGTACTGCCCACACTTTTTATAGAGGACGAAAGCGGTAATTTTTCAAAGGAAATGCTTGAAATTTACGGAAGCTACAAATCAGATCATTTAGAAAATACAGAGGACAACAAGCTATGAGCGGAATTTTATATGTAACGGGAACACCGATAGGCAACCTTTCAGATCTTTCGCCGAGAGCGGTTGAAACGCTTGAAAAGGTTGATTTTATTGCGGCGGAAGACACAAGGGTTACGCTGAAACTTTTAAATCACTTTGGCATAAAAAAGCCGATGGTCAGCTATTTTGAGCACAATAAAAGAGAGCGTGGAGAGATTATCTGCGCAAGAATAGAGCAGGGCGAAAACTGTGCCATCGTTACAGATGCGGGTATGCCGTGTATTTCGGATCCGGGTGAAGATTTGGTAAAGCTCTGCGAAGAGCGTGGCATAAAGACGGTTGTAATTCCCGGACCGAGTGCGGTTATTTCTGCGCTTGCCGTTTCGGGCCTTAGCACGGGAAGATTTACTTTTGAGGGCTTTTTGAGCGTAAACAAAAAGAGCAGAGCAGACCATTTGAAAAGCCTTGCAAACGAGCACAGAACGATGATTTTTTACGAAGCTCCGCATAAATTGCCGCAGACTTTGCGTGATTTGTATGCAAGTTTTGGCGACAGAAAACTTACAATTGTGCGTGAGATTACAAAAATTCACGAGGAAGTTATCCGTACCACAACAAAAAATGCGGCGGAAAATCTAAGCGACGGCAGTGTTAAAGGCGAAATTGTGCTTGTGCTTGAGGGTGCGCCGCAGGTTGACGATACCGAAGAGTTTACACTTGAATATGCGGTTGAAACCGCTAAAAAGTTGATTGAAAACGGTGCAAGGGCAACAGATGCCGCAAAAGAGGCGGCGGCGCTGACAGGCTTTAAGAAGAATGAAATTTACAAGGAGCTGATCTGATGACATACGAACAGGCTATTGAAAAAATACATTCACTGCTGACATTCGGTTCTCGCCCCGGACTTGACCGAATGAGAATTTTTCTCGAAAAACTCGGCAATCCGCAGGATAAACTAAAGTATATTCACATTGCGGGTACTAACGGCAAAGGTTCGGTTTGTGCAATGCTTTCGGCTGTGCTTGTTGAGGCAGGCTACAAAACAGGTCTTTTTATCTCTCCGTATATAACGGATTTTCGAGAGAGAATACAGATTAATAACCGTATGATTTCAAAGGAAATGCTCACCGAGGCGGTGGAGAAAACATTTCCGATTATTGAGGAATTGCGTAATGACGGCGTTATTATTACAGAGTTTGAGTATGTAAACGCTTTGCAGTTTTATATTCACGCAAACGAGAAATGCGACATTGTTGTGCTTGAAACAGGTATGGGCGGACTTCTTGACTGTACAAATACAATTTTGCCGCCGCTTTGCTCGGTAATAACAACTATCGGACTTGACCATACGGCAATTCTCGGCAACACTATCGAAGAGATTGCGTGGCAAAAGTGCGGTATTATAAAAAACGGCTCGATTGCCGTTACTTCCAAGCAGGAAGAAAACGCAATGAGCGTGATTGAATGTACTTGTAAAAGCAGAAATGTTGAACTTTTCAAAAGTGAAAGTGCAAAAATAAAAGTGATTTCAGAAAGCCTTGAAAGCACTGTTTTTGAATATGACGGTACAGAGCTTGAACTGCATTTGATTGGCGAACATCAGTTGGAAAATGCAAAAACCGCATTGACCGCATTAAAAGCACTTTGCGACAGCGGTAAAATCATTGTAAGCAAAAATGCATTAAAGGCAGGTATGGCAAAGGCGGTAAACCCCGCAAGACTTGAACTTATGAGCAAAAATCCCGTAGTTTTGCTTGACGGAGCACATAATCCGAACGGAATTGAGGCGCTTAGCAAGGCGGTCAAAAAGTATCTGCCAAATCAAAAGCGGCTTTGCCTTATGGGTATGCTTGCCGATAAGGACAGTGCAAGCTCAATCAATCTGCTTGAAGGACTTTTTGAAGAAGTGTTTACGGTAACGGTCAACAATCCGAGAACTTTATCGGCAGAAGAACTTGCCGAAAAATGCAAACAGCATTTTCCGAAAGTTGAGGCATTCGATAATAACAAAAAGGCTCTCGAAACGGCGCTTGATAAGGCAAAAAATGAAAATATGCCGCTCGTTATCTGCGGTTCGCTTTACCTTGCAGGCGAGCTAAGACCGTATTTATTGGAGAACAGTTAAAAAAACGCCCGACTTCGGCTTTCGCTGAAATCGGGTGTTTTTTAGTTTTATACAAATTTATTAAGCTCTGCGTTGTAGGTATAATCTATGGCGGAGAGCTTTTTTACGATTTCATCTTTACTGATGTTTGCGTCTTCGCAAAGAGCATCAAGCGACGGATAGAAATCTCTTAACTTTGTGTTAATAAAACTTAATAAAATCATTGGGTCTGACGGTAAATTTAATTCTGACATAATGTCCTCCTGTTAATCGTTTTTATTTTTAAAGAATGAGCATATCCAATAGTAAAGCGGAATGGTGAGAAAAACTACCCAGCCGACTGTCCATCCGCCGAATATGTTAAAGTATCCCATAAGAATGTATGCCATTGCCGCAAGCACGGGAAAGGCAAAGTGGTCTGCCTTGCGTTTGTAAATTGCGTCAACAAGCGAATAGTAAAGCGGTATTGTCAGCAAAACTATCCAGCTAAGCGCCCAGCCAAAACAAAAACCGCTGAATCCCCACCAAAGGAATACAACAAGCGCTATAGCGAAAAAGGGAAACGAATTCCAAAATTTTTTATGCTTTCCTCCTGCAAACATTTCGTCGGTCATATCGGCATCGTGCATTATATGACCGTCTTTATCGGTATAAACTCTCTGTTTTCCGTTTTCGTTTACAAACACTCCGTCCTTGCCTATATCAACCTTAGTGCCGTCTTTGTCTTGTACATGTATTCCGTCTGCAAAGCTGATGTGTACCTTGTCGCCGTTTTTAGCATCAACATGGATTCCGTTTTTAAAAGATACTTTATCCGCTTTTATATATTCTGTGCCCTCATCGCCTGTGGGGATTTGTGTGTTGTCTGCGCTTTCCTCCGATACGGTTTCCTGCTCGGCTTTGGATTTTGAGGAATTGTTCGCTTCTCCTTTTAAAAGTTCGTCAAGCGATACTCCGTAAATTTCGGCAAGCAATATTAGGTTATCCGTGTCGGGAGATGCCTCTGCCCGTTCCCATTTTGACACCGCCTGTCTGCTTACTCCTATTTTATTTGCAAGTTCTTCCTGACTTAAGTTGTGTTTCTTCCTGTATTGTAAAAGTCTGTTTGCTGTTTCTATGTCCATATTTCCTCCTTTGAGAGTTTATGACGATCGTTCTGCCTCTCACTTTATCCAAATTATACACCGCAACCACTGTTTTTTGCAATACATTTTAGTTTTCATTTCCGCAACCGACGGTTGCATAGAAAGTTTTGCGTGCAATATTGCGTTAATAATGTATATAATTGCTAATATGTATATTGTTAGCTTGACATAATTAATAATATTGATAAACGATGATTGCTCGTTTTATTGGCGCTCACCGCCACAAAGGGCAGACTTAGCAATCGGAAAAAAGACTATACAAACAACAAATGACAGCTATCAATAAATAATAGCTGTCATTTTTATTTTAAATCAACCTATATAAGTAAGGTCTTCGGTGTTGAGTTCGCTTGTACGCATTGCAGGTTTGCAAAGCGGAATTTGTTTGCCTTTCTTAATAAAGAGAGGTACTTCGTTAAGTGCAACTTCAATGAAGTGTACGCCCTTTTCCATAGGCTTGGTTTCTGCATTTTCGCCGCTTAGTTTAACAAAAGTCATATCTTCAGGGAGATATACATATCTGCCGCTTACATTCTGCTCATAAACAGGGCAAATCATACATTCGTTACCGAGCATAACCTGAGTTTCACACTCTCTTGCCATTTTATCGTTGGGATAATCAAAAGCAAGCGGGCGGAAAATCATATCGTTGTTTTCGCTTGCCTTTTTAAATGTATCGTAAAGATAAGGGATAAGTCTGTAGCGAACGGTTACAACATCTCTGAAATCTTCGGAGTTTTCAAAGTTGTAGCACTCCTGAGCCTTTGTGCCGAGTGCCGAATGGTTACGCATAAGCGGAGTAAATACGCCGAGAGCAAGGAAACGGAGAACGAGGTCACGAGTTGCGTTTTCGTTAAAACCACCGAGGTCAGCGCCGCAGTAGAGGAAACCGCACATATTTGCCGATGGGAGCATCTTAAGATTTAAGAGAATGTGTGACCACCAAGAATGGTTGTCACCAAACCAGATACCGCTTGAACGGTGTGCACCGATGTAAGAGGCTCTTGAGAACATAAGAATTTTGCTGTCGCCGAATTTCTTTGCAAAGTGTTCTCCTGCGGCTCTTGTCATATTTGCGCCGTAAATGTTATGAACTCTGTCGTGGCAAACAGGCTTGCCGTCAATCATATGATAAATGCTTGAGTAATCCTCGGGGCTGTTGGAAAGTCCGAGGAAAATATCTTTGAGGTTAAAGAATTTTGAAAGGTCAAGGTTTTCGCCCTCAAGTGATTTTGCTTTATTAAGCGCTTTTTCAAGTCCTTTTGTTGAATAGAAAATAGCCGGCTCGTTCATATCGTTCCAGAAACCGTCAATGCCTGCGTCTGTAAGTCTGTCGTATTTTGCGCCGAACCAGTCACGAACTTCTTTCTGCATAAAGTCAGGGAAACCTACAATACCCGGCCATACGCCGCCTTCAAAAATCTCGCCGTCCTCGGTTTTGCAGAAGTAATCGTTTTCAACGCCTTCTTCGTAAACATCGTAGCCTGCTTCTTTTTTTACACCTGCGTCAATGATAGGGATAAGGTGAATACCTTGCTCTTTCTTTTCTTTTACATATTCTGCAAAATTCGGGAATTTGTCTTTGTCAACTGTGAAGTCCTTGTAGTCTTTCATATAGTCAATGTCAAGATATACGCAGTCGAGCGGAATCTTTGCATCATTATAACCTTTGATTACGCCGTCAACGGCAGCTTTGTCGGGATAACTCCAACGGCTCTGCTGATAACCGAATGCCCAGAACGGCGGAATGTAACTCTGACCGATTGCACTGCGGAACTCTTTTACAATGTCAATCGGCTTATTGCTCTCGTTTTCGATAATGTAGATGTCAAAATCTGTACCGTCAACAGTGATTTCTGTGCGGCTTTGTTTTGTGTAACCGATGTCCCAACGGATTTTTGCGGGGAAATCAATAAAAATACCGAAAGTCTTGCTGCCGTTTAACATAAGAAAGTTGTGTGCGGCGTAGAGTGAACTTTTTGTTTCTGTGTGGAATGGGTCATCGCTGCAAAAACTTTCGTAAATCCAGCCACGCTTGTTAATTCCTCTCGGCGCTTCGCCAAGACCGAAAACTATGTCGCTGTCCTGCATATCAAAGCTAAAAATGAATTTGCCGTCAATGATTTTGTAATCAACCGGGAATTTATTTATGTCGATTCCGGCAAAATCTTTTACAACAGCGTCTGTACGGATAGGGGTGCCGCTTGTGTACTTTGTAATCATTTAATATCGCTCCTTTGTAATGAAATTATTACCTCGGTATGACCGTCTGTGCCAAGGATTTGATACATTTTCATTATATAGGCAGAATTGTAAAAAATCAATCTAAATATTAAATATTCACCAAAATATTAAAGAAAAAAACAAAAAAGAGCCATACCTAACAGTATGACTCCTAAAATTACAGTAATTTTTAATGGCTCTATACTAAATGTTGGGGTGAGGAAAGAGCCTACAAAATAAATTTAAAAAA